>CERB01045937.1_pt1 | contig 28811 bp, 8 predicted proteins | sample 356271 | NCBI WGS metagenome assembly CERB01 (sample SAMEA2621155, study PRJEB7988) | marine metagenome | isolation source: saline water (ENVO:00002010), including
TGATGAAATCACTTCATCTAGAATAGTTACAAAAGAAGTTAGTGGTGTAAAGAAGAGGTTTGCTCAGTTTGATGATAATATTTCAATCTATGAGGGAACTTTATTACAAAGACTGTTTAGAGTTGATATTAGTAAAGATCAAAGATTCATTATAGATTCACCAAATATAGACAGTTCAACGATTAGAACCTATGTATCTGGTGCTGGTGATACTAGTAAAGGTAGAAAGTATTCTGTAGTTGATAATATTCTTAAGTTAGATAAAGATTCCGAAATTTATTTAATTCAAGAAGTGCAAGATGAAAAATATGAATTATTATTTGGTGATGGATTATTTGGTAAGAAGTTAGAGAATAATTCTGATATAGTGGTAAGTTATATTGTCACTGATGGTGAAACTGGAAATGGACCTTCTGAGTTTAGTTTCCAAGGAACATTTATGGATCATAATGGTGTATTATTACAACCAAGTGATAATGTTACCGTAACAACTATTCAACGTGCCTCTAACGGTGCTGAAGTAGAGGATTTATCATCTATTAAGTATTTTGCACCTAGATTGTATTCGGCTCAATACAGGGCGGTTACACCAAGAGATTATGAAGCAATAATCGAATCAATTTACCCTAAAACTGAATCTGTTGCTGTTGTTGGTGGAGAAGAATTAGATCCACCACAGTTTGGTAAAGTTCAAATTAGCATCAAACCAAAAAATGGTACATATGTATCTGATTTTGATAAACAACAGATTAAGAATAAATTAAAAAATTATGCAATTGCTGGAATTAATTCAGAAATTGTAGATCTTAAAATACTTTTTGTTGAAATTGATTCAACAGTTTATTATAACTCATCTCAAGTTGCAGATGCATCTACATTAAGAACCACTGTTATTAATTCATTACAACAATATGCAAATAATGTTGAAATTAATAAGTTTGGTGGTAGATTCAAATATAGTAAAATGAATCAATTGATTGATAGAGTTGATAATGCAATTACTTCTAATATCACTAAAGTTATAATAAGAAGAGATTTAAAGGCATTATTAAATCAATTTGCACAATATGAATTATGTTTTGGTAATAAGTTTAATATCAATCCTGCAGGATTTAATATTAAGAGTACTGGATTTACAGTTTCGGGGGAAACTAATACTGTTTATCTTACAGACGTTCCTAATAAAGATGGAAATGGAAATTTAGATGGATCCCATAAAGGAACTCTTAGTATTGTATATCAAAATACTAAAGGTGATTTAAAAGTTGTTGTTAAAGATGTTGGAATTGTTGATTATAAGAAAGGTGAAATTATCCTTAATACAATTAATATTACATCAACAATATCTCCAAACAATTTAATTGAGATTCAAGCATTCCCAGAATCAAACGATGTTGTTGGATTAAAGGATCTTTATCTTAGTTTTGATGTTTCAAATAGTAAGATAAATACGGTTAAGGACGTAATCGCTTCAGGAGAAGATGTATCAGGTGTTGTATTTACAAGAGATTATTACACATCAAGTTACTCTAATGGAGTACTAGAGAGGAAATAAAATATGGCAAAAATTGATAAGAGTATACAGGTTAATACTGTAATAAAGAATCAGTTACCTGATTTTGTGGTATCAGATTTTCCAGATGCGGTAGAATTTTTTAAGCAATATTATATTTCACAAGAATTTCAAGGTGGTACTACTGATTTAGTAAGTAATTTTGATCAATATTTAAAGGTAGATAATTTAGTACCTGAAGTTATCGTTGGAAAAACAACACTTTCATCTTCTATTGATCTAGTAGATAAGGATATCGTTGTTTCCTCAACAAAAGGATTTCCTGATGAGTATGGTCTTCTAAAGATTGATAATGAGATTATCACTTATACTAGTAAAAATGATACTACATTTTTAGGATGTGTTCGTGGTTTTAGTGGTATTACTGGATATAATGTTGGTATTTCATCATCATTATTAGATGTTAATAGAGAGTCTTTAGTTTTTAACGATACTATTTCAGAAACACATGAAGTAAACGCTACTGTTACTAACCTTAGTGTATTATTTTTACAAGAATTTTTTAAAAAGTTAAAAAGAACATTTTTACCTGGATTTGAAGATGTATCTTTTTCTAATGATCTTGATGTAGGTAATTTTATAAAGATTGCTAGAACTTTTTATCAATCAAAGGGTATTGAAGAATCTATTGCCATTCTTTATAAAGTATTGTTTGGTGTAGAAGCAAAAGTATTAGATTTAGAAGAGAATTTAATAAAACCATCTGGTGCAGAATTCATTCGTAGAGAAGTAATAGTTGCTGAACAAACTAGTTTAACTGGAGATCCTTCTAATTTAGTTGGACAAACAATTTATAAATCAACAGATAATAGAACACAAGCATCAGTTTCTGGAGTAGAACCATTTACAAGGGATAATAAACTGTATCATAAGTTATCTTTATTTGTTGGATATAGTGATAGAGATTTAATTGAAGGAACCTTTACAATACAAGGAAATACTAAAGCTTTAGAGCAAGTGCCTGAGAATGGATCAACTATTTTAGTTGATTCTACTGTCGGTTTTGGTAAAACTGGTGTTTTAATAAGTGGAAGTAATACAATAACTTACACATCAAAGACTATAAATCAGTTTTTTGGTTGTGATGGAATTGTCACAGGCATTGGTACTGCTGATAATATTAGATCAAATGAGGTTATTTTTGGATATGAGAATGGAGATTTAAATAAAAAAGTTGAACTTAGGATTACTGGAGTTCTTTCAAGTTTAGAAACTATTTCTGATATTTCTTTAGTAACAGAAAAAGAAAACATTTATGTTAAAAATGTAGGTGAAAAGATTGGAAATCCTACTGATGGTACTGCAACATATAAAGAAATATTCGCAAATTCATGGATTTATAATACTTCTAGTAGATATCAAGTTGAAAGAGATGGAATTAGTGGATCTACCTTTACATTACCAAGTATAATTGAATCATCTAGTTTAAAAAAAGGTGATAATGTTTCTATTCTTGGAAGAAATTCTCAAACAATCGAATTTGGTGCATCAAATGGTAAGATAGAAGATATTAATACTTCAATAAAACCAAATACAGTAAAGATTGTTAATTTAACATCTTGGCCTGGTGCAGTAACTGGAAAGTTATATGATATAAGAAGAAATCTTAAAAAAGTATCAAGTACTGGTGTTACTATAAAAACTGGTAATAATAGTATTCTTAGTGATGTATTAAATGTTTATAATGATAAAGATAGTGAAGCATATGTAGTATCTAATTCATTACCAAGTTATCCTATTGTAACTGATTTAATTAAGGAGGAAATTAGTGGTATTAGTACTGATGGTAGTAATCCCACATTAATAAATGAAGTTAGTCCTGGAAAATACGATACAATATCATTTGCACAAGTAACTGCAACAACATCTGCTCCTATTAAATTTGTTAAGGGAGATTCAATTATATACACTGCAGGTATTGCAACTCAACCTATACTTGGATTAGTATCTGGCAATAAGTATTATGTTGATGTTTTAGAAAATGCTAGTAATCCTACGTCTGATATTAAATTATACAGTTCAAGAGGACAGCAAGAAAGTGAAGATGCTATTATTTTACAGTCAACTGGTGCTGGACAAGAACATACATTTACTTTAGAAAGGCATTATAATAGAACATTAGATTCTTCATCAGTTTTAAGAAAATTTCCATTAAGACAAAATCAATTTATAGTAGGTAAAGGAGAGGTTCCAACAAACACTATTGCTGTTTTAGTTGATGGTGTTGAGGTAAGAAGTTCAGTATCTGATGATAATATTTTTTATGGTCCAATAACAAAGTTAGATCTTTTTAATGGTGGATCTGGATATGATGTTTTAAATCCACCTAAAGTTATAGTTGAAGATTCTATAGTTAGAGATAGTAATGGATTTAAGATTGGAATAGGAGAAACTGCTTTAGTTGAACCAATTTTAGAAGGATCTGTTGAAGAAGTTTTTGTAGACCCTCAAGATTTTGATATTGATGAAGTAACTGATATTAGTCTTACTGGTGGTAATGGTACTGGTTGTGTCTTAGAAGCAATTACAGGACCTAGATTTAGGGAATTAGAATTTGATAGTAGAGATATATTTTTTAATGGTGGTATATCAATTGAAGATGAAACTATAACATTTAAAACACCACATAATTTTGCAAATGGTGAAAAAGTCTTCTATAACAGTAATGGTAATACTAATATTGGAATTGGTGCATATAAAGATGCAGGTAATACTATTACAGGAACATTAGCGAATGGAGCACCCTATTATGTTAGTATAGTTAATAGTTCAACTGTTCATTTGTATAATAGTGAAAGTGATGCATTATCTGGTATTAATACTGTTGGATTATCTACTGATACAAATGCTAGTGGTGTTCATAAATTTAGAACTGTTTCTAAGAATACTATAAAAGCAGTAAAAGTTGTAAATTCTGGATCTGGTTATCAATATAGAAAATTAAATGTAAAACCATCTGGAATATCTACATCATTTGATACGATTAATTATGAAGATCATGGATTTAAAGATGGTGAATTAATCAACTATAGTCCAACTGTTGGTATTGGTAGTACATATCCTAAAGCAATAGGTGGATTAGATCCTCAAAATTCATACTATGTTATGAAGGTGGATGATAATTCATTTAGACTTGCTGATGCGGGTATTGGTGGAACATCAATATCTGATTTTAATAGAGGCAAATTTGTCGGTTTACAGACAACAGGAACAGGATATCAAACATTTACATATCCTGAAGTAACTGTAACAGCAAAAGTTTCATATGCATCTAGTATTACTGGAGATTTTGTGTTTACACCAGTTATTACAGGTAAACTTACTGGATCTTATGTTTATGAGCAAGGTACAAAATATGGATCAATTACTGTAAATCATCAGAAAGATCCATTAATAACTATACAAAATGGTAAAGATGCTGAATTAAAACCAATTATAAGTGGTGGTAGAATTCTTGATGTTGTTGTTATGAGTAAAGGTAAAGAGTATTATTCTTTACCAAAATTAGTTATAACTGGATCTGGTAATGGTGCTGTTCTAAAACCAGTTATTGGTGATGGAAAATTGCAAAGTGTATTGGTAATTAATGGTGGTATTGGTTATGATGCCTCTAATACTAACGTATATGCCGATTCAAGAGGTATTAATGGATTATATGAACCAAGAGTAAGAAATTTAACAATTAACAATACAAAGAGGTTTGGTGATTATTATTTAAATCCTCAAGGAGATACTTCATTAGGATTTAATATTGTTGGATATAATCAAGATCTAGCAGATCATTATGGAGAATCTTTTACTGTTGAACAAAATGGTAATTTTAAGGAACCCACAAACCATTCTCCTATAATTGGATGGGCATATGATGGGAATCCAATTTATGGACCTTTTGGATATACAGATCCAGATGATATTAACTCACCTGTAGGTATTATTACAAGTGGTTATGTTGCTGATTCTTCAAGAGTTGTCAATAGACCAGTTGCCGTACCTGGAACATTAGCATTTGATAATGGTTTCTTCGTTCAAGATTATTTTTACGATGGTAATGGTGATTTAGATGAGCATAATGGAAGATTTTGTAAAACTCCAGAATTTCCTAATGGAGTTTATGCATACTTTGCAAGTATAGAAACTTCTAGTGGTACTATTAAACCAGCATATCCATATTTTGTTGGTAAAACTTATAAATCATCGTTCGTTAAAGAAAATCATTCACTTGATCATAGTTTTGATTTTAATAATACAAATTTACTAAGAAATACTACACCTTATAAAGTTGGTGATAAATTTGCGGAAAATGATTTTATTGTTGAATCTAATGAGTTTTTACGTCAATTATCAAATGTTGAATCTGTAACTACAGGTGATGTTACTGATATTACTGTTTTAGATGGTGGATTTGGTTATAAAGTTGGTGATTTCACTAAATTTGATAATACTGATACTAATGGTAGTGGGTTAAGAGCACAGGTTGATGAGATAGTTGGTATCGGTGTTTCTAGAATTGATACTCAATTGGACAGATTTGAGGACGTAACATTTGTTTGGAATAGTCCAGATGAAGTTATTGCACATCATCTTCCAAATATAGAATTAAATAATCAAGATACTGTTGCGGTTTCTGGTTTAAGTACAGTTGTTGTTAATCTTACAAATTCATTTAGTGTTGGGATTAAAACCGATAGTATTGGATTAGCAAAGACTATGTCAGTTAATTCTAATGCACTTGGTGCAATAGAAGATATATTTGTTACTAAAATTCCAAATACAGTTTCTATTGGTGGATCATTAAGAATTGCTGATGAAATTGTTAAAGTTCTTAATATTCATGAATTAAATTCTGCAATTACAGTTAAGAGATTTGCTATAGGAATAGCACATACTTTTGGAACAAATATTGATGTATTAAATACCAAGGTTTCAATACCAGTAAAAACTGAAAATTTTGACTCTAAAAATAATGATTTAGTATATTTTAATGGACCAAAATCAATTGGTATTGGTACAACTGTTGGTGGTGGTGTGTATATTGATCATCCTATAGGGGAGATTGAAAGAACAATATTTGCACCTACTAGAACTATATTCATACCTAATCATCCATTTAAAACTGGACAACAAGTTAAATTAAGTAAACATCCAAATGGATCTCAAATAAATGTTGGCAATTCTCCTACAGGAAATCAATTTGCAATACCACAATCTGGTGCACCATATACTGATACTTTATTTGTAATTAATAAAGGAGAAAATCATATTGGTTTAGTTACTACAAGAGCAGGTTTAGCAAATACGAGTGAGGGAATATATTTCTTCTCTAATGGTATTAACGCATTAACATCTTATAAGTTTACTGAATCTGAATATTCAATTTCATCAGATTATGTACAGGTAACTGGTGATATTGATAGAATAATCTCTACTGTTACTACTAAGATTGGATTAGCACAAACAACTACACATGGATTACAAAATAATGATGTAGTTAAGATGAATGTTCTTCCATCAATAAGTGTTGGTATAGGAACAACTACTGCTATTTCTGTTAATTGGAATGAACAGTATCAGAAATTATTAGTAGATCCTATACAATTTACAAATAGTTCCGTAAAGGTAAATCAATTAAATTTAATAGATCATAAGTTAAAGACAGGAGATAAAGTTTTTTATGAAGGTTCTGCTACTGGATTATCAACTGGATCATATTATGCATATAAAGTAAATGATGATTATGTTGAATTAGGGGAAACTTATACTGATGTAACAGTAAATCCTGTAAGTACTTTAGATATTACTCAGAATACTGGCGGTAATAATCAAAAATTATCATTAATAAACCCACCAATCACAGTTGTTAAAAATTCACAGTTAACATTTGGGTTATCAAGCACTACTTTATCCAATTTCTCATTTAAATTATTCTATGATAAACAGTTTAAGAATGAATATTATAGTTCTGCGGATAGTAGTAGTTTTAATGTTGTAGGTCTTGGTACTATTGGTATTGGAACATCACCAGATTTACCGTTTGTTGGTGCTTCTTTATCTCTTTCTCATACTGAATCTTCACCATTAAAACTTTATTATGCTTTAGAAAAAAATGGATATATTAGCACATCTGATACAGGAGTACAAAATTACTCAGAAATAACTTTTGTTGATAGTGCATATAGTGGTGAATTTAAAATATTTGGTATAAGTTCTGATACATTTAAGATTTCTCCATATAAAACCCCAGAGTTTTTATCATATACTGAAGATGAATGTAGTAAACTTGAATATTCAACTAGATCCACTTCAGTTACAGGTTCTATTAAAGATCTTAAAGTAATATCAAAAGGATACAATTATAAGAAACTACCTAAGTTTGTATCTGTTAATAGTGCAAATGGTCAAAATGCTAACTTAGTAGCTGTTTCCACATCAATTGGTAGAATCAAAGATGTTCGTATCGTTGATATTGGATATGAATATTCTTCAGATAAAACATTAAGTCCAGAAGCATTCGTATCACCTATTATTAATCTTGATAATTTAGATGTTATTAAGAATGTTAATATTGTTAATGGTGGATCTGAATACTTAGGTGCTCCAGATTTAGTTCTGTATAACCCAGAGAAGAACGAAATTGTTGATGAGGTATCTTTAATTGCTAAAGTTCCAAATCAAAGTATATCGGAAGTTGAATTATTTGCACCAATTAGAGGATTACAATCAGTAACTCATAAATTACTTGCTGTTAATAACTCTAACGGTGTAGGAATCAATTCTATGCAAAGTGGTTCTGGAATAGTAACTTGTGTATTAGAAACACCTATTACTGGGTTTGCATTGCCTCCTTTCGCAGCAGGTGATGAAATATTTGTAGAGGGTATACAACTTGTTGGAGAATCTGGCATAGGAACACAAGCAAATACAAATACTGGTGTTTCAAGTGAAGGAACTGGATTTAATTCTAAGGATTATGAATTCCGTTTCTTTAAGGTTGAAAGTTTTATAAATTCAAATCCTGCAGTATTGAAGTATAGTGTTGCTGGATTAACAACAAATCCAGGATTTGCAAAAACTTTCCAATCTGGATATGCAACAATAGTTAATAAACTAAATTATCCAGTTCTTGAACCAATTCAAGAAAGAGGAGAATATCAAGTTGGTGAAAAATTATTGGTTAATAGTGGAATTGGATTTGAAGAAACTGATTTAGTTGTTGTTGATTCTAGAGATGATTATATTAGAGTTGATGGATTATTCCAGTTACAAAAAAATAATATAATTAAAGGTCAAGTTACTGATGTTTCTGCTAGTGTAACTAGTTTTATAGAAAATAAAGCAAAATTCAATATATCATATTCAAATCGCCAAGATTATGGTTGGTTGGATAATATAGGAAAATTAAATGATGATTATCAGGTTATTCCAAATAATGATTATTATCAAAATCTTTCATATTCTGTTAAGAGTCCTATAGAATGGGAAAAATCTGTAGATCCAGTAAATCGTATAGTTCATCCATCAGGTCTTAAGAATTTCTCAGATGTAGGAATATCTTCTAGCGTTCCTGCAGGAATATCATCTACTCATAGTTCTTCTCCAGTTTTAATATTGGATGTAATGAATGATGTGAATAGAGTTGATACTATTAATAATCTTGATCTAACAACTGATTATGATTCAAGAACTAATCCTTTAAGATCAAAGTATTTACAATTTGAAAATCTAATATTAACTGATTATACTAAGTGTAAATCAAATAGGGCACTACAACATGATGATATTAGTGGTAAATTCTCAAGCAAGGGATTGCAGGATACATTTACGGAAATTGAAGAAGTTGATGGTTTATTTGCAAATTATATTGTTCAAATAGTTGATCCAGATACATTTGATACACAACTTAGTGAAGTTGTTGTATTAACCAAAACTTCTGATGCAATTCTATTTGAAAAAACAACAGATTTTACAAATAATAAATTAGGTGATTTTATTGCTGATTGTGATTTCACTAATAGAAAAACTTTAAGATTTGAACCAACAGAAAAATATGAAAAGGATCATGATATTAAAGTTCTTAAAATTGATTTTAATACAGATTTAGCAACTAGTGAAACTCAATCAATAGGACATATTGATCTTAAATCTTCTAATGTTGGAATTGCAAGTACCACTGTTGGATTTAATACAACAACAATAGCACAATTCTCTGAAAATGATTTCAATGCATTACAGGCTAATATTTTAGTTCAAGATGATATTACAAGGGAAGTTAATTATAGTGAAGTTATTGTTGATTTTGACGGAACAAATACTTACATAGCAGAAAATTATGTAGATACTGTATCAATAAATTATAGTTCAAGTAGGTTAGGTATTATTACGGCAAGATATGAATCAGGAAATATAAAACTAGATTTTGAAAATGAAAGAGATACAAAACTTACACTTCAAGCAAATATAGTTGGTTTAGGAACAACTACAGCAGGAACAAGTGTTTATAGGTACAGCCTTCCTGGACAACCAGCAGGTGCTGAAAGAAGTGCAAGATATGAATCAACTTTAGCAAGTGATCATAATCCAGGAATAGGAATAACATTCACAACTCTTGATAAAACTATTGATAGTAGTTCTAAGTCTCTTATTAGAGTTTCTTGTGGAGAAACATCTGCTGTTCATCAATTAATTACATTAAGAGATGTTGATGATGTAGTTACAGTACAATATCCATTTGTATCTGCTGGTTCTACAACAGGATTAGGTACATTTGGTGGAGAAATTTCAGGAGATGATATTAATCTTAAATTCTATCCAGATTCTGAATTTGATTCGTTAATAGAAATTCAAGCATATAGTAAGATATTCTATACTGCTAGTGATTTTGAAAATACCCCACCAGATCTTGATATTGGTGCAGTTACTGAAAAATTATTCTTATCAGCATATGATGGAATGAATGGATCAAGAGCAAATAAAGTTAATTTTGATCTTAAGCATGAAGGTGTACCAATTTATAGTAAGACCTTTAATCCTTCAGATACAAATGCTATAGGTGTTCTTCCAAATTCTTCAGGTATATGTACTATTCCAAATCATTTCTTTAATACTGGTGAAGAATTAACATATACTGCAAATTCAACATTTATTGGTGTAGGTGCAACTCCAGTATCAATTGGATCTACTGCAAATAATGCTGGTATTTTAACAACGTTAATGCCATCTACAGTATATGCTAAGGTTGTGGATGAGAATAGAATACAATTATACAGTCAGAAATCATATGTGTCTGGTGGATCACCAATAACCTTTACGGGAGTTGGAGAAGGAAACGCTCATAGATTGGAAATGACCAAGAAGTTAAGTAAAACTGTTATCGGTCTTGATGGTATTATCCAACAACCAGTTACTTATACAACTATAGAACATACTTTAGATGGTGCTATTGGTATAGGAATAACACAATTTGCTCTTAGTGGAATTAGTTCTGTTCAACCAAGAGACGTATTAAAAGTTGGATCTGAATATATGAAGGTTGAGCAAGTTGGATTTGCTAGTGTTTCTGATGGAACTATTGATGATGCAGAAAATACTGCTCTAGGAATTTCAACTATTCCTGTTGTTAGTGTTGCTAGGGGATCATTGGGAATAGGTGCAACAACTCACCAAGATGGTGCTCTTGCTAGAGTTCATAGAGGATCATTTAATATTGTTGATAGTACAGTCTGGTTCTTAGATCCACCTAAAGGAAATACTAGAGAAAGAAGAAGTTTAACTAATCTTCCATATGTTAAGGCAGAATTTAATGGAAGAACGTTTACTAGAAGTGATTATGATACCAATATGGTATTTGATGATATTTCAGATAGTTTCACTGGTATTGGAAGGACTTATACCTTAAGTGTTGGTGGTGCTAATACAGATACTGGTGTTGGTATTGGAAATGGTATATTATTCATTAATGGAGTATTCCAAACACCATTAACTGTTAATAATACAGGAAATAATTATGAATTTGATAGTACAAATGCAGGTATTTCTAGTGTAGTATTTACTGGAATTAGTTCTGAAAATGGAACTATGATGCAATCTGAGTTTGATATCAATCAAAACCAGTTACCAAGAGGTGGTATCATTGTATCTCTAGGATCAACTTCAGGTTTAGGATATGCACCACTTAAGGGATCATTAGTTCAAGCATTTAAAGATACTGCTGATAATAGCCTTGATTCAATAGTTGGTATTGGAACTTCTTCAGGTGTAAGTTTAGGTATTCAAACCGCTTCATATAGTCATATAACTGGTATTATTACAGTTACAACTAATGAAGTTCATGGGTTATCTCTTGGGGAACCAAAAACTGTTAAGTTAGAGAATTTGGAGTTTAAATGTTCTACAGAGCATGCTGGTGTAACAACAACTATATTCAACGATGATGATCGTGCATTATCTTTAGTTGGAATAATATCAGAAAGATCTGTTGAAGTTAAGGCTGGTGTATGTACTATTCCACATGTTTATCAAGGTGGTGGTGATTTATTTGAATTCTATAATGATTTAAATACAGGTTCTGGTTATCGTGATCCAGTATCCATAGGTGTTAGTGATACTGAATATATTCATAAGTTTGTAGGTTCAACAAATAATTCTATTACTGCAAATACAGGTACACAATTTACACCATCAGAAGCAGTTTATAGTTCTTCAACTGGTGATTTACTATTAACAATTGGTACTCATAATTTACAAGCAGCAACTACACATACTGTAGAAAATGCATCTTATGTTGCTTCTACTGGTATTTTAACTATTACTATTACTGGTCATAACTTCTCTAATGGCGACTATGTTAAAATTAAGGACAATTCCTTAACATTCAAGTGTGCAATGGATGGAAGTACTGTAAATAAAACCTATCCAAGACCAAATGATCCAATTAGCAATAAGTGGATGCAAATATCCAACGTTGCTACTGATACATTTACTATTGATGTTGGATCATCACCTATAGTAAACTTTAATGTAACAGATGCAGATTATGATCCTGTTACAGGTTTAATGGAATTAACTATTGGATCTCATTCATTAAAACCAGGTACTAGTGTTAAACTTGCTAATGAATCTATTGGATTTAGTTGTGATGTGGATAATAATGCAACAACTAAGTTCTATCCACGTTCTACAGATCCATTCTATGATACTGCTATTAATATTGAATCTGTAACTGATACAACTATTACATTACAAGTATTAACTACAATACCTTCCACAAATACAACACAACATACATTTGTATCTGCTAATCCTAATGCTGTAATCTCTGGTGGAAATTATACTCACGCATTCCAAACAAATCAATCTGTTGCTGTAGATTGCCTTAAGAAAGCAAATAATACAGTAGATATAGCGAATAATTCATTAACATTTACATGTTCTAGAGATAATCATCTTGGAGAACATACATATCCACGTTCTACAGATCCAGCATCTGGAAAGGAATTGGGCATAGATGCAGTTTCAAGTAATTTAATTCGTGTCAATGTTGGTGCTGGTGGAGGAGGTGGATATGGTGGTGTAGTTACTGCTAAAGTTGCTGGTAATAAGCATAAGTTCGTAACTGCAACTGCAGGTGCTGCATTTACTGGATCTACACAGAAAAATGTTACTGATGCTGATTACAATCCAGCAACAGGATGGATGCAGGTAACAAGTGCTTCACACGGTTTTGTTGGTTGTTCTACTATCACACCAACCAATGCCAATTATGCAAAAACAACTGGTGTTTTAACTCTTACTAAGAATGGACATGGATTTAATGTTGGAGACTATGTTTTAATTGAAGATAACTCACTAACATTTACTTGTACAAAGGATGGTGGTGCTACAGAGCATTCATATCCAAGACCTACAGATTATGCTAGTGGTAAGTGGTTACAGATTACAAATAAGACTGTTAATACTTTTAAAGTTAATGTTAATCCAAATCCATCTTCAGAACAGTATGATCATACATTTGTTCCTGCAAGAACAGTTAATGGATGCATTTCAAAAGCAAATCAACTTATTGAAATAGCAGCAAATTCTCTAACATTTACTTGTGAGCATGATCATCATCAATCATTACACAATTATCCTCGTGTAACTGATCCAATTTACAATGCAGGAGTTCCTGTAGGTAAAACTGCTACTAATTGGTTTAGAATAAATGTTGGAAAATCACCTGCTGGAACTGGTGGTGCTTTAGATCTTAAGATAAATGAGGTTGGTGGACATTATGTTAATCCAGTTATTGAAATTCCTAGCCCAAGTTATGATGATGTTCCAGTTGAAGGTATTTCTAGATTGGGTACAGGATTAACAAAAGCAACTGGTAGTAATTTATTAGTAGATTTAGAAGTAGGTGCTGCTAAAACTTCAGTTGGTATTGGTTCTACATTCTTTGAAATATCTAATTTCCAAGTTTCTAGACATGGACATTCATTTAAGATAGGAGATAAGGTTAGACCAATAGGATTGGTTCATGATAAGAGATTACAAAAACCAATACAAGAATTTGAATTGGAAGTTAATTCAATATTTAACGATTACTTTGCTGCTTGGCAATTTGGTGAAATAGATTTCATTGATAGTATTGAGGGATATCAAGATGGTATTAGAACCAGATTCCCACTATTCTTTAACGGTCAACTATTAAGTTTCATGACTGATCCTGGAGATACAGTATCAGAGCAAATTGATTTAGATGCAGTTTTAATAATATTCATAAATGGAGTTTTACAAACACCTAAAGTTGCATATCAATTCAATGGAGGAACTACATTTAAATTTACTGAACCACCTGATGCTTCAGATAATGTTGATGTATTCTTCTATATTGGTGATAGGAATGTTGATGTTGAGATTGTAGATATACAAGAAACTCTTAAGGTTGGTGATGATGTAAGAGTTTATAAATCTCCACTATTTAAAGATAGCCTTACTCAAGATGATGAAAGAGTTATAAAATCAATTCAGGGTTCTGATATTATTGAAACTAATGTCTATACTGGAGTAGGTATTAATGAAAATGATCCCAAACCACTAAGATGGACAAAACAAAAAGAAGATTTATCTATTAAAGGTGAACTTATTTCAAAATCTAGATCTTCTATTGAACCTCAAATATATCCAACTGCAAGAGTTATTGGTGATGTAGAGACTAATACTGGTATTGGTGTTAATGGTGGTATATTTGTTGATGATGCAGAGTCATTCTATTATGAAGATTCTTCAAATCCAGCACTAGAAGGTGGTGATAGGTACAATGTAACTATCAACTCTGTTGACACTTTAATTATAGAGGGAGCACCTAAATCAACTGCTTCTATTAATGCTGTAGTATCTGCTGCAGGAACCATACAATCATTAACTATAGTTGATGGTGGTAGTGGATATACTGCTACACCAACAATCTCAATCGGTGCTCCAATTGGTGTTGGTGTTGGTACTGAAACTAGAGACCAGTTTGCTGTAGTAGGAGTTTCAACTTTTGCAACTGCAACTGCAACTATAACAGATGGAAGTGTTACTTCTGTTAGTATAACAAATGAAGGTTTAGGATATAGTCAATCTAATCCACCTCAAATTACAGTTGATAATCCATTATTCAAGAATGAAAGAATAGTTTCTGCAGGTAAGGTTGAAGGTTATACTGGAATTATTACTAGTATAAAACAAGTATCGGGTATTGATGGTCATTCAAGAGCACTTGAATTTGGATTTGTTGCAGACAAAGAAGCAGATAAATTAAAAGTTGGATATTCAATTCTTGTTTCCAATACTAAAGTTTCATCAGCAATTACTTCTGTTGAATATACAGATAATGATATAGTTTCAATTGGATCAACTTTCTTAGATAATATCTACAAGGTTCATGCAATATGGACAAGTGGACAGGCAGGAATCATTACATGTAATGTATTGAGTAGTTCTGACATTGTTGGATTGGTGACAACTGGATATTATAATCCAGCAGGTGCAGGTGGTGTAGGATTTACTACATCTCTTGGAAGAATTACTTGGGGTAGAATATATGATGCTACTAGATCAGATTCTCCGATTTCTATTGGAGTAACAGGATTAACTGTTGATTCTGGTTTGAGTACATTCCCAACAATTCAAAGAAGAAGTTACACTCAGACTTCAATAAAAGGGTTGCGATCTACGGGTGCAATCAGAGCATTTGGTCTTACAAATTAAAAACCAAATAAAATCACTATAAATAGAGAAAAAAAGTTAAATCACAATGTCCGCAATTGTTACTGATCAATTTAGAATCCTGAATGCAAGTAATTTTGTAGAATCAGTTGAATCTGATAACAATTCATATTATGCATTTATTGGTTTACCAAACCCTGCAGGAACTACTGGTCTCGTTGGTTATGGTAGATCCGCAAATTGGACTGCTAACACACCTGATCCAGAAGATAGTTATTCATATTTGTCACATGTTGGTGACACTATGATGTTTGGTAAAAAGATAGGTTCAGCAAATATTAGAAGAGTTATTAGAAAAGTAGAATGGACTGCAGGAAATAGATATGAAATTTATAGAGATGATTATTCTATTACCAATAAAAGTCCAATAACACAATCTACTAGATTGTATAGTGCTAATTATTATGTAATTACTTCAGAATTTAAAGTTTATATTTGTATTAGTAATGGTGGATATGGATCTAAAGACTCATCTACAGCTAAAGGAAATCCTTCACAGGATGAACCAACATTCACTGATTTAGAACCTTCTAGAGCTGGAACTAGTGGTGATGGATATATTTGGAAATATTTGTTTACTGTATCTCCTACTGATATTATAAAATTTGACTCTACTGAATATATAACAGTTCCTAATAATTGGGGATCTTCTACTGATTCGCAAATTAGATCTGTTAGAGAGAATGGTGATTCTTCTGTAAACGAAAATCAAATTAAACATGTTTACATTGAAAAAGCAGGTAAAGGATATGCTGATGGATTAGGACAGGAAGTTCCAATTATAGGTGATGGTACTGGTGCTAAGGCTAGAGTTGATATAGTTAATAGTGTAATTACTAATGTTACTGTGAGTGCTGGAGGTAAGGGTTATTCTTATGCTCTTGTTGATTTGGGAACATTAAGTAGCAATGTTAACTCAACTGATAGAGCAAAACTTATACCTATAATTCCACCATCACTTGGACATGGATATGATCTTTATACAGAATTAGGAACTGATAAAGTTCTAATTTATGCAAGATTTGATGATTCTACAAAAGATTTTCCAACAGATACTAAATTTGCTCAAGTTGGGATTGTAAAAAATCCAACTAAAGTAGGGACTTCTGTTACATATACAGATAATAGTTATTCTTCATTACAGGCGTTTGCATTCTCTGAGGTGGATGGTACACCTGTAGTTGGTGAAAAAATTACACAAACATTGACTATCTCACCAAATATTGGAAAGATAGCAACAGGATATATTGCATCTTATGATAGCGATACTAGTGTATTGAAATATTTTAGAGATAGATCTCTAAATTATACTACTACAAATGATCAAACTGACTATACTGGTATATCAACTCAGGGTCGGATATATCAATTTGAAACTGGTGCATCTGTAAATCAGATTGAAGGTGGTGCCTTTAAGGGAACAATTAATAACAATTTTACAGGAATAAGTACAAATCCAACTGGAACTAAGTTAATTAACTTGGGTATTTCCTTCTCAGCAGGGTTATCCAATTCTGAGATAAATAAAGGATCAGGGGAAGTTGTTTATCTAGACAATAGACCTTTGATTGCTCGTAATGAGAGACAAAAAGAAGACATTAAAATCATCCTGGAATTCTAAAGAAAAATGCCACAAAAGACTAACTTAAATATAAGTCCTTATTATGATGATTTTGATAAGGCAGATAATTTTTATAAGGTTCTGTTTAAACCTGGATTTCCAGTTCAAGCAAGAGAATTATCAGGTCTACAATCAATACTTCAAAATCAGGTAGAATCTTTCGGTTCTCATATGTTTAAAGAGGGATCAATGGTGATTCCTGGTAATATTGAGTATGATTCAACATATTTTTCTTCAAAGATTAATCCAGAGCATTTAGGAATTGATGTTTCAATATATTTGGATGCTATTGTTGCTAATAATGGTGGTAAAGGTACAAGAGTTAGGGGACAAAATTCTCAAATAGTTGCGACTATTAAAAATTATATTATACCTCCAACTGAAGGTGTTGATTCAACAACAATTTTTGTAAAATATGTTGAATCTGGAAGTAGTTCTACAAGTGAAGTATTCCCAAATGGTGAAATATTAGTTCTAGAAGAAAATGTTACTTATGGAAATACAACTTTATTAGCAGGTGAAACGGTTTTAACATTAGAACCAGAAAATGCGTCTCATACTGGATCTTCATTTAATGTTGAAAATGGAGTATATTTTATTAGAGGTACATTTGTAGATGTAACTAAATCAACATTAGTTTTAGAACCATATAGAAATGATCCTTCATATAGGGTTGGATTTGAGGTATTAGAGCAGATTATTAATGCCAATGACGATCCTAGTCTATTTGATAATGCAAAGGGATTCACAAACTATGCTGCACCAGGTGCTGATAGATTTAAAATCAGTGTTAAATTAACTAAGAAGTCATTAGATGATTTTGAAGATACTAATTTTGTTGAATTATTAAGAGTTAGAGACGGACAGATTAAGAAAATTCAGGATACCTCAGTATATTCTGAAATTAAAAAATATTTTGCAAAAAGAACATTTGATGAATCTGGAAACTATTCTGTAAACCCATTTAAGGTAGAGGTACAAAACTCATTGAACGATGAGATAGGTTCTAATGGATTATATACAGAAGCACAAAAAACTGATGAAGGTAATACACCCGCAGAAGATTTACTGTGTGTTAAACTTTCTCCAGGAAAGGCATATGTTAGAGGATTTGATGTTTCTTTACCAGGAACAACAGTTTTAGATGTAGAGAAACCAAGAGATGTAAAAACAATTAAAAAATCATCTATTCCATTTAAAATGGGTAGTTTGCTGAAAGTTAATAATGTTGCTGGAACTCCTTGGATTAATATTGGGGGTAGTACTGCCAATACTATTGGGTTATATAATCAAAGAAAAGGAGCAAGTAACGCATCTAATGGTATAAAGATTGGTGATGCTCGTGTATATTCATTCAGTGTTTCTGACGCACCTTATACGGGTGGATCTACTGAATTTGATTTACATCTTTGGGATATTCAAACATATACAACTTTAACTATTTCAAATGGTACAGGAATAGGAGGTGGTTCAAATGGTACTAAAGTTAGAGGATTAACTAGTGGTGCTATTGGATATATTGCAGACACTCCAAATGCTGGTGAGATAAGTCTATCTCAAACTACAGGAACATTTGTTGCTGGAGAAGTTTTAATATTTAATGAAAGAAATACTGATACATCAGGAAATGCTACTTCATCATCAATTATAAAAATTAATAGTTATACGACTGAAGATATTAAATCAGTATTCCAAGCTTCTGGTAATGGTTTAGTATCTAATTTTAGTGCAGATTCTGTTCTTTATGACCGAGTATTGCCTAATTTCTCAATAACAGATCAATTAAATGTTACTGCTACTAGTGCTTCAGCACCTGGAAGAAGATTTGCTGGAGTAGTTGGTATAAAAACTGATGCAATAATTTCATATAATAGAGGAGATATTGCTGATCCAATTTTTAATAGAGTTACAAATATCTCAGCAGATGGTGCAACTTTAACTCTTGCAACTGTAGAGGATGTTGCAGATATTAATAATGGATCAGTTTTAAATGCTGGTGTGAGTACAACTTCTGCATTTAGAATTAAATCGCCAAAGATTACTAATCTATCTGGTGCAAGTCTTTATAGTAGATTACCCAAGAAAAATATTTCTGCTGTAGATCTTTCAGATTCTAATTTGGTAATAAGTCGCCAAATTACAGGTAAATCAGTTTCAGGTAAAACATTAACTATAACATCTCAAGATGGTTTAGATGTTTCTTCTGGAATTGCTAGTGCATTCTTTGAACCATTTGATGCTGAAAAGTATTCTATTGCATACGCAGATGGTACAACAGAACCTTTAACAGGAGATCAAGTTACTATTACTAATAATGGTAATGACGTACAGTTTAGTGGATTAGCACAGAATAGTAATTGTACTGTTAATGTTACAATGAAAAAGATTGGACTTACTAGTAAGTCTAAAGATTTTGTAAGAAGTTCACAAGTACAAGTAACAAGAACTGCAGGTGTATCAACATTATCAACTAATTTAAGTCCTAGTGATGTTTATGGTATAAGAGTTGAAGATGAAGAAATTTCTTTAAATGTACCAGATGCTGTTAATATATTGGCAGTATATGAATCAAAGGATTCAAGTGATGCTACATTAGATAAATTAACTTTTGTTTCTGGACTTGCATTAGATACAAATGCAGTTATAGGTGAAAAAATCATTGGAAAGGCAAGCAGAGCAATCGCTCAAGTTGTTTCTAGAACCTCAACTGAAATTGGATTTGTATATCTTAATGCCAATAATTTCAATCAAGGAGAAACAGTTACATTTGACGAATCTAATATAGAGGCGACTATACAAAAGATAACTTCTGGAAATTATACAAATAGAACTAAAAATTATACTCTAGATAAGGGTCATAGAAGACAATTCTCAGATTATTCAAGAATTGTAAGAAGAAAGAATACTACTGTACCTTCTAAGAGATTATTGTTAGTATTTGATTATTATAAAGCTTCTAGTACTGAAAATGGAGATTTATATACTTCAAATTCTTATACAAAAGAAAGGTATTCTACAGATATTCCAGCAGTTGGTAGAAATAGAGGAACAGATATTCTTGACTTTAGACCAAGAGTAAATCCATTTGATGCCGAATCTGCAACTGCATCACCATTTGCATTTGATAGTAGAACTTTTGAATCAACTACTAAGTATGTTGTTGCTCCAAATGAAAGTTCTATTCTTGGTTATAGTTACTACTTACCTAGAATTGATAAGTTAGTAATTAACAAATCTGAACAGGTCAAACTCATTAAAGGTGTTTCTGCAGATTTACCAGCACCACCAACAGAGGTTGGTGATTCTATGGAAATTGCTCAGATCACTTTACCACCATATCTTTATGATCCCATAAAAGGACCTTCTATTAAAATGTATGATAATAGAAGATTTACAATGAGAGATATTGCAAGTCTTGAGAGGAGAATTGATAATTTAGAAGTTATGACTTCTCTTAGTGCTCTTGAATTAGATACTAAGTCTTTACAAATAAAAGATGCAGATGGTTTAGATAGATTTAAGAGTGGTTTTGTTGTTAATAACTTCAAGAATAGAGACTTTATCAACTTTAATTCTGAAACTGGATCTAGATGTGATGTTGATATAGTTAATAAAGAATTGGTTAGTGCTACAGATTTCTGGTCAATGAGAGCAGAGATTGCATTTGACCCTTCAATTGATGTAAATTCAGTAGATATTTCTAGTAATCTTAATTTATTAGATTCTAATACTAAGAAAACTGGCGATTTAATTACTTTAGATTATACTGAAGTTGATTGGATCAACCAACCACAAGCAACTCAAGTTGAAAATATTAATCCTTTCAATGTAATTGTATTTGTCGGTGGTGTAATTTTAGATCCACCATCAGATAATTGGACTAGAACAATTTACGTTGATAATTTCAGAACAGAATCTACTGGTAATACATGGGCAGAGCAAGCAAATATAGTTTCTGATAATACAACTTCAGTAACTGATGTTGATGTAACTGAGACTGAAATTGAAGCAGATCAACACGATTTTGATGGTAATCATACTGATATTACAACAACTACAACAACTACAACAACTCAAGTAGTTGAAACTAGTTTTACAAATACTTTAACAGGTGATAACCAAGAATTTGATTATGTTGAGAGTATTAAGATATCTGGTGCAACTGATCCTTGGATGCGTTCTAGAAACGTTGCATTTGCTGCTAATGGATTAAAACCATTTACAAAGCATTATCATTATCTTGATAGTGGTATTCCAGATTTATTCCCTAAATTGATGGAAATAACAATGTCTTCTGGAACATTTAATTTATATGAAAATGTAAGTATTCAATTAAATGGTCAAGAGATAGGTTATGTTAAATCTAAAGCACCTGATCATAAGTATGGTGATGATAATGTTATTGCAGTTCCAAATGGTTTAGGATCTCCAAGTACTACTGTTGAAAAATATTCAGTAGATCCTTTTGATAGAACAAGACCAGCACCATCATCAACATATTCTGCAACATCAAAATTGTTTAACTGTGATGTTGATGCATTAGCAAATGAAGAATCTTATTATGGTTATGTTGTTGTTGGAGCACAATTAGTTGGAGAAACTAGTGGTGCAGTAGCAATCGTTGATAATATAGATCTTATTTCTGATAACTGGGGTGATCTTTTAGGTGCATTCTTCTTTAGAGATGCAAATGATACAAGTAATGGAGTTATTCCAACATTATTCAGAACAGGTACAAAGACATTTAGAGTTACTGCTGCAACTCCTGGTACTATTCCATTACCAGGAAGTACTGCTTTAGCATCTGATGCAAGCGGTGTTTATAGTGCAACAGGAACTATTTTAACTCAGGTATCAAATACTGTTGGTGTTAGGAACCCACCCCCACCAGCACAGAAACCAAACGAAATAACAACTACAGTTAATGTAGATTCATCTTCTGAGACAAAGAGAATAGAAGCACCTTATAGGGATCCATTAGCACAAACATTTACAACAGATGAAACTGGTGCATTTTTAACATCATTTGATGTTTACTTTGCAAGTAAAGATCCAAATGCTAAGGTATTTGTTGAACTTAGGGAAGTTGAATTAGGAACTCCAACAAGTTTCTTAGTTCAAGATTATGCACAAGTTGCATTAAATCCTAATGATATTACAACATCTACAGATGCTTCAGTTGCAACTACAATTAGATTCCCATCTCCAGTTTACTTGGAACCAAGAAGAGAATATGCAATAGTATTCCTATCTCCTGGATCTGATTTATATGAGATGTGGGTAGCAACAATGGGACAAAAGACCGTTGCTACAGGTAATTTACCTGATGTACAAAATGTTGTTGTTACTAAGCAATATATTGGTGGAAGTTTATTTAAATCTCAAAACGGAACTATTTGGACTCCTAGTCAATATCAAGATTTAACATTCAAATTACGTAAAGCATCATTTGTGCCATCTGGAACGGCAACATTCTATAACACACCTATAGAAGCTGGTAATCTTAATACGGCACCTCTACCAGAAAATCCAATTAGATCTTTACCAAGGAAACTTAAAGTACCTGTAAATAGTTTAGCTGCATCTGAGGCACCTCCAGGAAGAAAGATCAGTACTGGTGCTGTTGCTGATGCTGAAGATTCAAGTATTACTGGTATAGTGGAAGCACAAGGATCTGCTATGTTAAACGTTGAAAGTGGTATAACTACAGTTTCTGCTGGAATAGGATATAGTTTCACTTCACTAAGTGCTAGTGGATCTTACTGGAAACAAACAGGAGTTACATTAAAGTCATTGACTGGAAGTGGAACTGGATCAACAGCAGATGTTTTAGTTGGTGTAGGTGGAGTTGTTCATAAGTTGGATAATTTAACTGCAGGATCTGGATATGTTGCTGGTGAAATATTAACTATTGATAATGATGATACTGATGTAACTGCTGGTTCAGCATATAAAGTTTCAGTAGATTCAATTTCATCAACATTAGATACACTATATCTAACAGATGTTCAAGGTGAAACATTTACAAATAATGATCCATTAATTCATTATGGTGCTGAAAATGATACTAGAACATTAGCATCAAGTAGTGCTAAAGTTGCTTCAGATTCTACTGTTAATGGTATATTAAATACTGGAAATATATTTGAAGTTATTCAATATAATCACGCACATCATGGATCTAATAACTTTGTTACTATTAAGGGTGTAGAACCTGATACTACAATCGTTCAAACTACTTCAGAGTTAACTGTTGGTGGTAGTATAGTATCTGTTGGAAACACTGTACCATTTGCAACATTTGCTGGTATTACAACTGATAGGGGTGAAGCATTGATAGGTGAGGAAGTTGTTTCTTATGTAGTTGGTACTGGCCAATTAACCCTAGATGCTAGGGGTAAATTAGGAACTTCTCCAGCACTACATGTAGTAGGAAGTGACATACAAACATATGAGGCAAATGGAATACCTTTAGTTGGAATTAATACAACTCATGATATTTCAACTATAAATGCTAATGTTAGAAATAGTGGTGGTATTGATAGTTACTTCTTAGAAGTTGATAGAAGTGCAATTGATCATACAAATCAAAGAGTAAGTGGTAAAGCACAAATGAGTTTTACTAGCACTAAAGGTGTTGGTGGAGATAATGTTTCATCTACACAAAACCATCAATTTAGTTCATTCTCTCCTAAATTTAATGTTATTACTCCAGGCAAAGGAACTCGTGCAAGTGCTTCTGTTAGAACTGTTAGTGGAACAAGTGCAAGTGGATCTGAAGTATCATTTATAGATCAAGGTTTTGAACCAACGATTTTAAATGAAACAACATTCTTCTCAACACCTAGATTGGCTGCATCAAAGGTAAATGAATCTCAAAGATTAACTACCTTACCTAAGAATAAGTCATTAACTTTAAAAGTTGATATGACATCAGATGATCCTAATTTATCTCCAGTTTTGGATGTTAAGAATGCAACTTTTGTTTTAGGTAGAAATAAAATTAACAGCCCAATCGGTGTTGATAATTATGCTACTGATAATAGAACTAATAAGATTATTGATGATCCACACGGTTCTATATTTGTTTCTAGAAGAGTTAACTTAAAGCAACCAGCAACTTCATTGAAAGTTCTTGTTGGTGCAAGTGTTCAACCAGAAGCAGACTTTAGAGTATTTTATAGATTATTTACAGCAGATTCTAGTGAAGTATCTCAAACATATAGAGCATTCCCTGGTTATAAGAATCTAATTGATATTGATGGTGATGGATTTGGAGATGAAATTATTGATATTAATTTAAATGATGGTAGAGCAGATGCTAAGTTGGAATCAAATCCAATAGGTCAGTTCTCTGAATATCAATTCTCAATTGATAATTTAGAACAATTCTCTGGATTTACAATTAAGATTGTAATGACATCTACTAATGAATGTGTTCCTGTTAGACTTAAGGACTTTAGAGCAATTGCTTTAGCGTAATGAAAACTTTTACAAAATTCTTAGATGAAGCAGTAGAAGCTTCTAATTCTATAAAAGGTTTATCACCGTATAAAACCATGAATCAGGGAACTACTGATGAGAAGGGTAATTTTAGATATATCAAAAGATTATTTAAAAAAGTACAAGCAAGACCAAAGAAATTTGGAAAGGATAGTAAGGTAAATCCAAAAGCACTTGAAAGACCAGAAATTAGAGATCAAATATTTACAGGAAAAGCAAATTTAGATAAAAAAGCATGATACCAGTTGAGGGGCATAAAAACCTGTTCCGTGATCCAAGAACAGGTGCCATAATTAATAATAATATGAATGAATATTCAAATTATAGAATGGATAGAAAAAGAAAAATGGATCAAAAAGAAGAATTAGATGAGATGAAAAGAGATATAGATGAGATTAAGTCTTTATTGAAACAGTTAGTTAATCATAAAGCATAAATAAATATATAGATTCTGAATTGCTTACATAAATGGCAGATATTAAGGTCAGAGTAGGTCAAAAAAATGCCGTAAAGGTTATTTCTTCTCTTGCAGGAGCCCAAGGTTTATCCTTGGCTGAACTTAGCGATGTCGATGCCTCGAATTTACAGAATGGAATGGTTTTAGTATATAATGTTTCTACCCAAAAGTGGGATGCAACATTAGAATTGTCACCAGGCAATACACCAGATTTAGATATTAATGGGGGTAGCTTTTAAAAATGTCAAGTATTATTCGGATCAAAAGATCGTCTGGTACCGCTAAACCAAGTTCCCTGTTGTGGGGTGAACAGGCTTACGTAACAGGTATAGGAAGTTATGGAGGTCTAAACCAATATAAAGATAGGATCTTTATTGGTGATGATGGTAGTAATGTAAATCCAGTTGGTGGATATTATTATGCTTCAATGATGGAGCATGCACCAGGTGCAATTGCAGGTGTTACAAATACAAGAAATAGTGATGGTGGTATAGTTGCTGTTCTTGATAGTAATAGAAAAGTTGATGAATGGAATGTAGATAATTTAAAACTTGACACAAATACTTTATCATCTTCAAATACTGATGGTGATATTATATTAGATCCGAATGGTAGTGGTGAAGTTGTTATACCTGATGATACTTTTTTAAGTTTTGGTGATGCTAAAAATACCAAGATTGAATATGATCAAGATGGTACAGATAGAATAAAAGTAATTGGTGCTGATTGGACATATGATGATGGTGTATCAATTATCATTGGTGATGTTACTGAGTCAACTGATAAAGATACTGGTGCCTTAGTTGTAGAAGGTGGTGTTGGTATTGAGAAGAATTTGAATGTTGGTGGTGATTTAGATGTTGGTGGTAGTGTATCTGTAGGTGCGTTAGGTTCTGCAGAAATAGGTCATATTAGAATAAAAGATAATATAATATCATCTAGTAGTGCTAGTAATGATAAAATTTATATTGATCCATTTCCTGATGGATTAAGTAATCAGGGTGATGTTATTATTAAAGGTAACTTACAAGTTGATGGTACAACAACTGCAGTTAACTCAACTAATGTAACGGTTAATGATCCAATCTTTACGATTGGTGATGTTACAAGTGAAAGAACTGTTATGTCAACAGTTGCTGTTGGTGCTAATCAAATAACAATAGATTCTGTTGTTGGTATTAATACTGGAGATACTGTTAGTGGTAGTGCTTCACTTCCAAATAGTGGATTAACTACAATTACTGCATATGATACTGCAGGTAAAACAATTACTATTCAGGGTACAACTACTGCAGGAATTACAACACAAACTCAATTAACAATTACACATGCTTACGATACTAATACAGATCGTGGTATAGCATTTAATTATAATGTTGGTGTTGGAACTGCAAATGCTAAGACAGGTTTCTTTGGTTACGTAGATACTGATTCTAATACTAATAGTAATGCTCCTGAAGGTGCTTGGACTTATGTCCCAGATGGAGCAATTAATAACAGTACAGTAAGTGGTACTAGAGGATATCTTGATATTAGAGGTATCTATTATCAAACTGCTGATTATAATACTGGTGGTGTTGTATATTTCGATTCTAACGGATTACAAACATCTACAAATGCTGTAGCATCTCCAGTTGATACTTCTAAGCAAGTTCTTACTGCTATTACTAAAATAACCCTTGGATTACCATCTAATGTTACCTTATCAAAAGGTGATATTGTTAAGCAAGATACTAGTAATGCTTATGGTGTTGTAGAGTCTGCTGTTAGTGGTGGAGCATCAATTCCACTTATTGGTGTTGAGGGAACCTTTGTTACTAATCAAAATATTAGAAAAGAAGGTAATAATGGAGCAATCCAGAATCTTTCAGTAATACCCAATGACGTTACTACTAACTATACTAACAGACCATCTTGGACTTCAACACTTGACGGAGGAACGTTCTAAATGCAACAAAACAGTGAAGTTGACGTAAATGTTTTAATGAGTCTATATCATCAAAAACTTGCACAAGCAGCGAACCAAAATGTACTTTTGGAAGCAAAACTCCAAACTTTAAAAAAAGATTTTGAAGAGGAGAGAGACGATCTTTTAAAAGAGATTGCAGATCTAAAAGAAAAATATGAGGAAACCACTTAAAAATGGCAAAACCATCAACTAGACAAGGACTTATTGATTACTGTTTACGGAAGCTAGGTGCTCCTGTATTAGAGATTAATATTGATGATGATCAAATAGATGATCTAGTCGATGATGCCATTCAGTTATTTAATGAGCGTCATTTTGACGGTGTTGAGAGAATGTTTCTCAAATATCAACTTACTCAAGCTGATATTGATCGAGGACAAGCAAAAAATACAGATGGTGTTGGTATAGTAACTACAAGTGTTACATCAACAAATATTGCTGGTTATGGAACTACTACTAGTAATTGGTATGAAACTTCTAATTTTTTACAAGTTCCAGATTCAGTAGTTGGTATTGAAAAAATATTTAAGTTTGACACCAGTACATTAACTGGTGGAATGTTTAGTATAAAATATCAATTATTTTTAAATGATTTATATCAATTTAATTCTATTGATTTATTGCAATATGCAATGGTTAAATCCTATCTAGAAGATATAGATTTTTTATTAACACCAGATAAACAAGTAAGATTTAATAAAAGACAAGATAGATTATATTTGGATATAGATTGGAAATCATCAGATAAGGATGATTGGTTTATTTTAGATTGTTATAGAGCGTTAGATCCAACAGCATTCACTCAAGTCTATAATGATCCATTTCTTAAATTGTATCTCACTGCTCTTATAAAGAGACAATGGGGACAAAATATGATTAAATTTAAGGGAGTTAAACTTCCTGGTGGTATAGAGATGAATGGTAGGGAAATTTATGATGATGCTGAGAGAGAAATTGAAGCACTTAGATCTAGAATGGCATCGGAGTATGAATTACCTCCTTATGATTTTGTAGGTTGATGACACATGGCATTAAATCCATTTTTTCTACAAGGATCATCTTCTGAGCAAAGATTAGTACAAGATCTTATAAATGAACAATTGAAGATGTTTGGTGTTGAAGTCACCTACATTCCAAGAAAATTCGTAAATACACAATCAGTTTTTCAAGAAGTCCAATCATCAAAATTTGATGATAATTTTTCTATAGAAGCATATGTTAATACCTATGAAGGATATTCTGGTGCTGGTGATGTTTTAACTAAGTTTGGAATGAGTTTAAGGGATGAAGTTACCCTTACTATTTCAAAAGAAAGATTTGAGGACTTTGTTGCACCATTTATGGCAGGACTAGATGATGGTAGTGGAACTGGCGAAATGATACTTTCAAGTCGTCCAAGAGAAGGAGATTTAGTTTATTTTCCATTAGGACAAAGATTATT
>CERB01031985.1_pt1 | contig 28742 bp, 19 predicted proteins | sample 356271 | NCBI WGS metagenome assembly CERB01 (sample SAMEA2621155, study PRJEB7988) | marine metagenome | isolation source: saline water (ENVO:00002010), including
GTTTCGACCTCGATGGGTTCATCTGGCACTGGTTCAGTGATTTCTGACTTGACACCATGGGACGGGGTTTCGAACGGAACATATTCCTCTACAACGGAGGGCCTTTCCTCTACTATTGAGGCTTCTTCGGTTTGGATGGCCTCCTTCACTGGCTCACTGACTGACTTCCTGCGCATTACCATCCAACCGCCCAATCCTATCAGCGAGATTACGACCAATGCCGCAGCCGCGAATGCATACTTTGCCATGCCGTCTGGTTCTAGATGTCTGTCGGGATCCTCTGGGAATGCATCCCCGTTATCCCCATAACCATCTCCGTCCGTATCTGACCACTCTGCGGGATCGGTGGGAAACGCGTCTACACCATCCTCGAAGTTGTCATCGTCAGTGTCGGTGTCGAGTCGGTTGGAGCCGGCCGCTTCCTCATCAACATCAGAAAGTCCGTCGTTGTCATCGTCAGTGTCGGAGTTGTCCCCTATCCCGTCCATGTCACTGTCGACCCACTCGCTGGAATCGAGTGGAAGCGCGTCGTCAGAGTCAGGGAATCCGTCGTTGTCATCGTCGTCGTCCTCTTCTGAGTCGTTGCACCCGTCTATGTCATTGTCATTCGATGTGTCGCTGGTCCACCCCAACAATCCCTGTGGGCAATAGTCGTAGTTATCCTCGATGCCGTCACCGTCATCATCCTCGTCTATGTCGTCGTGGATTCTATCCCCGTCAATATCTGAATAGCAGTCTTCCACTGATGATGCGCCTTCCTGAAGAGTTATGTGAGAATCTGGACACTCCTCGAGAGTTGTGCTTGATGACTCGGAGACGTAGAAGTCTAGAGGCGCTGGTGTCTGCTGACTTTGGCCGTCGTTTGGTGCGTAGTAGCCGGGCTGGGCCGGATTGCAAGATGTCTGTCCTGAATTGGGTTGGAAGCTTCCGGGGCTGCACTTATCTTGACTTGGGCTGGCAGGTGACTGGACGAAGCTTCCTGGGTCAGCGTCGAGACAGTCAGATGGGGACTTGGAGCCACTTTGGGGGTTGTAGGTTCCAGCTGGGCACTGAGACTGGTCGCTCGAGCCAACCGAGCTGACGAAGTGCCCTGGGTCAGCATCGACACACGAGGATCTGCCTGAGTTGGGCTGGTAGGTGCCTGGGGAGCAGGGGGCCTGGGAGTCAGAACCCGGATTGGCAACAAAGTGACCGGGGTCGGAAGTAGTGCAGTCAGCCGAAGAGTTGGCCCCTACAGAGGGGTTGTAGGTTCCTTCTGGACAAGGCGCCTGAGATGGCTGACCAGAGTCATCTACGTAGTTCCCGGGCTCTGCGTCTAGGCAGGATGCAGCGCCAGATGCTGGCTGGTAGGTGCCGGGGGAGCAGGGCGTCTGGAATGTTGACGATTCCATTGGGACGTAGTTTCCTTCGTCGGCATCAATGCAGGATGTCGCACCTGATGATGGCTGGTAGGTGCCGGGAGAGCAGGGCTCCTGATTGGCTTGGCCGTCAGAAGATGAATAGTTCCCCGGATCTGCGTCTAGGCAGACTGCAGAAGAGCTAGAGCCCTCGGATGGATTGTAGGTGCCCGCGGGGCAGGGGGTTGGAGAAGTGGCGGCGCTGTAGTCCACGTAGTGGCCGACAGGAGAATTCAGGCAGTCGTCCTGCCCTGAGGATGGCTGGTATGTTCCAGGCGAGCAGGCCATTTGAGATGAGGATCCCTCGGAGTCGACGTAGTGGCCTGCGTCCGCTTCCAGGCAGGAGGTCTGGCCGGAGCTGGGTTGGAAATGCCCCTGCGTGCATGGTGTCTGGAATGTTGAGCCGTTTGAAGGGACTGAATGGCCCGGATCCGCGTCCAGACACTCTGAGATATCGCTAGATCCCTCTGATGGGTTGTAGGTCCCGGCGGGGCAGGGTGTGGGAGAGACCGCGGCGCTGTAGTCCACGTAGTGGCCTGCTGGAGAGTCGAGGCATGCGGTCTGACTCCCATATGGCTGGTATGTTCCAGGCGAGCAGGCCGTTTGAGATGAGGATCCCTCGGAGTCGACGTAGTATCCAGGGGACGCGCCATCGCACTTGTCCTGTCCGGGGAGTGGCTGATATGTTCCCGCTGAGCAGGGTGTCTGGTCAGTTGATGCACTCGACGGCACGTAGTTTCCGGGAGAGGCGTTCAGGCATGTTGACTGGCCCGTGCTTGGCTGGTATGTGCCAGGGGAGCAAGGGGTCTGACTCGTGGAGTTGTAGTAGTAAACATAGTATCCTGCGTCAGCGCTGATGCAGGAGGTTGAGCCATTTGATGGCTGGTATGTTCCAGGGGAGCAAGGGGTCTGGGAACTGGAGGCGTTGGATGGAACGTAGTAGCCCGCGTCAGCGCTTATGCAAGAGGTCTGTCCGGTCGAGTTCTGATATGTTCCTGCTTGGCATGCAGTCTGACTGCTTGAACCGTTGGATGGCACGTAATATCCTGCCGAAGCTGGAGTCTGTGTCGATGCGCCACTGGATGGGACGTAGTTCCCTGCGGATGCCTGCACGCATGAGGTCTGGCCGTACATTGGCTGGTAGGTTCCTGGTTCGCACTGCGTCTGAGAAGCAGAGCCACTTGATGGCACGTAGTTTCCGGCCGAGGCCCCCAGACAGCTGGATTGCCTGGTCCCAGGTTGGTAGGTACCGGGATTGCATTCGTATTGCCTAACCCCAATTTCGACTGCGATCTGGAATGTCGAATTTCCTATCAGGGACCCATCGTCGGTCGAGAAAAGCCATAGGACCATGGTGTATGAACCGCTCCCCCAAGTTCTATTCACGTGGATGAAGGCTATGGAGTCACCAGAGAATCCGGTTCCGTTCGTGGAAATGGCGTCGAAGCCAGAGGAAGTGTTGCTTGAGCTGGAGCCTAGAAGAGATAGCGAGGAGTTGTAAATGGAGAGGTCGAAGTTCGTGCCGTTCGGGCTGGTCAGTCCCAGAGAGAAGCCACTGTTTCGCGGGACATCTATGGCGAACAGGTCTCCGTGGTCTGCAGGGCTCTGGCCTGCGTTAAGCTCGCCGAGGTATGTGGCGCTCCGATCTGACAGATTCACACGCGGGTAGGTGTTGCCCGAGAAGTCTGGGGCGTCTCCGTAAACCTGGTTGACCCAGTTGCCGGGGGAAGTATCCGTGCATGTATTCTGCCCTATCCCACTCTGATATGTTCCTGCTCCACACTGGGTTTGAGCTTGGGATGCGGAAGTTGAGACGTAATTTCCAGCGGATGCAAGGTGGCATGCTGATTGGCCGTCCTCCGGCTGATATGAGCCCGGGATGCACTCGTTGTAGTATAGTGATCCGTAAACTGAGAAATGTCCCGCGGGAGAATCCTGGCATGTCAATCTGCCCCATTGCCCATCTGCGCAATCAAGCCACCTTGCCGGATTGGATGGGTATGGGTCAGAAGGGACTGGGACGCCGTCTCCGTCTTCATCGCCGGCGATGTGTGTATCAAGGACGTTCCAAACTCCATCGCCGTCATGGTCCTGATCGGAGAATGCCAAGTCGGCGCCTTCACTGAAATCCATCCAATGCGGGAGCAGGAGGTCATCACTAGTCCCATCGAACTCCCCGGTCTGGCCCCCCCAGCATGCTAAGCTGTAGTTCTGTACTATTGCGCAAGTGGATTCCTCACCGGTTGCAATTGCCAGAACGGGTCCGCCTATGCTAACGTGAACTGGGGTATTGCCATCCTCTCCAGTACAACCGCTGCTGGAAATGGAGGAGCTGCAGGTCCCATCGCCCCATTGTCCGTGTGTGTTCAGGCCCCAGCAATTCATGGAGCCATTGTCCAGAATTGCGCAAGTGTGCCAATATGTTCCATCAATGGAATGGGCCGACCTCCCAGTAGAGAACGGTATGTTTACCGAACCATTCGTAACCGCCCCGTTCTCGGCGGAAGTCGTGTAGGTTCTGCCCCAGCAGTAAACTGAACCATTCTCGAAGATTGCGCAAACGCTGTATCCGGGAGTTGCCAAAGAGACCGCACGCATACCAGTGGAGTGATTCACGACCACGGGTGTGTTACTGTCGGAAGTTGTGCCGTCTGCTAGAGTTCCAAATCCATTGTAACCCCAGCACTTCACGTCTCCAGTGTTTAGGAGTGCGCAAGTGAAGTCGTTGCCTGCAGATACGGAAACTGCTGTCCTATTCTCTCCCAAATCTACATCGACGGGCGAGTTCCTGTTGGAGTAGCTACCATCTCCCAGCTGTCCGTGATTGTTTCTCCCCCAGCATTTGAGTGAGGCATCATCCAGTATGGCGCAAGTGTGGGTATTTCCATTAGAAACAGCTACTGGGATGTTATTGCCGAATCCCACAGTTCCATTCACCAGTGTGGTGCTCCCCAGGCCTAATTGGCCGTAGTTGTTCATACCCCTGCATCTAAGAGTCCTATTCTTCAGAATGGCACATTGGCCCGCGTTTGAAATGACCTCGTCTTCTGTGAAATCCGCCACGCTGCTTGTTGAGCCATTTGTTGTTACTGTGGAGAATGTGACAAGTGTCCCATTTGACAAGACTAGGGTGGGCGAACCAGAGTCCAGATCTAGTATCGAATTACTGAAAACTGACCCCCTTTCGGATCCCGGTTGATTTGGTCCGATGGTTGAGTTGCTTGTGTTTGTAGTCGAAGTGGCCTCGGAGATTGACCATGAGTCCGTGCCCCACGCGTCTCCCGAGGTCCCACCGTTGCCATCAACAAAGTTGACGACTAGGTAGAATGTTGCTGCCCCTGAGCCTGTCGATGGGGCAGTCCAATCAACTGTCCATGACCTGGAGTTAGAGTTTGAGTGGGTTACTTCCCCGGCCTGGATCTTGGCGTTTGACCCAGCATTGGAGAATGTGCCCAAATTTGAGTCTAGATTGAAGCCACCATTGGAACCGGAAGGGCCACCGGAACCGCCTATTGAGAGAGAGTATGTCGAGCCTGCGGAGTATCCGGAGCTAGGCAGGCCGGTTAAGGCAGGGGTAACCGTTGACGTACTTGAGTGGCATCCTCCGCCCCCGCACCCACTGGATGAGCTTCCGGTTTTCCCGCTGCTGTACGCAAAGGCTGAGTCAGGGACTGAGACTAGCATTATCGAAAATAGGAACATAGCAATAGCGATTCTTGATTTTCTACCATTCCAGCCCGTCATAGTCACCAATTCCTGCGTCGTATCAGCCAAAGAGGTTTGTCGGACCAGTCCGAAAGCCCTCTGTAACATCACCATAGCGGTTCTATTGGCAATATGACTATTCCTACGACTCGCATACTCATGCATCACTAGTGAGGACCTCTTTTGCATAGCGAGGAATCTGGACCCCAGCCCCGTCGAAGAGGGATTGCAGTGATTCTATTGGGACGCCTTCACTGGCCATCTTTGCGCGATGGCTAACTATCCTCCATGAGGAATTGCGACCTATCCCGGGAATTGCCTCCAATTGCTGCTGCGTTGCGTCGCTGAAATTCAGGCCAAGTTCGACAGCAGAGATGCTTCTTTTACCGTGGCCTGTAACCATGACATCTGAGCCAGTCTCAAGGGGGATCAAGTACGGAACACCGACCAGTATTGGGTAAGCTCCCATCTGCCTTCCAAACGTGATTCCAGAGGAGCCATGTATTGAGGGGTCCCTGTGCTTAGGGTCAATGACGTGCTCTGGTAGCCTAATCCTATTCCCACTTGACTCCCACCACAAGCCCCTCAATATCGTCCCGAGGGGGAGCATCTGCTCCAGCATGGGTTGGTCTATCTCATCTCTGACATCTCTCTTGAATGTCCTGAAGGCGGATTCGTTGACGCTCTGGAATCCTCGGCCCTCGACCTGTCTGATGTTTATCCTCCTCAGAAGTAATCCCTTCGATTTTATTTTTCTGAGTAGATTGATGTTCATCCGGTAGGAATCGTCAGTCTCGCCGTTGAGTCCCGCAATGAAATTTAGCCCGGGGAGCATTGATGGCAGTCCTCTTGGGCCTCTTTCCCTACCAAATTCGTTGATGTGTTCGATGGCGGCCATGAGTTGTTCTGAGTCGCAATTCAGCCAGTTCTTCTCGTGCACACTAGGATCTGCTGACTCCAGCCCGAAGGAGAGGACGGAACCGTCTGAAAGATTCTCAACGAGAGCCTTTGTGATCTCCGTTGATTCCTCAATATTTTCAGCGATAATTGAGGGATTGGCGTTGTCTACGTGGAGGACATCTAGCCTGTCGTCATCCCTTACCTCGTTGAGCACGCGTATTATTGGTTCAGGGTTTGGGATTGGGTACTCTAGGTCTTCGACCCCATCTGCTCGATAGGTGTAAATGTCAGTGGCGCCGCCTATTCTTACATTCCTGACACCGGAATCCAGAGCTACGGTTATCTCATCGATGACATCCTTTTCTGGCCTCCAGAGGGGCAATCCCTTCTTCGGCTCTATGCAAAACTTGCATCCTCGTTTGAATCTGACACACCCCTGGTAGAGTTCGATCTCATACATCAGTGGACCGTGTTTTCCATCCGGGGCAAGTATGTCCGGGTGTTCAGTTACTGATTTCGAGGAGGCCCCTAACAACGCCCATTTCGACCACTGCTCTGGCGTTCTTCGTTTGTGTGACCACTCCCCTGTTGAAAGGCGATGGTCGAGGGTTGCGTCAGTATCTTGGACCGTTAGGAACAAGTTTGGCCTCATGGGGGACCAGCCGTCGTTTCTCCAATGTCTAATCGCCCATCCCCCACAAAGAATTGGGGTATTCATGGGAATGGTCGAGATTAACGAGTTGGTTTCCCTGAGGCTTATTGGGGTGCCTCTGATATACTTCCCCGGAACTACCGCACCAGCTAGTAATACCACTCCTGAAAGAGCATCCATTTGACTTAGAATAGCTTCTCTTCCCTCTGGGTCCGATAGTCTCGACTTGAACCTGATTCTCCAATCATCCACAGTCATGTAGGTGTATTCGATTCCTCGACTTTCAAGGACGCCACAGATGTACCTGATGTGGAAACCGACGTAATTTGGAACTCCGAAGGCGGCTGGCTCGTCCTCGTAGCCATCCAGAACCAGCCATCCCTGAAGGGGCTCCATGTTACCTCTGATGAGTCGGGAGAACTTCACCGCTTCGACCGATTTCGATTGTCGCGGCCCCTTCTGTGGGAGCCTTTCCTACCGCCTCCCGATGGATTCGACTCCTCTACGACTATCTTCCTTCCACCGATCTCTGCCCCATTCATCTTCTTAGCTGCGGCCAGTCCTTCGTCCCTGTCTGAGAATGTTACGAAGGCGAATCCTTTGGAGCGGCCAGATTCCCGGTCCATTGCAATCTGTACTGACTTGAGCTTTCCAAGGGCGGAGAAGGCCTTGGTCAATTCTTCCTCTGATGTTTCGTAAGAAAGCCTGCCCACGAATAGTTTAGTCCCCATTGTGGCCTGTGCCTTGGCCCTCATCTCATTCATCGTCGCCCTCTCCTTGGCAAGCTCCTCCTTGGAGGCTCGGCCGTCCTTCACCTTGTCCATACAATCACGGCAGCGGATCGGTTTGCCTGGAGTGGGTTGGAATGGGACCTGAGTGTCGCATCCACAAAGGGTGCAAACTGTCTTGTGCATTTCTCTCCTTGGTCCGCCCTGACCGCCCCCTCTGCCGCCTCTACCGCCTCTACCGCCTCTACCGCCCCTGGTGGCTTTTGCACTGGCCGGCATTTCGTGGGACGCGCCTCTTCTGAAATCAGCTAGCGGGGATAGGTATGGTCTCGCACCATCGTGGCCAAGTCCGGCCTCTGCTTCTGGGGACCACCTCTCCCCTGACCTGTTGAGCTTGGATTTGTTGGACCTTATTTCATGCCCGTGTCCGAACCCGTCAGAAAGGACCCTGTATGCCGAATAGTCGCATCTGGGGCACTTGACGTTGAAGTCGGGCTTATCGTCGGATGCCACGAGATCTTCGCCGCACTGTGTGCACAAGGCGGAAAGAACGCCGAGATTAGTGCTACCCTTGGTTGTGGCCTTGAGTATTGGATCTGATTTAGTTATCTTGGCCCTGACGATATCACGCATTCTCATAGCATCGCCTGGCGACGGGGTGAACCTATCAACGACCTCGGAAACATGAATATCAGCGAAGAGTTTCATTGCAGGGAGGCTCCTGTGGCCGCCCTCATTGCTCTCAACATGAAGAATCCTGATTTCGGCAACGTTTTCGTTCAGACGATTAACTTCGCCGATAACGAGATCCCCCACATTTGGCGAATTTATGGGTGGCCTTGAAGGGTCGACTGAGATGTTTCCATCATCCATAACTATCCTCCCGTTTACCACTGCTACGAAGCCAGCACTGGCTTCTGCAAGCCCATTTCCAGGCTCTGCACCCACTGGGACCTCAACAGGGGTCCCGGGTGTGACAAGGTCACCGACAGTAGCCGTCATCGGCCGGGCGACCGGCCGACCCCCTATCAACGGTACGGACGGCCTAAGGCGGGGTCAATCTCCAGAAACCGGCCTTGGTGACTCCCCTAGAGCTGCGATGATGCTCGAATGAAGCGGGAATTGCGAAGTCCGCCTCCCCGTACATTTCGACGCCCCACCCCGCTTCCTCAAATCTAGGGCGGATGTGTTTAGCGTTAGAGCTGTGCATGATGTGAGTTACAGCCCCAATTGATTCTATTAGGTCGAGAAATGGTGCGTCCGCTTTCTCTTTCTGCCTCCCCCATGGAGGATTAGAAATTATCAAATCAATGTGGCCTAAATTGGAATCCAATGTAGAGACATCGGTTTCTAGGACCTCGTATGACTTTGGCCCCACATATGATTCTGCATTTCTTCTAGACACCTCGCAGCATCTGCTGTCTGAATCGACCAGAATGGCCTTATCTGCTCCGAGCTGGAGTGCTCCGATTCCGAGAATTCCGTTGCCCGCCCCCAAATCAAGGACGGAGGCACCATCTAGAAGGTCGCCGAATGCCGCAATGTCGAATATCCATCTGGCGGCCAGTTCTCCCGAGGTTGGGTATTGCTCTAGGCTTACATCGGGATTTTCGCACTTGTCCAACTTTGATAGCAGAATGGACAACTGTCGCAGGCGCATGGACGGGGATGGGGGGGCAAGTGATGAACTACTGCCCCTCTCAGGTTGGCCCAAGATAGCTTGTCTGTGGGTGGCCGGTGTCGTGAATCATTCCTTCTGCAAGCAGCAATTCCGCCATCAAAACGCTGTATCCGGCAGCCCCTCTGATCGTATTGTCAGCTACAGTGGTGTAGCTAATTCTATTTCCTGAAACATGAATGTCGCCAACTGCGACAGCCATTGCTGCGCGGAGATCGTCACCTGGGGATCGAATTACTCCCCCCACCCACCTTGAGTCCTCGACGTTATTGGGATCGGAGACGAAGTGAATTGGTTCTTGGCAAGCCGAGGGGAGGTCGAGTTCCTGGGCCCTTGAGGTATGTTTTGACCAGATTTGAACAATCTCATGGGCGCTTGCTTCCCTTTCCAATGTCACATCTATCCTGGCCAAGTGCCCGTGTTTCCTGTCAACTCTTTCACAGCATACCTCGATGTCGATCGCTGCGTTTGTGTATCCCTCGGAATTGGTATTGCCGAGAATTCTCAGGAGTTCGCTTCGTACACTATCGGCCTCGCCTTCGATTTCCCCCTGATGCAGGTTGCCATCATCGCGCCTAGAGAGCATTTCCCTCCCTCCTCCTGAGAGGGACTGCTCGGTCGAAATTGAAATGCCACGTATCCCTATTTCTGAATTCAAAGGGGAGAGGGTTATCGCCAGCGGAACGGACATGCAGTTACTGCATGAGATCAACCTTCCTTCTCCATACTGATTCTGAGAGCTGAGGATTTGCAAGTGGCTGTGATTCGCCTCTGGTATTACTAAAGGGACGTGTTCCTTCATCCTATGAATTATGGAGTGGCTAATTACAATCAATCCAGCTCCCGCGAGTGCCTCTTCCGTGGTTTCTGCTGGCCCCTCGGGTAGAGCTGAGAAAACTATTCGAATACCCTCTGAGATTAGGTCCTCGGCTAGGGACTCGGGGTCGCCAATTTCTCTGACGGTTATTTCGGGAAGATCTGGTCTCCTTTCGTCCAATGACCAGGGCAAATCGGAGATACGCTTTCCAGCTGTTTCGGGAGAGCCTATCACTGCCGAGGGATAGAGCCAGTGGTGGTTCACGACCCTCTGGAGGATCCTCTGAGCGACTAGGCCCCGAGAACCTAGTATGGCACAACGGACACGTCCCAGTCCGCCCATGTCCTGCGGAGTGGAAAGTAGTACGTAAGAAAGACTGTTTCTTGAAATGAATAGTTCAAGTACCCCCAGTAGTAAATGGCCTCTGTGAACGACCTCCTAAGTGTGCTCTTTGTCATCCTCGGGCTCGTAATCGGCTGGCTCGCTGCCTCAGGTAAGGCGAGGGGCGACGTTGTCCGCGCGGAGGAGCGTCTCGCCGCTGTCGAGCAAGGCCGTGAAGTAATGGCCGCGCAAATGGAGAGCGTTGCGACACAGGTCTCGCGGCAAAACTCCGAGGACTTTCTCAAGCTGGCCGAAGAGCGTCTTGGCAAGGTAAATGCCGAGGCGGAGAAAGACCATGAGGCGCGCCGCAAGGAGATAGAGGCACTCCTCGGTCCAATGAGCAAATCCATAGATGACCTAGAGAAATTCTCAAAGGATCTGGAGAAGGAGAGGGTCGGCGCCTACGAAGGCGTCAAGCGACAGATTGAGGCACTTGGTAATCGCGCTGACAGGCTCGGTACCGAAGCCTCGAATCTTTCCACTGCCCTTCGCAAGAGCTCGAATGTCAGAGGGGACTGGGGTGAGGTCGCACTGCGCAACCTGCTTGAGATGGCGGGAATGACCAAGCACACAGACTTCCTTGAACAAAAGGGTGCGGAAGGACTCATTCCAGACGTGGTCATCCGATTGCCTGGTGACGGCGCGATTCCCATTGACGCAAAGACCAGTGGAAAACACTACCTTGAAGCGCTAGAGCTCGAGGATGGTAAGGCCCGAGAAGACAAGTTGGTGGACCACGCAAAGGCCATGCGCGAGAGGGTCACGGACCTTTCTCGCAAGGACTACCTTTCCAAGGTCAGCGGACGTGCTGAATTCGTCGTCATGTTCGTCCCCTCTGAGGCACTGATATCGGTCGCCTTTGAGGTCGATCCTGCCCTACATGCCGATGCGATGGACCGTGGCGTAGTCATCACCTCGCCCGCTTCCATGATTGCTCTTCTTCGTACCGCTGCACTCTATTGGCAACAGGTTCGCTTCGCCGAGGAGGCCAGGGACGTAGTTGAGGTTTCACGCGAGTTCTACAAGCGCATGGCCGTCTGGTCAGGACATTTCGCAGAGGTAGGCAAGCGACTAGACAAGGCGACCGAATTCTACAACAAGGCCGTAGGTTCGTGGGAGAGAAATGTGCTTCCGCAGGGCCGCCTACTAGAGGATCTTGATATTGCGACCAATCTGCCAAAAACTCTGGCCGAACCCGAGGCAGTCAGAGAAACTCTTCGTGAGCCCACCATACTGGGGTCTGAAGAGGAGGAATGATGGCCTTGGCCCTCCTCGATCGGGCATGGTCAAATGGCGGACCGGTAGTTATCACCCTGTAGTTGACCTTCCAGATGAGTACGAAGTAAGGGATTTCACGACTGGGGAATATACTCCATCTAATTTCGAATACGACATCGGGAGATACGACGAGTTAAGACCGGGGATGTACAATACGGAGCTCTTCTCCGACGAGAGGTCGCTCCACATCGGGATAGACATTGGGGCGCCTGTAGGGACTCCCTGCATGGCTTTCGATGAGGGCGAGATATCTCACTTCGGGTACAATCCTGCTGACGGGGACTACGGATACGTGGTCATCACTAAGCACATTGTCGATGGGACTCAAATTTGGGCACTTTACGGGCATCTAGACTCGGAGTCCATCAAGGGCAAGGAAGTCGGTCAGAAAATTAGCAGAGGTGAGGTGATTTGCTGGATGGGAGATTGGCATGAGAACGGTGGCTGGGACCCTCACCTGCACTTCCAATTGTCCTACATTGAACCAGAAACACACGACATGCCGGGCGTTGTGAGGCCGGAAGACAGGTCACAGGCCCTGAGGGACTACCCCGACCCTAGGCTTGTACTAGGGCCCATCTACTGAACCTTTGAGAGGTGTGCCTTCAAGCCGACAATAGAGTCCATCTGAGAAGGGTCAACGCCATTCATCAAGGCGAGAGCAATGGATATCCAGTCAGTTACATGACTCGCATAAAGCATCCTTTCCAACAGGGAGTCTCCTTCGCACTCTATCCTCCAAACCACTGGGCCGGAAATCTGTTCCATCATCCAATCGATTCTAGACATGGTTCTAGGGTTAATCCCCTCACAGGAAAGTACCACGAGGGCTTGAGATTCAGCATTCGACGACATCCATGCTATGATCTCGTTGTGATTCATCTCCGGGACTTCAGTGGATCTAGCGAAGGAGTCGGAATTCTCATTCAATTGGCAGACGAACCGATATGCTGCGGGCCCTAGTTCTCCAGGGGAGATGATCCCTATTCCCCTTCCCGATAGCGTAGATGCGAGGTTTGCTGCCATTCCGTCTCCGCCTATCAAATCTGAATTAGCTGATATTGTTCTGAGCCTATCCATCATTGATTGTAGTTCTTCAGCAGGTGGTGCTGGAAGAAGTCCTAGTTTCCAACAGACCGCCAATTGGGTGCCGAAGATGTGGCCAAAGGCGGACCTTGGGGTCTGACCGCCTGGGACACTGATGCATACCGAGTCATCACTGCTCCCAAGAATATCCGATAGTTGGCCCCCTGAGGAGATGCCAATAACAGTCCCCCCGTTCTCAAGGGCTGTGACTGCCCCGTCGAGGGTCTCTTCTGTTTCACCAGAGTATGAGGTTGCTATGACTAGCCAGTCCGGGCCCCACCAGCTTGGCAGTCCATAGTCCGACCATGTGACAAATGGGAGCCCTCCATCCGAGTCGGCCAGGGAGCCGAGAAAGCCCCCTCCTGCACCGGACCCTCCCATGCCAATACAGAGCACTCCGCTCCAGTCGTTGTCCTCTCCTATCTGAATTTCAGAGTTTATGGCATTCTCCAAATCGTCAACAAAACTCCTGGTGAAGCCAGTCATGTCGCCGGAGTCCAGTTTGTCGATGAGGGATTGCATTTCTTCTGTATTCAACTAGATCCCCCCTTCGCGCCTACGGGAATTGCCAGCCACTCGCCTTCTATGAAACCAATGCGAATCTCTTCTGAATTACCATCGTCATCGTAGGGCAGGGCTACTGTGACGACTCGGAAATCCACGGGATCCATGACCTCAGCTGCGGAGCTGTCCCTGTTGAGTATGCCGACGACGTGTTGTTCTGAGAAGGAACAGGCTACTGAACTGGATTCCATGTCCCTCCACGAAAAACCAGCCCTTTCGAACATCTTCATTTTTCTCAGGATTGGGCCCTCCTTCTGCCAGCTCTCAACTAACCAACGGGAGCCTCGGAAGCTCACCACGTCTCCTATACCATACGCTGGCTTTCTATAGCTAAGAGTCAATCTAGAAACCTCAATTCCATCATTGGCTCCAATGACAGTAGAGGTCTCTTTTACAGTCCCTCCGAACTTCCTAACTAGGTCCCTCGCCCACCTCCTGGCCATTGCCTTGGAGCCGAGTTTCAAGTCCCATCCGCCAGTAACCTTGCCCTCTTCCGAAATGAAGAACATCGGATCGGGCTCCATCGAAGACAGCATCTCGTCCAATGTGGATCTTAACGACCCTAGCTCATCCTCCCCTAGCCTCCTTCCCGCGGACCTTAGTTGCATCACGGCCTCGAAATAAGATCCCGCCTTTCTCGTGCAAGTAGGGCAAACCGCATTGCTAGTCTGGAGAAGGACCGAATGGCTGTCATCGAATTCATGATTCTCAATCACGCCTTTCACATCGACGTGCAGCCTGGAGGTCCTCTCGTCTATATCCTCGACAGAGAAGCTTACCTCGACCTGCTTGGAACGGTCCTCGACGAGCAGCTTCTCCCTTATCCTTAGGTCGGCTAGATCGTCGCCCTCGATCTCGGTCCATCGGCCCCTTATCTCGATGAATCCGCACTTTGAACACCTGTCTTGCTGAATGCGCTCCGGCATTGTTGAGAGAGAGACTCTTGCTCTGAGGCAGGCCTCACAAAGCCTGTCGGAGGTCAATGGAGGGGGCGCCCCACAAACGATACAGAAAGCCCCGCTTGACATGTAATCCCCGATTAGGCGCCCCGACTTCCCGTTAGAAGGGTTCCCGATGGCTAATGAAGATGGAAAATAGGCAAATATCACTATTATTCATCTAACATTGAGTCGGATAGTCTCGAATCTAGTTCGGTTAGCCTATTCCTGATGTGGTTCACGTAATAGCCGACTAGGAAGGAAAGGACAGCGTATGCTGCAAACAATTCTACTTGCCCTGTCAATTGGCCACCTCCTCGTCGATTTCACGCAGGCGCTGCTCGAGCTTGGACTCCATTCTCTGCACCAAGTCGGTCAATATTGCCAGACCCACAAACAGAATCAGGAATGAAACGAAACCGATAACCAGGACGCTGAAAATCTGAGGATCTAGCCCCGATTCTTCCGTGTTTACTACGACAACACCGGGGTGCCTCTCTTGGTACCAAGTTGTTGCCATTGCCGTGATGGGGACTAGAGCAAATCCGAATAGCCCTATGGCGGCAAGGGTGTCCCTAGTGTCTTGGCCATCTGGTTGAGATCTCTTGGAGAGGACCAGGAAAAGGGCGACTGCGGTAAGTAATGCGAATGTGTTCAGACGCAAGTCACCCCAGTCCCAAGGGACGCCCCACTCAGCGGATCCCCATATTGGCCCAGAGGTCACCACACCAAGGCCGAACAGGAGCCCCAGGTCCGATCCAGTTGAGACCCATCTCCAGCCCCAATCGGTCCTGTTCCTATACCACGAAATCGCGCCCACAAATAACATTGAGAAGGCCAAGAATGAGGACCATGCGAAAGGGACGTGCCAGTACAGTATTCGATAGGCCTCTGGCGCATTCCATGACTCAGGGTCGACCAAGGGGGCCCAGTATATCCCCAGGAGGAGGGTTGCCATAGCGCCTGTAATGCCGACGAAAGTCAGAGTGAATCCGACTTCCCTCTGCGAAGGCATGGGGTGTCCAAACCTATCAAGACCAAGAATGCTCTTCCCTAGTATTCTGGTAGGAAAACCGCTACAGCCCAAACCATGGCCGCCGTGAGGCTTGCAATGATGCAAGAGGAAAGCGGGCTTCCGATTTCCAAATCAAGGGACATCCCTGATGTCATAAGTACCGAAAGTGCGTCCATAAGTTCGATGAACGGCCAGACCAGGACTACAAGGAGAAGGGATGCGGCGACCGCACTGGACCTCCTCAAGTCGGAGACCATCAGATGGAGCGCGGATGCTGCGCAAGACACATCGATTAGAGCTATGGCCGGTAGCCAAAGCCACTTCAGTACCTCATCGGAAGTTTCGGTTGGAACGGAACCGCTCAGAACGAACCAAGAAACGTAGGTCAGAGGTAGAGGCAATATTATCGATGCCGAAATTACTGAATTTGCAGGTCTTGCCATAGGGCCAAGCATTGCAGCCCACCAACGTCCGCATCCCTCTTCGGACAGCCTCCGGGCCAGAGCTGGCGAAACAACGGCAGTGATGAAGGCCGGGGCGAGTACCAGTGCAGCGATCAAATCGCTCCCAAAATGTGTCGAAAATGTTGTTGTTCGTGGAATGTCGATTCCTTCAACCAGGGAGTATGAAAGAAGCAGGGCGACTAGTGCGGGTGTGAGCCTTCCAATTGTGTCTATGGGATTTCTTTTTTCCATCCTGAAGGCCCACTTGGCCAGAGAAAGTATCGGGCTTGGATCTACTGCTGTGGATGGGCCGGGTAGCTTGGCGGAATCGTTGTTACCCTCTCCCGGCCTTTCTGAAATCGAGCCTGATTCAATTGTGACGATTCTTGTAGACTTGGAAATGAATTCTTGATCATGAGTAGCCATTACTATTGCGTGGCCTCGAGAAGAGAGCTCCCCTATCCAATTTGAGAGAGTTGTCCTTGCGACTGAGTCCAATCCCTCAGATGGCTCATCCAGGAGAGCCACGGAGGGAGTCTCGCTTAGCGCCACTGGTGCTAGTCCTGAAAGAACTGAAAGTCGCCTCCTGAGTCCTCCCGAGAGTTGTGAAACCCTGTCTCCTCTGCGATGGTCTAGTCCCCAATCGGACAACATCGCGGTGAATTCTTCCTCAGATTTTATGAGTCCGAAAATTTCGATTGAGGTAGTTAGTCTCTCCTCGACCGTTTCTTCGCCACAGATTCCATCCGACTGCAGAGTGAGTCCCATCAGAGGAGGTCTTGCACGCCTCCCCTCAGAGTCCCTTATGGTGGACCATTCCCCCGTAGACGTCATCCACTCAACTTTGCCTTCGGTAAGTGGTAGAATTCCAGCACATGCCTCGATTAGGGAAGACTTTCCAGAACCGTTTGTTCCCTCCAAAATCAGTATATCCCCTGAGGAAACCTGTAATTCTAGCCCGTCAAGGACTGTCCTTGAGCCCCTATTGACCTCTAGATTCGAAATCCGCAGCATCGGCTCCCTCCAGTACACGCGAGTGATAACAACCGTTTGAGTCGTTCCATGGACAGAAGCCCCTATTGGCGACGGTTGATTGGGTGGGCATGAGAATATGGCAGACTCATTGGCGGCATTGGGAACGCAGGAGTTGCTTGTGTCCATATTTTTCGTCATAGTGGCCATTTCGCCCTACATTTCAGCGAAGAGGAATGGGACGAGCTTCGCTCTTGCGACAGTTCTGTCTCTTATGCTCGTGTCTTTTCTGCAGTTCACGAACTCATTCATCTCAGGAGTTCCGATGCAATTTGACTGGCCGATAGGGGCCTTCGGGATTAAGCCTGCAATAATGGACGACCCGGGCGAGGCATACAGATTGGTTAGTTCGGCGTGGTTGCATGCCGACTGGATTCATGTCCTAAGTAACATCCTAGTAATTTCTCTAGTCGGAATTCCCCTTGAGCAAAGGATGGGGGGTAAGCGCTGGATGCTTGTCTATGCAATCGGATTCCTCGGCGGAAACGTGGCTTGGATCTTGTCACACCCTGACTCGACCATTCCAGCGATAGGTGCCAGTGGTGCTGCATTTGGGTTGCTTGGGGCATATATGGCATGTTGGCCGGACGATGAAGTTGAGTTTCCACTGCTTTTCCTGATAAGGGCATGGCCGATATGGATTATTGTCTTCGTCAGGCTAGGCCTAGAGGTCTGGCAAATGTATTCGATTCAAAGCGGTACAGCCGGCGAGGGGACAGTGGCCCATATGGCTCACGTTGGGGGTTTTTTCCTAGCCTATTCTTTGGCCCGCCCAATAGCAAGAGGCGGTCCCCATTCCCCAGGCCATGAAGGGGAGGCTGGCACATCATCGAGGCGTGAATCTTTCGAAATGGGCAGGCTTGATTCGGACCCATGGAAAGAATCTGGGAAGATGTTGGAAGGCCAGGCGGCCAAGGTCCTATCCAGACTGAGGGATGAGGGAGATGAGCCTGAAACCAGAAGGGCATGGCTAGAGGAGTTATCTGAGCACACGATTTGCCCCGTATGCGATGGCGAGATTGTGGCAATAGTTTCTGGCTTGGAATGCCACATTGAATGCAATATCTCGAGCAAGCACCTGAACTGGCCATAAGGCGATTTTTCCGAACTCTAACAGGTTGAGATTATACAGGACCGCAAATTGGCTCTCTAGGAGAGCCATGCGGGGAGACTGGTCAGGTAGGCAGTCTGTACTAGCAGCCTTGATGCTCATTCTTCTCGACTTCTCGGGTGGCGCCACAGCAGTAGTGCCCTCGGAAGAAATTGCTCCAGGGGCCGAGGAGTTCCACCCAGTTAGTGAATCCCTGCCTCCCCTTTACTGCGGCGACGTGATTTGCGAACCAAAGGACAGGACGCCCTATCTCCCCCCATACAATGTTGATTGGCCGGTTCAAGAACCTGGATGGTGGTTTGCATATTGGTACGATCAGGACAACAATGGGATGGACGACAGGCTCCAGTGGATTATCTCGGGAGAACGGGATTCAGTGTCGACTAGTGCAATAATGGGGGATGATGGGAGAATGACTGTCGCTATCTTCGTGGATTATGCATGGCACCCAGGAGATGGTGACATTATCAAGCTGAAAGAGGTCCTGGTGGAGCACGGTTGGGAGGAATACGGCTCTTACTTCAGGACTGTTGAAATTATTGACACTGTAATTGTTGAACATGTCCCGGTTAGCTCCTTAGTGGACATTCTAATGCTTGACGGGGTCGTCCTGGTGGAGCAGCAAAACGTTCTGGTCCCTTACCTCAACACTGCAACTAGAGGCTCCAAGGTCAGAGATTCCGATGTTTATAGTGAAACCATGAGGGACTATGGTTACGATGGATCTGGAGTGGTGATTGCGATTGCCGATACCGGGGTGGACAACGAGCATTTCTCTCTCGATGACTTCTCCGACAACAACGATGACAATGAGGCCGAGCCTGATGAGTTACCCGACCCCAAGTGGGTGGCTGGTTGCGATGCCACCTCGTGGAATCAGCAAGACTGCGATGATGGCGGGGACGACCCGGATGATGGCGATGGCCATGGGACTCATGTTGCTGGAATAGCCCTTGGAACCGGAGATTCGGATAGAGATAACCAAGGATACGCCCCGGGGGCATATCTTGTTGACATCAAGGTCATGACTGATGCCGGGGCATCCAATTCGGGATATACGGTCGCTGGAATAAACTGGGCCGTCCAGAATGTGAATACCGACTGGGGAAATAATGACTCAAGCAGGGGGATCGACATACTCTCTATGTCCTTTGGCAGTAGTTCTAATCCGACCGGGGACGATCCGGGGGATAATGGCACAGGTGCAGACGCAAACGCTGTTAATGCCGCTTCTGATGCTGGAATTGTCTGTGTAGCTGCAATTGGTAATGACGGATACAGGAGGGTGACTTCCGTGGGAGCAGCAGACTCTGCGATAACCGTTGGTTCGATTGACGACAAGGCCAGCATAGAAAGGGGGGATGACTCAATTGCTTCTTATTCAAACTCGGGACCGCGGGAGGATGACGGAGACGATGATGAGTGGGACGAATTGAAGCCTGACGTTGTTGCACCGGGTTCAAACATCATGTCTGCGCAGCACGCTGCCTCAAGTTCGCAATTGCCAGGTTCGCCAAAGCCATTGGCCAGCGACAATTATGTTCAGATGTCGGGCACCAGTATGTCCACCCCTGCAGTGGCCGGGTTCATTGCTGGAATGCTACAAATGGATGACAGCCTGAGCCCTCAGGAAGTAAAGGATATACTACGAAATAATTCTGAGACAAGGGGAGAGGCTTCAGAACCAAGCGTCACTCAGAAGTGGAATGATAAATATGGATTTGGAATCGTAGATGGGGAGATGGTCCTGCAAGCAATTCTTGGAGAAACAGGGGGAGGCGGAGGAAGCGGGAACGAGACTGAGCCGCCCCCAGCTGGCGCAGGGGAATGGATTGTGATCGAAACCCCTGAAGAGGATTCTTGGCTAGTCGAAGGTGAGACTTACAGCGTTAGAGGGCACATAGACGAGGATGCCGATACAAATGGCACTGTCGAGGAAGTCAGGGTCAAGATAGCTTACACGCATAGGCCGGACGACTCCCCCAAGCAGACTGTCGTGCTTGTGGATTGGCATGCAGCCCAAGGGACAGTAAACTGGTCCACCCCCTTCAGCGTCCCCGAATTCAGCGAGGACGACATCAATGTGGAGGACATAATTGTTGAAGTTCAGGCCCGGAACCAATTCGAACAATGGAGCAAGATTGAGAAGAGCGAGCATCCAGTTGGACTGGTAAGTATCGGCCTTGGGGGACCGAGCGGCCAGGCCCCAGTTTCCGGCAATACAAACGTGTACGGGATTTGGGAGTCGGTCAACGGGGGAACCGTGCAATGGAGGCTTGGTACTGATTCTTGGGACACGATAGACCAATTTGGGGGGAGCGGCAGCAGTACTGGGGACTGGTCGGTCAATTGGGATACAACTGATGTGAATGATGGGTTCTACCGGATTTCTGTCAGGATAATTAGTGGTGACGGGGTGCATTCGGAGGAAGTGAGGAGGACTGTTGAGGTAGACAATGACCCTCCTGCTCCTGATCTAATTTTCAGAAGCGGAATTTCGGTTGATGAGTATGGCATTACCATTTCAGAAGCGTACGTCAACACATTCCTCGAAGTGCGATGCGAGGTTAGGAATGACGGAGACCTGGATGCTGCAGAGGTGAGTGTCTACCTCAAGGAGAATGGGGCTAGGAAGGATGAGATAGTTGTCCCGAGTATCGGTAGCGGCGATATAATTGAGGTTGTTCTGTATTGGAATCCCTCGACCGTGGGCGAGAAAATGCTGACTGTCTCCCTCGACCCGTCCAATAGCATTGAGGAAATTAATGAGGACGACAACGAGCAATCCGTTACATTCCCCATCATTCAAAGGCCGCAAGGAATTGACCTTGCACTTAGAGAGGGTGCCGTTAGAACTGAGCCATCAATCCCCCGGCCATCAGAGCAATTCCTGGTTACTGCCAGAGTAGACAATCTGGGATCTAGCGACGCTACCAACGTAGAGGCCACACTTGAGATTAGGAACTCCCTCGGATGGGAGTCAGTTTCTTCGACCGTCATTTCACTGGTAGTTGGGCAGGGCGCCTCGCAGGTTTCGTTTGCCCACTGGGTTAACGCCTCCGGACCAATAGAGGTTAGAGTCACCCTAGCCGGCTCGACATTGGCGGATCTGGACTGGTCCAACAACCAGATAGAATCCGTGATACTTGTGGACGAGACTAGCCTTACTGGCTCGAGATTAGCATCATTCTCTGTGGGAGAGGTGCCTGTTGAGATAATTGATTTAGACGAAGAGGGAGGGATTGTGATAACAGAGAATGAGGGGGCCCTTGGCCTTCACAGGATGAATCTGAATCGCGCCCTGACGCCATGTACCAACGTTTTCGAGGAAATGTGGACAGGTGACATTTCTACAGTAAGTTCTGAGGACGGCTATGCTCATGTTGCCTGGACCAGGAGGTATCTGGATTCTTCCGGTTACTTCAGGCAGACTGTAAGTTACACAACACTAGATTCCAGCTGCCAGCTAACGCCGATACAGGACATAATGCCGCCAATCCTTCTATCCGATGGCAAGTATTGGGGATTGGATATGGATGTGAAGGACTCGGAGATAATCATAGCCGGTTACCACAGGGACATTTTCACTGCCGGCACTCAACAAGACATAACCAGTGTTTTCGTGTTGAGTTCGGATGCCCCGACCAAGAGTTCGGATTGGAAAATGAACCCAGCAGCCGTCAGTGAACTAGACCTAGTTGCTGGCATGACCGATCCGGTTGACATAGAGTTTGGAGACGAAGACGTGCACCTACTTTACCAATCTCTGAGAAATGACACCACAGGCATTGACAGGTTGGGACTTTGGTATGCGCATGGACTGCCTGATCAATCATCATGGGGCTATAGGAAGGCGGTTGGGGATCATGCCTTCTCTCCGGAAATGATTGTTTCAGTTGACGATGGAGAAGAAGTAATCGTAGCGGTCTGGGGAGAAGGCGAGGAAGATGATTCTGAGATATTGGCGGTGATTGCCGATTCCACATTTACCACTATGGGCGAGAACGAGGTGAGAGTCCCATCTAGAGGCCTTGGAGCGATCGAATTGCTAGAGACGGAAAGGGGGGTCCAGGTTTTCTTTGATTTCGTTGGCCCGAGCGGCCCTCAGATGCAGTATGGGATGATCAATGCAGAGGATGGGTGGATTGGGCTTTCTGACAGGATTGGGCTTGGGAGGCTTAGTGTCGTAGACAGGTCCCCCGTGGGAGGAGAGGCAGTAATTCTCCATACATCGCAAAGTGGCTGGCAAATAAGGGCCCTAGTTGATGACTCAACGCCAAAATCGGGAGAGAGTAATTTCTTGGAGATGATTAGAATTTCACTTGGCTTGGACGAGCAGAATTTCAATGTGCTACTGGGAGGTACTGCTCTCACGGTAATTTTCCTGAGCGTTATTGTCCTATTTACAATGACAGTTAGGGCTGCGAGGTGGATAGGCAGGAGGAGGAGGACTTCCGCCCCTGGCGTTGTTATGCTCGAGGAGGATGTTGTAGACGTGATACTTGAGAGTGATATTTCAGTCAGTTCGAGCGATGTGGAATTGGTTGAGGAGGAGGTTGTACAGAGCGAGGGCGCTTCTGAGAGGAAACTAAGGAGGGAGATAAGGTCCCAACCCGCACCTACCAGCCCTCTGCCTCCACTTCCCCCTCCTGACATGGCCATTACACCGCCCAATGTGCCGATTGCCGGAGGAGTTGAGAATTCTGAACTACCGCCCCCAATGCCAATGAATAGGAATGTCCTTTGCGAATCCTGCGGAAGTAGGTTCGAAGTCTCCAGTGGGCTAAAGGTGGCAAAGTGCCCAGTCTGTGATGAGAGAATCACCCTGTGGTGAAAGGATGGCCCGGATTCTGCTCGCCTCCGAGTCCGAGAGGCGACGGGACTGGTTGGCTTCCTTCCTGGAGGGTGAAGAGGTTAATTTCCACTCAAGGGGGCTCTCTGCTGAGGAAGCAGTGGCTCCCGGTTTTCTAGACGTGAGCGAGAAGGTTGAGTTCACCTGCATGGCAAAGGCGATGAGCGCATCGGAGGAGCAGTCAATATTGAATAGCGAAAAAAACGGAGAAAACGAAGTTTTCGACATGGTGATAGTCTCCGACACTCTCGTTGAAGACCCCGACGATCACTTGGTTTCCATGGGTAAGCCAAATAGCGATTCGGAGGCGGTCGCAATGCTCCTTAGATTGTCGGGAAATAGGCATAGGGTGTGGTCTTCCACAGCGATACTCAGCAGGCCAGGCGGGCCTTTGTTCGACATCTCCCTGCATGGGGGCTGGACATCTAATATTTGGACTGAGAGTTCGATCGTTGAGTTCGAGGATCTCTCGGAGGAGAGCATGGTTGAGTTGATAAAAAGTGAATCTTGGAGGGGCAAGGCCGGCAGCTATGACCTAGCTGGGGAGGCTTCCATACATTGTAAGCTGGTGGAAGGTGAAGAAGTCACCGTACTGGGCCTAGCCTCGGAATCAATGGAGTTCCTAAGGGGAGAAATATCTAGACAAAGGTAACTCCCCCGTGGAGCAGGACGAATTCTCTCTGTAGTTCGTCGAACCACTCCAACATTGACGAGTCGAACCTGACCTGATCGACCTCTTGATCCATCAGGAGGTCGTCCTGTATCCCCTTCAGAGTCCCCGGAGCGGCGCCACAAGATACGCAAGCTCCGTCCAGGTCTATGACCAATGAAAGTCTCTTCTCCCCCGAATCCAATTTCTCGATACTCCACCCAGAAAGAACCAAAGCTCCACCATGACCATCCAGGGCGGCCCTAACCGGGCCCAGTCTGGACATCAAGGCAGGGACCGTTTCCGGACTGTCGGACTCAACAAGGGAGCACAAGGAAAGGCCGCGGAGTCTCTCGTTTTCAATCGGATCGATGGATTCAGAAATCCTCCTTTCTGCCTCCTTCCTCATCAATTCCTCGATTTGGGAGCTATAGGCCTCTGCGAGTCTGTCGCGAGTTCCTGTTTGTTCCTCTTTCTCCCCCTTCACGCCCCTAGCAGGGGGCATTATCTCTTTACTGTGTCCTTGAGTTTGGCGATTTGCCATAAGCAGAATTCAAAAGGGTGTATCATCAGGACGCTTCGAGGGGAAGTTGATGAGTGAAGAAACCCCGATACTGGAGATAAGAAACCTCCACGTTGGAATTGACGAGATTTCCATACTGAAGGGCATTGACATAACCATCCCCTCAGGGGAGATCCATGCCATAATGGGGCGTAATGGCAGCGGCAAAACTACGGCCGCGAATGTCATCATGGGGCATCCATCGTACGATGTCGAGGAAGGAGACGTCCTCCTAAATGGCGATAGTATCCTCGAACTGGAACCTTGGGAAAGGTCCAGGTCGGGAGTTTTCCTGTCCTTCCAGTATCCCCAAGCAGTACCTGGTTTGCAGGTTGGAAATTTCCTCAGGAAGTCAGTTAGTAGCGTCAGGGGGGAGGATTCTGCAAAGGGGAAGGAATTCAGAGGGGACTTGAAGCATGCAATGAAAAAACTGAACATCCCCTCATCGTTTCTGTCCAGATATGTCAATGATGGCTTCAGCGGCGGTGAGAAGAAGAGGTTTGAGATTCTACAATTAATGCTTCTAAAACCTCGTCTCGCGGTTTTGGATGAAACGGATAGCGGCCTTGACATTGATGGGATCCGGACAGTGGCAGAGGGAATTAATGAGGTTGTCAGGGGCACTGAAAATGGGGCTTTAATAATCACACACTACTCAAGGATACTAGAACATGTTCAGCCAGATAGAATTCACGTGATGATTGGTGGAAAAATTGTGGCTAGTGGCGGTCCTGGCCTAGCAAGCCTTCTAGAAGAAAACGGGTACGACTGGCTAGAGGAGCAGGTTGCGAAGGGAGAGGTGTTCGAATGAGTCAGTCAAACGAGGCAAGAGAAGCTGTAGGCGACTACAAGGCAGGCTGGCATGACCCTGAGAATTCAACGATTAGATTCGACTTTGGGCTCTCGGAGAAGGTGGTCAGGGACATCTCAGAGCTAAAGAATGAGCCAGAATGGATGACGGAAATGAGGTTGAAGGCTTACAGGCACTTTGTGGAGAGGCCGATGCCAACATGGGGCAATTCGGAAATTCTAGATGGTATAGACTTCGATAACGTATGCTACTTCCTCAGGTCCTCGGACGAGACAGGAGAGTCATGGGAAGACGTACCCGAGGACATCAGGAACACCTTCGAACGTCTCGGGATCCCTGAGGCGGAGCAGAAATGGCTTTCTGGAGTCACGGCGCAATATGAGTCCGAGACTGTGTATCACAGCATCAGAGAAGACTTGGAAAGTCAAGGAGTTATTTTCCTCGATATGGACTCAGGGCTCAGGGAGCATGAGGATATTGTGAAAAGGTACTTTGGGACAGTGATCCCTTTCAGTGACAACAAGTTTTCTGCGTTGAACACAGCAGTATGGTCAGGGGGTTCTTTCATCTATGTACCCAAGGGAGTGAGTGTTGAGATGCCTGTTCAGGCGTATTTCAGAATTAACGCGAAAAACATGGGGCAATTCGAAAGGACTCTGATAATTGCTGATGAGGGAAGCAGCATCCACTATGTGGAGGGATGTACTGCTCCGACATACTCCACTGACTCACTTCACTCAGCGGTAGTTGAGTTGATTGCTCTGCCTGGAGCGCACATCAGATACACTACTGTTCAGAATTGGAGCAACAATGTATACAACCTTGTAACTAAGAGAGGGGTTGCTCATGAGAACTCTAAAATCGAATGGGTGGATGGCAATATTGGCAGCAAGCTGACCATGAAGTATCCGGCCGTTATTCTGAAGGGAGAAGGTTCGCATGCCGAAGTTATCTCTGTGGCATATGCTGGTGCTGGACAACATCAAGATGCGGGTGCCAAAGTCCACCATTTAGCGTCCAATACGACCAGTAACATCCTCTCGAAGAGCATTAGCAAGGATGGAGGCAGGGGCTCATACAGAGGAATGGCGAAAGTCATGCCAAAGGCGGAGAACTGCAGGATGAACATCGTTTGCGACGCCCTAATCCTGGATGAGGGTAGCAGATCCGACACATATCCCACTATGGAGGTCGGGAATGCAAGTGCTCACTGCGAACATGAGGCCAGCGTTTCGAAGGTCGGAGACGAGCAACTGTTCTACCTGATGAGCAGGGGCCACACGGAAGCCGAGGCCTTGGGGATGATAGTGAATGGTTTCTTTGAGCCCTTCACGAAAGAACTGCCCATGGAATACGCTGTAGAATTAAACAAACTTATGGCCCTTGAGATGGAAGGAAGCATAGGCTGAGTGTGTCCATGGATTCTAGTTCGGAGTATTTGTCACTGGAGGAGCCGAACAGGGCCGTCCACCTCTGGAGGTACACGCCTTGGAAGAGGGTTCACCCAACAGGCAATATCAGGGACATTCCTGACGAGGTTAGCGCGCCCAAATTGAGTCTGTCTTGCATAGAAGGGGAGATTCCTGATGGAGTCAGGCTAATCCATGGATCGGGGAAGGTCGAAGGGCTTCCCGAGACGGACGCTACGACTTCTAGCTTCATGCGAGCGATTACTGAGGAGTCCTCCTGGACAGTAGAGGTGGATCCGGGATTTAATGCCGGCAAGACGGTGGTGTTGGAGATTGATGCGGGGTCATCAATATCAGCTGTTCACGTTTGCTTGAAGATTGGAAGGCATGCAAATTTGGAGTTGGTAACACTGGTAAAGGGCGACTGCGAATGGATGGGCCTGCTAAGGACAGGGACTTCAGGAGAGGGGTCGAACACAAGCGACGTAGTCGTCAATCTAATGGACGGCGGGACCCTCCTCAGGGTTGACGCCATACATATTGACAGGGACTCCCAGGTGACGGCTGGAACGATTTCTTCCGGATCGGAAATGACCAAGTCTGACCTGAGATACAGGATGGGTGAACCGGGGGGCAATCTGAATGTCCTCGGATCGATTCTGTCGGCTAATGAAATGTCCCTAGACCACCACATAGAGATACATCATGACGCTCCGGAAACATATAGCCGTCTTGACTGGCACTCGGCCTGCGGGGGAAACAGCAAAACTGTGGGGACTGGGATGCTTAGGGTCGCTGAAGGGTCCAGAGGTGCCGATGCTGCGCAACTGTTCCAGAATCTACTCATTTCGGAAAGCGCACAGGCTGATTCAATTCCTGAGCTAGAAGTTTCTGAGAATGAGGTTGTGGGATGTGGGCACGGGACTGCCAGCGGGCCAGTAGACGAGGATCAACTATTCTATCTCGGCACCAGGGGGCTCTCATCCGAGCAGGCGAAGAGCATGCTAATTGCTGCATTCCTGAACTCAACCCTCACTGAAATGGGTAGTCAGGAGATGCATGATTGGCTCGTGGAAATGCTCTCCGATGATTTAGTTTCCCTCGGCACCTAAGCGGATCTGTCCCTGTATGATGAGACAAGTGAAGTCACCAAAATTCCAGAGGCGGCTCCGAACATCATTCCTTGTGACTCGAGCCCGGTACCGGCTAAATCCCTGAATGCCAGAGTCATGACAGTGGTCATGGGGATAACAAAAATTGCAAATCTTGTAGCCCAAATCTTCGGAGTAGGGGCGACGCCCATTGGCCTCAGGGTCACAGAACTGGACTTCTGTATTACCTGCCAGTTGACCCTCTCGGCATCTATCCTTAGCCTCTGAAGTACGGCAGGCCTGACCCCTGGATCAGAAACAATGCTGGATTCTTGTTCGGACTTGCCTGTGTAAATCTTCACTCTCTTTAGATCACTTCTCCTTTCAACGAGTCTCTCGACTACTGCAGCGGCAGAAGGGGCATCCAGTCCCTTCAAGTCCACTATCAAAACTCCACGGTCCCTTCTGACCTTCTCGCCGACAACCCATCCGCCCATCTCAGGAGGTGCCCTTTCCTCTATTGGCGAGAGGATTGCTCTGAGCCTATGCAACTCCTCCAGCCTCTCTTCATCTCTGTCTTTGGCTGAGCTTGCCATTTCATTGACCCTGTAGAAGCCAAAAATTGCAATGAGGGCAGCAGCAGCAGCTCCCACGACAAAACCCGATCTGAGAGACGAGATGACATCTGGATTGTCTAATCCACTGGCAAAAATTGCGATGAAGGTTATCATTGTTGCAACCATTAATCCCGCTACAAGGGAGATGGCAAAGACATCACGAATTCTAACCTCTGCCATGCTACTCCCAAGGGGCCCCCACTCAAGAGGGCGTGGGTCGAACAGGAAGTTTGAACTCCGGATTGCTTGTCCGTCCTTCATGGACCTAGAAAGGAACGGGAGAGGAGATAGGTTCAGAGAAATCCGAGTCTCCAAGATTCTTGGGGGGATTGGAGGGGCTTACCTACTGCTATGCTTCCTAGTCCCCATGGCCATGCCGGAGGGGTCCGTACCTCAACTCTCGGGCAGAGCGAATGCATTGGACTATGCCACGGAAAGTAGCTGGGGTAATACGAATGGGGGCGAAAGTGGTGATATGGGGCACGATCAGCTCCTCCATGGGGGGCCGTTTGCATGGAAGAACCTGAATCCGGTTTTTGCATTTACATATGCGTTTGGAGATCTAAATTGCCATCAGAAGCATGAGAGGTCATGGGAAATTAATGGGAATCAGATGCCAGTCTGTACAAGAGACATAGGGATATTTCTGGGATTCGTTATCGGCGCTGCACTATTTGGTTCTAGGGGACTTAATCGTTGGACTATCAGAGACACATTTCTCTCGGTGTTTCCCGATGAACTATTGGAAAATACCTACGCCAACGATGAAAGGATGAGGAACATGATCATATTGCTTGCTTTGGGGATTGTTCCAATGGCGATAGATGGATTCACTCAGCTACTCACCGATTATGAGTCTATCAATCCATTGAGGCTGACGACAGGAATGGCGGCGGGATTAGTTACCGGGTGGTTCGTTTGTGCGTCACTTTGTGCTAGAGCGAGCGGGTTTGAAGGGGCTTCTTCGGTTATCCTTCCGCATGGTGCAAAACTCATTCAGAAGTAGCTATCTACGACTCTAACCAC
>CERB01027343.1_pt1 | contig 28115 bp, 15 predicted proteins | sample 356271 | NCBI WGS metagenome assembly CERB01 (sample SAMEA2621155, study PRJEB7988) | marine metagenome | isolation source: saline water (ENVO:00002010), including
GGTAAACTAGAATATGATTATCAGTTATGGATTGATAGTGATATTGTATTCAACCTAGAAGCATTCTACAAACTTGTATGGATGGACAAGGATATTGCTGCTGGATGGTATGTAACTGAAGATGGACGTACTACATCTGTTGCTCACTGGTTAGAAGAGGATGACTTCGCAGAGAATGGTGGAGTTATGAATCATGAGATGGTTGATGGTATTACAAAACGTCGCAAACCATTTACAGTTGATTACACTGGATTTGGATGGGTTATGATCAAAAAGGGTGTGTTTGAACATCCTGATATGAAGTACCCTTGGTTTGCTCCTCAAATGCAGGTATTTGAATCAGGAAAAGTTCAGGATATGTGTGGTGAAGACGTTTCTTTCTGTCTTGATGCTATCAAAGCAGGGTTCGAGATTTGGTGTGATCCAACTATCCGTGTAGGACACGAGAAGATGCGAGTTATATAAGTAATGTTGTGTAGTCCAGACAATACAACTTACAATGGAAAAATACGATATATACTTGCAGGGTGAGAAAACCCATTCCAACATCAATGAAGAGGAAATGCTCGATGTGACGCAAGATCTAGCGGCACAATTCTATGAATGTGGAACACCACACCCTGATGATATAGAAGTCAAATACTTAGGTATAGAAGATTAAGGGAGCAGTACACTGCTCCTTTTTTTTGTGTATAATTAGTAGTATGACACTTAAAGATCATCTAGGACCAAGAAAAGATTGGACTAATGAGCAGTGGTTACAACATGCCCATGTCCAGAAACATAATCCTTGGATAACTGATGAAGACCGCCAGTACTGGCGAGATAAAATTACTGAACTTACACTATGAGTAAGATTGACACACAAGGACTGAGTGGTCCTGCTACTGAGGGATGTACCGATAACATATATCCCAAAGATGAGAATGGTGAACCCATTTATCCACCATTCAATCCTACACCCTTACCATTACTTGAACCTAAACTAAGGCAAGAACTAAAGGATCTCATCAATGAGGTTCTAGATGAAAGAGAATATCAAAAAAAGTTACAGGGACCATATGATTTTCCTGAAGCGTCTTTCCCATGACAAAACATAATTATAAGAACCCTTCCGAGGCACAAGACCTTGGACATGTGGAGGCAACAGTCACTAAGGGTAAGAAATATTATGATGATCAAGGGTGGGAAATCAAACCACCTATAAGTGATAGGGAGTGTATCTATCGCTGCTTGGAGAACTGTGAGAAGATGGATGGACTTGATAGGAAACAAGTAGCACGTTTGATGAAAGAATTTGAAACTATGAAAACTGAAAAAGTGAAAAGTGAGGAGTATCCACCATTATGATTTTTAGTGGATGTAGCATCACATGGGGTGATGAACTTGAAAACAGGGAAGAAGATAGATTTAGTAAGATTGTGGCAGATACAATCGGTGTCCCTGAGAATAACATATCACTTTGTGGTATTAGTAATGATGCCATTGTAAGAAGAGTAGTATCTTCACAACCAATTCAACCTATAGTATTACAGTTGACTGTTCCGAGTCGTATTGAATACTTTACAAAGGATGGTCCTCAGAAGTTTTCATTGCAGAGACAGATGAAGATAGTCTCTTATCGTAGACAGATGAGGAGTTATTATGGTGAGGTAAATAATGAGCAGCATCAAATGGAAAACCTTTTCAAAAATGTTTTTATCTTTGAGCAGTTTTGTTATCTCAATAATCTAAAGCATATAATTCTTTTCGCTGACTGCGATATTGAGTTGCATCGTGGACATTGGAGTTCTTTGTGTAGATCAAAAATTACATGCATTTGGAAGGATATACTAGGTTATAAACATAGGGGTGGACATCCAAATAAAGAAGAACATAGTAAGATTGCCGATTACCTTCTCAAAGTTATCTAAATAGCACTAAATACACGAGTATTATATAAAAAGTGCCTCTCAAATCGTTATCAAGGGGTTTCAAGGATATTTCATTATCCTTCAAACGTCATCCAATAACAAATGATCTTGTCCTACTAAAGAACACTGATGCAATCAAGCGTGCAGTGCAGAATTTAGTAAGAACAAGAGTAGGAGAAGTATTTTTCAATGATACTATTGGCACTAGAATTACTGGATCATTGTTTGAATTAGCAACTGATGATTTAGTTGAACCAATTCAAACAGAAATTGAAACTGTAATAACCAATTATGAACCCAGAGTAGATCTGAAAGATGTGAGAGTAGAATCCATAGCAGATCTAAACACTCTAAATATTGAGATTCATTATAATGTCGTTGGTTTGTCCTTGCCTACACAAATCATCAATTTCATCTTAGAACCGACTAGACTATAATGGCTCTAACTCAATTCACAAATCTAAATTTTGAGGACATAAAAACCTCGATTAAGGATTATTTACGAGAAAATTCTAATTTTTCTGATTTTGACTTTGAAGGGTCAAATCTTTCAGTACTTATCAATACGTTAGCATATAATTCTTATATTACAGCATATAATACAAATATGGTTGCAAATGAATCTTTTATAGATTCTGCGACTCTAAGAGAAAATATAGTTTCGTTAGCAAGAAATATTGGTTATGTACCTAGATCTAAAAGGGCAGCAAGGGCATTGGTAGAGTATGAAATTACAGGTATATCAACAACAAACTCATCCATTACTCTTCAGCCTGGTGTAATAGCGAATGCAGGTATAAACAATAGTAATTACATATATTCATTACCAGAAAAGATTGTATCAGTATCTGATTATGGAATATCTTCGGGTGTAATAGAAATATTTCAGGGTCAATATCTAGAAAAACAATGGTCTGTAAACACTTCTCAACCAAATCAGCGTTATGTTTTACCAAATGATAATATTGATACATCCACTTTACGAATTAGGATTCAAGACGCTGCAAGTTCTACTACTTCAACCGAATATAACTTGGTTGATAGTATCGTTGGAGTTACCTCAGAGTCTAATATCTACTTACTTCAAGAGACTAGTGATGAAAAATATGAAATATTGTTTGGAGATGGTATCTTTGGTAAGAAATTGGAATCTGGGAATATAATAAATGCATCCTATATTGTTACAGAAGGTGCTGATGGTAATGGAGCAGATAATTTTAACTTTTCAGGTTTGGTAAAGGATGAGAATGGAGCAGACGTTACATCATATAGAGCGAATTTGTATTGTAAAACCCCTGCTGAGAATGGTGATAGTATAGAAGATGTTCAAAGTATAAGAAATTACGCTCCAAGAAGGTATGCTTCACAGAATCGTGCGGTAACTGCAACGGATTATGAGGCGATTTTACCTTCATTATACCCAAATATAGAATCTGTGAGTGCTTTTGGTGGTGAAGATCTAAATCCACCTCAATTTGGGCGTGTTTTTATCGCTGCAAAACCTAGAAATGGTAATTTTTTAGCAGATTCCACTAAAAAGCAACTTTTGAACTCGCTAAAGAGTTATTCTGTTGCTGGAATTGTCCCATCTTTCATAGATTTGAAGTTTTTATACGTTGAATTGGATAGTTACATTTATTATAACACTAATTTTACGGGAAATCCCCTAAATCTCAAAGCAAGTGTTGTAGATGCGATTACTAAGTACTCTTCTTCTGCAGAATTAAACAAATTTGGCGGTAGATTCAAGTATTCTAAGATGCTTTCGTTGATTGATGGAGTTGATACCTCAATTACATCAAATATTACGACTGTAAAAATTAGAAGAAACCTAAAATCACGTATAAACACCTTTGCACAGTATGAATTATGCTTTGATAATGAATTTTATCGTGAATTAGACTCTTACAACATCAAAAGTACTGGATTTAGTGTTTTTGGCGTACAAGGAACAGTATATCTTGCTGATAAGACTGTAGAAGGGTCGGATATTGGAAATCTCTTCTTATTCAAGATTACTTCTGATACAGAAGTTGAAATAATTTCTTCATCGTTTGGAACTGTCAATTATAAGAAGGGTGAGGTCTTGATAAACACTGTAAATATAACATCTACACTGTTACCTGAAAATATTATTGAAATTGAAGCAATTCCAACATCAAACGATGTTCTTGCAAGAAAAGAATTATTTTTGCAACTAAGTTTGCCTAAAAGTGACTTCACTATGAAACAAGATGTCATTGCTTCGGGTGCAAATCTCTCAGGAACAAGATTTGCTCCTCAATCAAGTTATGCAAACGGAAATAAAGTCCGTGGTGCTGTTATAACTAGCACAAGTGAAATATCTTCATCATCATCGTAGTAGCTCTTATAATAAATGATCGGAACTTCACTTTCTAGAGTAAAAATACACGAGGTAGTACAGAGTCAAATCCCAGAAGCGATTGATTCTGATAATCCTTTATTTGGAGAATTTCTAAAGCAATACTACATTTCTCAAGAGTACCAAGGTGGTACAATTGATATTGCTGAAAACCTTTCTGACTATAAGAGTCTAGATTTTCTCACACCTGACAATCTAACAGGTGTTACTTCGACTGCAAGTTTCGTTTTTGGTCGTGATACGACAATATACGTTGATTCTACCAAAGGTTGGCCACAGAAATGGGGTTTACTCAAGATTGATGATGAAATAATAACATATACGGGTATTGGAACTACATCATTCAACGGATGTATTCGTGGTTTTAGTGGAATTGAAAATAATCAAAAAACTAACGCTCCAGAGCATCTTACCTTTACAAATACAGGCATTGCTACTCATGCTGCAGATGCTCAAGTAAAAAATCTAAGTAATACTTTCCTACAGTCCTTTTTCAAGAAACTTAAGAATCAGATAAGTCCTGGTTTTGAAGATAGATCATTTACTGGAAATCTAAACACATCAAATTTCCTTAGACAGGTCAAGGATTTCTATTCTTCAAAAGGTACTGAAGAAGCATTCAGAATATTGTTCAGAACTTTATATGATGAAAATGTTGTGATGTTTAGACCACAGGAATACCTGTTCAAACCATCTGATGCGGAATATATCGTAAATGACGTTTTAGTATGTGAAAAAATATCAGGTAAACCTGAAGATATTGTATCACAACCTATTACACAAGGTGATGCGAGTGCATCTGTGTATCAGGTAGAAAAAATAATTCTCAATAATAACACATATTATAAAATCCGTCTGTCTACTGATACTATTGATGGAACATTCAAAGTAACTAATAGATCTTATACAACTCAACCTGTATCACTTGCTGCTACTACTGTAACTGTAGATTCTACAGTAGGATTTGCTAAATCTGGAGATTTTGTAATTGGTCGTAGTAAATTTACATACACAGACAAATCTCTGACAGAATTTATAAATGTCGTAGGTTATACTTCTGCTCCTATTGGTTCAGTAGTCGATTCTAGTGTAGATGCAATATCTTATGGGGATGGTGATCTAAGAAAAACCGTAAAACTAAGAATATTGAATTCTATTACTGGTTTTGAGGGAGATGCTATTTCTCAGCAGAAAGGTAGTGAATATAAGATAAAATCTATCGGTACAGAAGAGATTGGAGTTAGATATACCGAATGGTTAGAAAATATATCTACTAAACACGTAGTTAATGATTGGAAACAACTTTCAGCGAATAGTTTTGAATTAATTCTTACCGAAAAGCATAATTATATTGCATCTGACGAGATATATGTTATAGATGAGGATGGTGTTGTTTTTGATGGTTCAATTACTGGTGTATTGGATGATACTACAGTTTTTATCATTTCACCAACACTTATTGCAGGTAAAAATTATTTTATTCGTCAAAAAATCAAAACTAAGTATGGATCTGTAGCAAACGTTCAAAATACTTATAAACTTGACGATACTGTTGTTGTAGCAGCAAACAGTTTACCTCATTGGAATATTGACCCTCAGAAACGTATAAGATCCTTCAATACTTCGGGTATATCTACCAGAACTCAAGATGTACAGATACCTGAACATAATTTACATCATGGTGACGTTGTAATATACAATCCTGTAACTTCAGGATCCCCTGTAGTCGGTTTGAACACGGGTCAATCATATTATGTGACCAAACTGAACTCTTCGTCATTTTACCTCTCCTTATCGGCAGAGAACGCTCGTAGAGGGAATTATATCTACGTATTTGATAGTGCTGATATAGGATCCAATACCGAACATACACTTACACCATATGCTGTTGGTTTTGGGACTATTGGCTCACAAAGACTACTTCGTAAGTTTGATAACCCAGAATTTTCTGAAACTAAGGATTCTGTAGCATCTGGATCTGGTGTAGGTCTTTTTGTTAACGGTGTAGAAAGTTATTCATACAAATCATCAGATAAAGTTTTTTATGGTGCTGTACAAAGCGTAGATGTCTTGAATACTGGATCTTCATATGATCTAGTCAACCCACCTCGTTTATCCGTCCAACAAGCAGGTCATAGTGGAGTTGGTGCATCTATCGTTGCTCACGTTTCAGGCACCTTTGAGGAGATCCTAGTGGACTCTCCAGGTGTTGATTATAGTATCACTCCTGCGGTAAAGATAGAAGGTGGAAATGGAAGAGCTTCTGCTGAAGCAAAAATGAAACTTTCTCCAAGGGAAGTTTCATTCGATAGTACTACTGTTGGTGGTATTTTGAATACATCTACCAACAAATTCACATTCCCTGAAGCACATGGATTCAAACATGGTGAAGAAATCATTTACGGAACAGATGGTTCAACAACCATTGGTATTGGCACTACTCCAGGAAATCTTATTGACAGATCAAACTATTTTGTCATTAAGAATGATGACTATACCATATCACTTGCCAAAACCCGTAACGATGCATTGGTCGGTGTCACAACACTTCCTATCACATCTAATGGAGGTGGACTTCATAAATTTGAGACGAAACTTTCTAGACTAACAGTCGATAAGATTGAAATCTTATCTGCTACTACATTCTCCAACAGGGAGAATACTATGGATGCGGTTGGTATCAATACATGGACAAGTGTTATTACTGCACCCAATCATCATTATTCATCTGGTGATATTATCAGATATGGTGGATCTGATCAAACAGGTGTTACTGGTCTTACATCTGGAAATGATTACTATGTTATAAAGATTACTGATAATTCGTTTAGGGTTTCTATATCAACATCTCTTGTAGATTATGTAAGAATTACTAATGAAGGTTCTGGAACACATTCATTCAATTATCCCCCAATTTCAGTAACAATTGATGGAGCACAAGGAATTTCAACAGCAAATGCAACTGCTACTCCAATAGTAAGAGGAAAAGTTGATAATGTTCATGTGAAGAGTAAAGGTAGTCGTTTTGGATCAGTTATAATCAATGATAATTATAGACCAGATGTAGTTATAGTCGAAGGTTCAAAAGCATCGTTTGATCCAATTATTCTCAATGGTAGAATTGATTCTGTTATAATCAAGAGTGGTGGTAAGGACTTCTTTAGTATCCCTAACATCATTGTCAATGGTGATGGTGTTGGTGCGAAACTAAAAGCGAGAATTTCTAATGGAAAGGTTATAGCAGTTGATGTAATTACTGCAGGTGGAGGATATACTGAAAATGGAACTACTGTAACTGCAGAAACACCAGGTGAAGGTGCCATATTATCCGCTAATCTAAATCAATGGACAATAAATGATGTAGAAAGATACGCTAAATTTGGTGATGTAAAGGATGATGATGGTTTTTATGGCGAGTTTAAAGACTCTGATAACGGATATCCGTATGTAAATTACTATGCTTCTAGAAAATTACGTGAATATGTGGGAGATGATGGCACCAAGCACTCTCCAATACTAGGATGGGCGTATGATGGTCATCCAATATATGGTCCTTATGCGACAGAAAATCCAAGTGGAATAGGTCCATTAAAATATCTTGAACCAAGTTACGCTAAAATTACAGGTTCTAGAACAAATGGTCCAGATCTAAGTGAATTTGGAGCAGGTTTCTTTATAGAAGACTTTGAGTTTATAGAAGGGTTTGGCGACTTAGATGAGCATAATGGTAGATTTGCTGCTACACCAGAGTATCCAAATGGTGTATATGCATACTACATTACAGAATCTTCTTCAGTAATAACTTCACCACTAAGTCCTTTCTATAACAGAAGGGAACCATTATTCCCATATATTGTCGGTGATACTTATCATTCTAAATTAAATTCTTATAATAATGAATATGCGTCTACACAAGACACATTACCTAGTGGATTAGTTAGAAATACTAACAAATATAATATTACAGACTATGAGTTTATCGCTCAAGATTCTAAAGTTAAGACAAGTGTTGCTCAGATAAAAAATACTAAGAAAGGAACTATCGATAATGTAAAAATTCTAGAAGGTGGTAGTGGATATAATATAGGTGATAAATTAACATTTGACAATAGTAATACCAATGGTTTTGGAGCATTTGGTAAAGTCTCTGAACTTGTTGGTGCTGCTGCTACTGTTCTTACATCAACAATAAGAACAAATGAAAGAATAGAACTCTTTGCTAAAGGTAAAACTGTAACTGGTATTGTTACCACAGGATTGCATGATTATCCTGATGGAATACCTGTACAAATTAGTGGTATATCTTCAACCATCTATTCTGGGTTGGAGGGATCTTTCAATATTTCTGTTGACTTTGTTAGAAGTGGATTAGGAACTTCATTGCTTGCTACAGGATTGACAACATCTATTCCATTACGTGATCGTATTGATATCTTTGAAGTACAGGATATTGTTCAGGTTGGTGATGAACAGATGAGAGTGATTGCACATGATCATCTCAATCAAAAGATTACCCTACATCGTGCAATAAACGGAACTACGGGTGCTGCCCATACTGACAGAGCAGAAATTTATAGAAGAGAGAATAAATTTACTTATGAATTAGATAATCCATTAGATGTAGCGACTCCAAGAAACGAAAGGGTATATTTTGACGCACAAACAAATATTGGTGTTGGATTGACTGGTGGTGTTGGTATTGGTACAACTGTATCAAATATAGGTGCTGGTAATACACTTGTAAGCACATATATTCCAATAAAGTCAATTAGGATACCTAGTCATCCATTTGTTCATGGAGATCCTATTACATATACTCCTTCTGGTGGTTCTAATCTATTATATTCATTCAATGGATCTAATACTCAGTTCTTACCTACAGGTGGGTTATTTGTACAAAAAATTAGTAATGATCTGATTGGTATCGTAACTCAAGCATCTCAGATTGATAATCAGTATGATAGGATATATTTCAATGGTACAATCGGTGTAGGAAATAGTCATTCATTCAGAACTGATAGAGCAGTACCTCGTGCAAACGCAACTATATTTGAAGTAACAGTATCAACTGCAACAACTCATCATCTTGACAGATTTGATGAAGTGAAGTTTGACGTTGTGTCTGCTGGATCGAGTATACTCAATATGGAGTATAACTCTGGTACGAGATATATCAGCATTGGTTCATCTAATAACCCACCAATTTATAGTACTATTGGTGAAAAACTCATATTTGATACTTCAGACCCAGATCTTACCAATACCAGATTAGACTTATTCTTAGATCAAGAATATACTAAGAAATTTGTAGGTACTGGTATATCTGCAATAGAAAGAGTAGATAATCTAGTTCCTGGTATAACTTCTGCTAGAACTACATTGCATTTGACTAGAAATATTCCAGATGTATTGTATTATAAGTTTACATCCACATCTCCAGCAAAAACTGTATATGTTGATGAAGATGTTACTGATTATGGTAAGATAATCATTCAAGAGAGTGAGTTCTCTGGAACACATTCACTAACTACATCAACAGGGAGAACATTCAAGTTCTTTACAGGTGGCATACCAGAAAAAGTTGGATATACAAGTGAATCTTATATCAATTACACAACATCATCTAAAACTGCACGAGGATCAGTATCTAAAGTTGCTTTGACTGAAGGTGGTGTTAGATATGATGAATTACCAAAAGTTTCTATTGCTAGTACCACAGGTCAATCTGCGGTTCTTCTTGCAGAGACAGAAAGTGCTGGTCAACTCCTTACAACTGATATTCTTGAGTTTGGGTATGATCATCCTTCTGATCCAACTTTAGTACCTTACGCAGCAGTTCCAAATATTATATCTCTTCGAGATAATTTTAGTATTGATAATGTTGCTATCACATCTACAGGTTCTAAGTATCTCAGTGCTCCTGATATTGTAGTTTACAATAACATCACCGATTCTTTGAATACTAGTGTAGAACTAGTAGCAAACTTAGAAGGTACATCTGTCAATAGTGTAAGAATTATTAATTCTGGAGGAAATCTAAAGAGTACAGATAATCAAGTACTTGCAATCAATAACTCAAACGGTGTTGGTATTATTAGTGCAACATATTCAGATCCTACAGTAACACTTAGATTAAAAACTCCTTCAGGTGGATTTACAACAGCATTACCTCTACCATTTGCTATTGGTGATGAAATTTTCGTTGAGAACATTGGTGTATCAACTGGTAATGGATATAACTCTTCTGATTATGGATATAATTTCTTTAGCGTTACTGGTGTGAATACCAACCCTGGTTTAGTTGATCAGGCTACAATTACATATAAAATAGACCAAAATCCAGGATTCCATGATCGTTTAGGATTTGGTGTTGTTACTAGGAAGAGTGATATAGCACAATTCAAATTAGAACTAAAAGAAGGTGTATTCTTTGCTGGAGAAGAAATCTATACTGATAATGCATTTACAAATATTTCTGAAGGTAAGGATAGTTCTACTAATATCATTAGAGTTGATTCTCTTGTAGGATTTAATACAGGAGACTTAGTTAGAGGTAGACAATCTCGTGCATCTGGTATTGTTGAAGATATGAATTCCAATACTGGAAAATTCACAGTAGGTCCTATGCTCAAACGTTCATTCGGTTGGGAAAAGGATACTGGGAAGACAAGTGAGTATTTCCAAAGGATTCAAGATAATGATTATTATCAGAATTTTGCATATTCTCTCAAATCTTTAGTTGGAATATCAAGTTGGGGTGAACCAGTTGATTCATTAGCACATCCTGCAGGATTCAAGAAGCATTCTGACTTATTAGTTCCTTCTGTTGGTGCAGTAGGATTGGGAGCTTCTTCTCACGTACAGGCATTAGATCAAAGTATATCTTCACTTGTTCTTATTGACAATTCTTCAAAAGTATACTGTAAACATGACTTTGACTTGGTAAGAGAACTTACAGATGAAGCACAAACTAAGAGTGATAAGGTTGTATTCCAATCTAACAAATTTGGTAATGCTCTTATATGTAAGACTAATAGAGTTCTAGAAATTGATGATATTAGTCCACAATTCTATTCAGATCCAGATATAAACAGAGGAATTGATCTTGATATTTGGGATGTAGATAAAGTAAGTGCAGTCAAATATTATGCCCAAATAGTTCTTGATGTATCATCAGGAATAGCTTATAACGAGACTCAATACAGCGAATTTGTGGTATCTCACAATGGAACTGTTGCCATGGTGAACCAATATTCAGATTTAGCAGATTCATTTGATTTAGGTGATTTCAATGCTGATCTAAGCGTAGGAGGTCAAGTTACAGTATCATTTGTACCTTATAATAGTACTTTCATCTATGATATTACCTTCTATAAGGAAGTATTAGATCAAGGTATAGGTATTGGAACAACATCTTATGGTGGAGTTAAGAAAGTAGGTGTTTCTTCATACGTAGCACCTTCAGGATCACCATCAACACAAATTATTCAATCCATAGATGCGGAGCAATTCAAGTCTGGGACAGTTTTTGTTGCTGTTGATTCTCCTAACGAAAAGGAAGTTTTAGAAGCAAGTTTTGTTGGAGTTGGATCTACTGCTCAATATATTGAGTTTGGTAAGATGAAGGAAGATATGGATTTGGGAACATTCAATGTAGGTATGACCACCACAAATAATATGCAGATCAAATTTACACCAGTAGCAGGTATAGGAGTAACTATTTCAACACTTGCTACTTTAGTTGGTGTTGCTACAACTGCTGTTGGTACAGGAATACCAGCAGGTAGTTATGAAGTTGGTGACGCACAACTACAATCTAGTAGAACTGAAATTGCAGCATCGGGAACTCCTTCTGCTACTAATATATCCAATTTAACATACAACAATTATACAAGCATTAAATACTATGTGGAGATACAGAACGTTACTAACAACGAATATTCTGCATTTCACGTTGCTGCCAATGCTTATGGAGGTGATTCCAACTCTGTCAAGTGGGGTAATGTCTCAACTGGTCTTACTGCTACGAGAGATATAAACAATACAGATATAACTATATCTGCACCAAACGTTCTTCTACAATTTACCCCAATGGAAAATAGAACTTACATTGTTAGGGTATCGGAGATACGAATTGACAAACCTGATGATGTTGCCAACGACACCACGATAAAATACTAAAATGTTTCAGATCGGGTCAATAAATCGAAAATTTAATAGGGAAACAGAAACCTTTAGGTATTCTTTTCACCTGACGCATCAAGGCGATCCAATCTTTTTGAAATCGTTTGATGGTTCAAGTCCTGATAAGGTTTTATTGGGATCAGATACTATTGTATTGAAGAATCACTTCTACGTTACAGGTGAAGAGTTAGAATACTATGCAAATGATACTGCTATTGGAATAGATCATACTAGTACTGGTGTTGGTGCTGCTACCACAATACCCCAAACAGTTTATGCTATAAAAGTAGATGAAGATAAGATAAAACTTGCAGCAACTCCTGCATTAGCAAAAGCAGGAACTCATATTGGTTTGACTACAGTTGGTATTGGTAATAGCCATTACTTTACAGCAAATAAACAGAATAGTAAAGTTATAATGGCATTGGATAATGTAATCCAATCTCCATTAACTGAGGAAGTAGGTGCTGCTACTACATTATCAGGTATGTTGAATAAGGTTATAAGTTTTTGGGATATAAGTGGTTTCAAGTCATATGATCTTATAAAGATTGATGATGAGATTATGCGTATACAAGTGGTTGGTTATAATGGTATTGCAAATGACGCTTTAGTTGATCGTGAATGGTTAGGTACAAAACCAACATTACATATCAATGGTGCCAGTATAAAAAAAGTAAAGGGTGATTATAATATTGTAAAAGATAAGGTAACATTTGTGGATGTTCCTTTTGGTGGTATAAAAGTAACTGTTGGTGTTAGTTCAAATCAAATCAATGTACAAAGAAATAGTTTTAGAGCAATTTCAGATTACCTTGAGACAGGATCAGAAGTTCTAGTACGAAGTATAAATCCACCTGTACCACTAAAAGGTAATGAGACATATTTCCTAATCAAAGAAGCAAATAATGAATTTTCTTTTGCTGAAACCAAAGGAGATGCTTTAACAGGTGTTGGTATAACTCTTACAACTGCTGGTATAGGAACTCATAATTTCATATTTGTAGATACTTCAAATGGAAGTTCATTCCAAGGTAGATCATTCATTAGATCGGATTATACAGGAAACCTTGTTATAGATGATATATCAGATAGTTTTACTGGTATAGCAAAAACATTTACTATCAAGAGTGGAGGTTCCAATACCACTGGTATAACTAGTGATTTTGGTTCACTACTTATAAACAATATATTCCAAAAACCAGAAATTGATTATGACTTTATAGGTGGATCGTCCACTGGTATTACGTCTATAAGATTTACTAATAATAGTTCAAATACCACAAATCTAAGTGATGTTAATGCAAATAGGGTTCCTAGAAAGGGATTGATTGTATCATTAGCAAGTTCAGAAGGATTTGGATATCAGGAACGACTAGTTGGAATAGGAACCGCAGTTGTAGCAAGTACAGGTGTTATATCAAGTGTAGGATTGGCATTTAGTGGAACTGGATATAGAAATGCACCAACCACATATAGATTTAATATTATAGGTGGTGGATCAGCTGTAGGTGCTAGTGGTACTTTCTCTGTTGCTAATGGAAATATATCTGCTGTAGATCTTACTAATGCTGGATCTGGGTTCTATTATAAGGATGTATCAAATGTAGCATATAATCATCTAACTGGTATAACCACTGTTACTACAGGTAGTGCCCATGGTTTAACTAGTGGTAATACTGTCAAATTATCTGGTATAGCATTCACATGTACTTATTCAGCATCTAAGGCTGTTTCTAACGCAGTCTATGACAATGTTTCAGGTATTATGACTGTTACTACTACTGCTAATCATGGATTGTCAGTAGGTCAGGGAGTTATATTATCTGGTATTGGTATGACTTGTCAATTAGATGGAGGTGCTTCTACTAAGACATATCCTAGAACTACTGATCCTTATTATGCTGGTTCTATTATTGCTGCAGTTCCAGGTGTCAAAAAACTTACAGTTCAAGTTGGTCCATCTACTGTACCAACTTTCTATAAGACTGGTGGTAGACTTCAAGGTGCTCTTATTGGACCTAGATTTGGAGATTTGAATGCAGAAGGTGCTTCAGTAACAGTTGTAGATAATACTACGTTTGAATATCAAGCTGGTGTAACTACAGCACATCATTGGTATGCAAGAGGTGGTTCTGTAACTAAACCAATTATAGTAGATTTTGATTCTCCTATTGGATATGATGATATACAACTTATAAGTGCATCAACAGGTGTTGGTGCTTCTGTATCACTAAATGTTGGTACTGGTCTAAGTATAACAACATTCAATCTCAATAATATTGGTTATGGATTTACTGTAGGTGAGCAACTAAGGATTGCAGGAATACCAACAAATACAAGTATTGGATCTACCTTTAGAAATGCTATATTTACCGTCAAAGAAACTAGGGATGATGAATTTGCTGGATGGGTATTTGGTAAGGTTCAAGTATTAGATAATTTCTCTGATCAATTTGATGGAAGGAAAAAGGTATTCACTATTACTGAAAATAGTGAACCATTGAGTATTGAAAAGAATCCTGGTACTCTTATCAGTTTACAGGATAACTTATTAGTATTCTTGAATGATATTATTCAGCATCCTGGAGTTTCTTATGTATTCAATGGCGGTACTCAAATAGAGTTTACTGAACCTCCAAGAGAAGGAACTACCCTTCAAATAATGCTTTATCGTGGAACTGATTCTGATGTTGCTATTGAAGGTGCATTACAAACAGTCAAGGTTGGTGATTCTATCAAGATTGAGAAAAATAATAATATAACACCAGTATCACAGAGTGAAAGAATTGTTGATGCTATTACAGCAAGAGATACTCTTAGAACCACTGTTTATACTAAGCAGGGTATATCTAATCAATTATCCCCACTAAGACCTGTTGTTTGGTGTAAGCAGCAAGATGACTTGATTGTTGAAGGTGCTCCTGTAAGTAAAGCAAGAGATATGTATGCTGCTAAAGTAAAACCTGCAGCAAGAATTATACAAAGTGCTTCTACAACTGATAATACTTTCTATACAGGAAGTGGTGCTCTAGTATTCAGTAAAACTGAGCAACCTGATGTTTCTACATTTGGTATTCAGATTGTAGATACTGATAAAAATAACACTGGATTTGGAACTACCACATTCATAAATCCTGTTGAAACTATCTCTGGTGTGAGTGTCAGTGGTGATGACGGTATTATTACTGGAATTGGAACTACTGCTCAAGGTATACAGTTCAATTTCCATATACCTTTGAACTCAACTTGGAGAGATAATACTTTGGGTGGACTTACTAAGACAGGAATTGCTACAGGTGACTTCTTCTTAGTATCTAGATCAAATGTTGGAAATGGTGTGACTGCACTATTGAAAGATAGGACAGTTGCTATTTCGTCATGCTCTGACCTTATAGATACTGTGTTCCAAGTATCTCATATTGAAGATATTGCCCCTGTGGGTACAGCATCTTCAGTAAGAGTGCACGTAAATGTTGAAACTGGTCACGGTCTCAACTTTACAGGTCTTGGTTCAGGGGTCGGAAACTACTATGGAAACTTTAGTTGGGCAAAGTTCAGCTCCTCTAGAAGTGTTGGTCTAGCGTTTACTTGTAACAGTTCTGATGGTCTATCTGGTCTATCAACTGCTCCTACAATAATCCGCACTACTAAGCTTTCCCTAGATTACTCATAAATAACACTAAAAGTCCAGAAGAGAATGCCAGCGATCATAACTGATCAAATCAGAGTATTGAATGCGTCTAACTTTGTTGGTGGAATTTCAACCACCGCAAATAGTTATTACGTGTTCATTGGGCTGCCGAATGCAACTGACACTAATTCAGATTGGAACACCAATACGCCAGCACCTATTGACAACTTTGATGATCACGACGACATATATGATACTCTAATATCCGCTAAGAAAATCAATTCTAGCGATGTATTACAAGTAATCCGAAAGATTAGTTGGACTACAGGTACGATATACGAGATGTATCGTCACGATTATGATATTAATAATACTACTCCACAGACAAACTCTTCCAGTCTTTACAATTCTAACTTCTATGTGGTAAACTCGGATTATAGAGTTTATGAATGCATATATAACGGAGCAGATCCAACTAATAGTGGTAAAGGACTTGCATCGTTAGAAGAACCAACTCACACAGACCTCCAACCAAGACTTGAATCCGATGGCTACCTCTGGAAATACCTCTACACGATCAAACCGAGCGATATCGTTAAGTTTGACAGTGTTGAATACGTTCCAGTCCCAACTGACTGGTTGGAAAGTGCCGACAGTCTCGATGTTCGCAATGCTGCTGTTGGTGGTAAGATAGAAACAGTTGTAATAGAAAATACAACAAGTGCGTCATATCAGTTTAGTGGAACTAAGAATAATGTTCCTATTAGTGGAGATGGACAAGATGGTTTAGCATCAGTCACTTTTGTGAATGGTAAACCAACTGCTGTTCAGGTAACTAACGGTGGAACAGGATATACTTTTGGAACTTTAGATTTAGATAAGGTAGTAACAGGTTCTGGTGCAGAATTTTCAGTTATAATTCCACCTCCAGGAGGACATGGTGCAGATATATACAAAGAATTAGGTGCAAATAAAGTTCTTATATATTCTAGAATAGAAAATAGTGATACTACAAACCCCGATTTCCCAACAGGAAACCAGTTTGCTCGTATAGGAATAGTAAAAAATCCAGAAGTAACAGGTACTACAAATCTACTTACATCAGCAAGTGCGAGTGCTGTTTATGGATTACGTTTGACAGGTATAGCAGCAAGCACTATGAGTGCTTCTATTGATGGTCAGATTACCCAAACCATCGGAATTGGATCCACTGCAGTGGGTAAAATTATATCATATGACCCAGTAACAAAATTCTTGAGATATTGGCAAGATCGGGATCTAGCAACAGACAATTCTACAGGGGCAAGTCCCACCTATGGTTACCGTCTAAATAGGTTCACGAGCACTCCTGGAACTGGAGGTAGTATCAATGTAGTTGTAACAACAACTACAGGAAGTGAGACTGTAGGAATCGAAACAACCTTTACGGGGGTTTCTACATCAATCAACGCTAAAACATACTACTTTGGTCAGTCTATAAACAACGGTTTATCATCACCAGAAATCAAAAAGTATTCTGGAGACATTATATACGTTGACAATAGACCAGAAGTTACAAGAGCTGCCAATCAAAGAGAAGATATTAAAATCGTCTTAGAATTCTGATCCGATGCCACAGAACACCAACCTAAACGTCAATCCATATTTTGATGATTTTGATGAGAATAAAAACTATACAAAAGTTTTATTCAAACCTGGTACTCCAGTTCAAGCGAGGGAACTGACTACACTTCAATCTATCCTACAAGATCAGATTGAAAAATTTGGACAACATTTCTTCAAAGAGGGCACGGTAGTAATACCTGGTTCGGTAGCGTATGATGATGCCTATTATGCTGTCAAAGTAGAATCTACATTTTTTGGTGTTCCTGTAGAATCATACTTTGATAAGTTGATTGGACTATCAATTCGTGGTAAGCAATCTGGAGTAACTGCTGTAGTAAAGAGTGTTCTAAAAGCATCTAAATCAACTGAAAACAAAACAACATTATATGTAAAATACAGAAATACAAATAAAAATGATCAAACAACTCAAACATTTGAAGATGGTGAAAATCTAGTTACTGAGGCTGATTTTACTTTTGGATCTACTACAACTTCTAATGGATCAGATTTTGCTACTTGTATTCTAAGTAATGCAACTGCAACAGGTTCAGCATTTACTGTAACTGAAGGTGTATTCTTTGCTCGTGGTGCATTTGTAAAAGTAGGTACAGAAACACTTGTATTAGATCAGTATTCTAACTCTCCTTCATTCAGAGTTGGTTTCAAAGTTATAGAAGAAATTATAACTGCTGTAGAAGATGATACATTGTATGATAATGCTTCTGGTTTCAGTAACTATACTGCTCCAGGTTCTGATAGACTGAAGATTAGTCTACAACTTACTAAGAAAGATCTTGAAGATTATCAAGATGAAAACTTTATTGAGTTATTCAGAACTAATAAAGGAGAAGTCAAAAAGATTGTTAATAGAACTGTATATAACGAATTAGCAAAAGAATTTGCTCGTAGAACATATGATGAAAGTGGTAACTATTTTGTAGAGGAGTTTACTTTTGATACTAAAGAAACTCTAAATGATAGGTATTCTCAGTTTGGTGTATTCTTCCCAGAAGATACTACAGACGGTGGTGAGGTACCATCTAAAGAAAAACTAAGTATAAAGGTTGGACCAGGTAAAGCATACGTCAAGGGATATGAAGTACAGACTTATGGAACTATATTTGTTGATGCTAATAAACCAAGAACTACTGAATTAGTTGAATCTTCAAGTGTTCCTTTTCAAGCAGGGAATCTTATAAGACTCAATAATGTATATGGTGGTGCCAGTGTTGGTATTGCTACTACAGGTTATGTTGATTTACGTAGTAATAGACTAAGTACTGATTTAGATGCTGCTGCAGGTCAATCTGTTGGTAGAGCAAGAGTATATGATTATAAACTATCTGCAGGAGGATATACAAATGCTGCATCTAGTTTTGATTTATTCTTATTTGATATACAAACTGATACTGAGATAACACTTAACAGTGCACTTGCTATAGATGCACCAGCATTGATTGAAGGTAAAAGATCTGGTGCAAGAGGATTCCTAAGATCTAGAACAGGTAGTATTCTTACTCTTCATCAAACAGCAGGTCAATTTATAGTTGATGAAGCAATTGCTGTAGATGGTGTTGATAATGGTAGAATTATTACTAAAGTAACTGAATTTGGTGTCAATGATATACATTCTATTAGACAGGAAGTAGGTGTTCAAACATTTAGTGGTGATACTATACTAGAACCTAGATTACGTTTTGGTGGACAATCATTCAACTTTACTGCTGCTGCAGGAAGTAAATCTACAGTTACATCATCTACTAATGGATGGACTGTTGGTATACAGACTGGTGATATTATTAGTTACGCTAGATCTGGTGTTAGTGGACCAGTTTATAATAGAGTAAAAACTGTTTCTCCTTTAGGAACAAGTATAGAAGTTGAAGCAGTTGCCAATGTAACTAATGTTGCTACAGGATCTATTCCTGGTTCTGCAACTAATGTTTCTGGTATATCTGTTGTATCTACAAGAATAAGAAATTCAAATAGTGGATTCCTATTTGCAGAATTACCAAATTCTGATGTTGAATCAGTTGATCTAACACGATCAGATATTTTCATAAGAAATGAACTAAGGGGTAGAACAATCAACTCTTTAGGAACTCTTGCCTTACCATCACTTACTGGTACTGATTTTGTATATGCACCATTTGATGAAGAAAGATATACTGTATTATACGAAGATGGAACTGTAGAACCACTTACTTCAGATCAATTCGCATTGACTGGTGGAGGTAAAGGAGTTACTTTGAGTGGTCTTACTGCAAGTAAAAATAATGTTGTAGTACATTCTACAAGGCAAAAGTCTAAAGTTACTGCTAAAAATAAAGTACTAAATCGTTGTGAAAGTTTAGTTGTAAACAAATCAAAATATACTTATTCTGGTGTTACAACTTCTGTTGGTGATGGTCTTACATACAATATTGCTTATGGTACAAGGGTTCAAGATAGGGAAGTATCTTTAAATACTGCAGATGTAGTTAGAATAAGTGCTATATTTGAATCATCTACAAGTGGTGATCCTTCAATCCCAACGGCAACATTTAGTGGACTCAACGGACCTAATTCAAATAATACAGATATTATAAAGGGTGAATACTTTATTGGTAAGGTTTCTGGTGCATCTGCTCTTGTTTTAGGTATAACTGGAACTCAATCTGCATTTGTTGTAAGTAGAAACAATGAAAACTTTATTGATGGTGAAGAAATAACATTTACTGAAAGTAATGTACTAGGAAAAATAACTGCACTTACTTTAGGTGATAAAGAAATATCTGATAACTTTACTTTAGATAATGGTCAAAGACAAGAGTTTTATGATTTTGCTAGACTTATAAGAAATCAAGGTTCTCCTGAACCATCAGGTAGAATAAAGGTATTCTTTGATAAGTTTACACTTGATTCTGAGGATAGTGGTGAAATTCTAACTGCAAGTAGTTATGCATCTGATGTTTATGATTTAGTTCCTTCATTTGGTGGAGTTAGAAATACAGATGTTGTTGATATAAGACCAAGAGTATCAGATTATAATTCTACATTATCACCATTTGAATGGGGTGCAAGAGTATTCTCTGGATCTGGTCAATCAACAAATGTATTGGTATCAGACGAAAATATTACATTTGACTATACTCATTATTTGGGTAGAGTTGATAGATTATTCTTGAATAGCGATTCTACATTCACACTTGTAGAAGGAACTCCTGCTGCACAACCTCAAGCACCAGAAGAAATTGATAGTTCGTTTGAATTAGCACAGATTGTATATCAACCATATGTTTATGATGTCAATACTGATATTACTATAGAAACAAGGGCAAATAGAAGATACACCATGCAAGACATTGGTGATATCGAGAAGAGAATTGAAAACGTAGAATTTTCTACATCATTATCATTGCTTGAGAATAAAACTGAATCATTAGTAGTAAAAGATCCCGAAACAGGATTGGATAGTTTCAAAACTGGTTTTGCTGTAGATAATTTTAGATCATTTGCATTAGCAGATGCTTCTGTACCTATCAATTATGATGTTGATGACGGTGAAGCAGTAGCAAGAGCATCTTGGGATGTAGTTGATCTATTGGTTGGATCTGAGGCTGTAATTGGTCTATCAGGTGTACCAAATAATGCAGTTGATGTTCGGTATGCAACTGATTTAGGATCTTCAAATATAACAAGAAAAGGATCAAAAGTTCTTCTAAACTACAGTGAGGTTGAAGATTTCAATCAACCATTTGCAAGTAGAGTTATAAATGTAAACCCATATGATGTGGTTACATGGACTGGTAATCTAACAATATCACCAACTGAAGATGTATGGATAGAAAGAGAATTTTATACTGTAGATGGTGGTTTAGGTGATAGACATAGAGGGCATGATACTTATGAGATTGTTACAGAAACTACGAAGATACCAACCCTAAGATCTCAAAATATAGAATTTACAGGTACTAGACTAAAACCTGGTACTAAAATGTACAGTACTTTTGCAAGGACTGACATGGTTGATCAGAGAAGTTTGACAGTTCCAAAACTTCTCGAAGTTACTCCTGTAAAAGGTGCTTTCCAAATAGGGGAAACTGTAGTTGGTAGATTACTTACTAATCAGAACAGTAATAGGGTTCCAGAGATAAGATTCCGTATTGCAGCACCTAATCATAAAGATGGTCCATATAATGCACCAACTCTTGTTTATGCTACAAGTCCTTATGATGGTGTCGGTCTAACATCTGCATATAGTGATACTACTTCAATATTGAATGTAGATACTGCTAGTTTGAATCAGAAATCTGACGAGAGATTCTTTGGAAATGTTGTAAAAGATATGAGACTTGTTGGTGAAACAAGTAATGCAGAGGCACAAGTCAATGAAGTTAGATTGGTTACTGATACTATGGGTGCCTTACAGGGATCCATTCATATTCCAGAAGATAATCCTGATTTTGCAAATGGTACAAATACAGTAGAAGTAAGTGCTATAAAATCAAATGACAATCCACCTCCAGGAGTACATGTAAGTAAGGCAAATGCCAACTTCTTCTCAGATGGAACTCTTATTACAGAAACTACGATAGTAAAAAGAGATCCACCACCCCCACCACCACCATGTGACCCATTAGCACAGTCATTCTTTATTACTGAAATTCCTGGTATCTACATGACTTCTGTGGATATATTCTTCCAGTCGAAGAGTACTAATATCCCAGTTGAAGTTAGAATAGTTGATGTTGTAAATGGAATACCAACAGGTAATGTTTTAGCAAGTAAGGTTCTTGAACCTAGTCAGGTTAATACATCAAATGATGGTACAGTTGGTACAACATTTACCTTTGACTTCCCATGTTATCTAACCACAGGAGAATATGCTTATGTTATCCTAGCAAGTACTGATGAGTATCATGTATGGATTTCTCGTGTAGGTGAAGAGGATATTACAACTAAGGATCTTCCAGAAATACAGAAGGTTATAATCAATAAGCAACCATCTTTAGGTTCATTATTCAAATCTCAGAATGCGTCTACTTGGACTCCTTCTCAGTTAGAAGACTTGAAGTATGTTGCTAGAAAGGCTAAGTTTGTTACATCAAAGGGTACATTCAAAATGTACAACCCTGAGATGTCATTCTGGAATAGTAGGAATTTATTACCTTCTAATCCAATTGAAGTTTTTGATAAGAAAGTTACCGTTGGTCTCTCCTCTGATTTGAAGAATCCAAACATTGTTGTTGGTACACAAATCAAACAAAACAATAGAACATCTAGTGGTTTTGTTGAGGCAAGATTGGGTGCAGTTGGTGCTGCTAATACAGGACTTACTGTTACTAATGTTGGTGTTGGTTACTCAAACTCAACATATAATGGTGTAAGTTTCACAACTCTAACTGGTTCAGGTTCTGGTGCTACTGGAATTGTAACAGTATCTTCTGGAACAATTGATAACGTATGTGTTCTCAATACTGGTTCTGGATATTCAGTTGGGGATACTTTGACTGCAACATTAGGAAGTAATGATTTAGGTAGAAACTTAATATTGACTGTGGGTGTTGTTACTTCAACTAACAGTTTACAGTTGACGGGAGTTACTGGTCAAGACTTCAATACATCAGATCAGATTCAATATGTTCCTGGTTCTGGGGCAGGTGTAGGTGTAGGATCAACTCTAGCATCAATCGTTCCTTCAAGTGTCACTATCAATGGTGATGAGTTTGATGGTAAGCATGTAAGAGTATCGCATCCTAATCATGGTATGCACGCTTTCAATAATAAAGTATCAATTACTAGAGTTCATAGTGATACAGTTCCAACTAATATAACTGTTGGATATGGTGCAAGTTCTATTGCAAATGTTAGTGTTGCTAGTTCTACTAATTTCAACTTCTTTGAAGGTGCTCAAGTTGGAGCAACTAACCCAGGATTCGCACTAATTGGTGATGAGATTATCGCTTACACTGGTGTAGGTAATAATATATTGACTGGTATTACTACCAGAGGTGTTGATGGCACTTCTTCTCAATCATTCTTACCTGGAACACCTATCCAGAAGTATGAATTCAAGGGCGTATCATTGAGAGAAGTCAATAAGACTCATGATTTTGCAGATGTTACAAATAATATTACTGAGAAAATTGGATTAGATCATTACTATTTGAAGATTGGTGGTAGTAAGACATTCACATCTCACTCATTGGGTGGTGGTGTAAATGCTAGAGCATCTGCGAATGTTCAGTTTGAGTCAGTTAGACCAAATATAAATCATATACTTCCTGATGGAACTGAAGTTTCTGGAAGTGTTAGAACAACTTCTGGTACTAGTATAAGTGGTAATGAGATATCATTCCAAGATCGTGGTTATCAACCTATATCTTTCAGTGGAACTACTTTATTCAGTGATCCTAGAATTATTGCATCTAGAGTGAATGAAAATGCAAAAATGGCAGCATTCCCTGGTGCAAAATCATTTACACTTGACGTTACTATGAGTACATCTAATGAAGATGTAACTCCAATAGTTGATGTTGAGAATAGTAATATTACTCTAAAAACACATAGGGTAAATGCTCCAATTGAAAATTATATAACTGATAGAAGATCTAATACACTACTAGAAGATCCTCATTCATTCAATTATACAACTCAGGTTATAGCACTAGAAAATCCTGCAACTTCGTTGAAGGTTATTCTTGCAGCATTCAAACCAGGAACATCTGATGTTAGAGTGTTGTATAGATTGAGTAGAGCAGATAGTGCTGAAACTGATAAGGTATTTGAACTAATGCCTGGATTCAATAACTTTGATATCAATGGTAGGGTTATTGATGGTAAGAATAATGATGGTACATCTGATAGACGGATAAGTAATAGTGTGGCAGGACAGTTCCTAGAACATCAGTTCACAGCGAATAATCTTCCACAATTCACTGGTTATCAGATAAAGGTTGAAGTTACTTCAACCAATCAGGCACAGTCACCAAGTATTCGTGACTTCAGAGTTATTGCTTTAGCGTAGGTATGAGAAAAGCACCAGTAAATGATCACGACAATCTAAAACGAGATTTAGATAGTGGTGCTATTGTAAATACTGACCATGTATCTTACGAAAGGTATATGGTCGAAAAAAATTCTCGTATCAGACAACAGAATGAAATTATTCATCTAAAAGAGGAGATTGAAATCCTCAAAGCGATGATACGTGATAAATAATTCCAATATAGGTAGGCATAATGGCAGTTCCAGTCGTCAATATAGTAATTGAAACTGACACTGATTTTTCAAGAACATTCAACTTGAAAAAGAGTGATAATACTCCATTGAATTTAACTAACTATACTTTTGATGCCCATATGAGAAAACACCTCTATTCCAGTGAGGATAGGGGTGTTGCTTTTGGTGCTACTTTTGGTGCCGATCCTACTTTAGGTGCTTTGACCATAACTCTTGATGATACCGTGAGTGGATTTGGATCCCTCACTTCTGGTAGGTATCATTATGATGTTATTATTATGAATAGTAATAACAATAAGAAGACCAAAGTAATTACTGGTCAGGCAAAAGTTAATGGAACAACTGGAGTTACAATTACCACAGGTTATGGTGATTACTACTAATGGATATTATAGTTGACGATACTGGAAGTGGCAGTCTTGCCCCTAATGTTACTGTAGATGATAGTAACATTGCGGATGATAATATCTCATTATTTGGGAGGGGTGCTATTGAGGTTATTTTTGCAGACGGCAGTGGAGGAGGAGGAAGTTCAGTAAGCAGTTTAAAAGAACTTTTAGATGTCGCTTCAACTAATTTAACTACAGCTGCTAATAAGTATGTACTAACATATGATGCACCTCTAGATAGATTTGTATTCGTAAATCCAGACGACGTAATAGATTCAGCAGTAGGAATATCTACAGTAGATCCTACACCATCAGGACTTTCATCAGGAACATTGGATTACTTAGATGATTATCTTGATGATAAGATAGATTTAGATGCTGGTAGTTTTTAGGTGAGGAGGAATTTCAGTGACCAGTTTAAAAGACTTTTTAGATGTCTCTTCAACTAATTTAAATGCAAACGCTAATAAGTATGTGCTAACCTATGATGCACCTAACGATAAGTTTGTATTTTTAAACCCCGATGACGTAATAGATTCAGCAGTAGGAATATCAACAACAGTCACACCAAATATGGCTTGGTGGGATGGTGTTACTGGACATCTTACATTACAAATTCCTAATCATGGATTTGGTACTGGGCATTACATCAAGATCGTTGATAATTCAATAACATTTACTTGTGAGCAAGATGGTCATGCAACAAATCATTCATATCCAAGAGCAACAGATTATGCTAGTGATAGATGGTTGCCTATTTTTAATGTTAATCCAAACGCATTTAGGGTTATAGCAACTGATATAATACCTTCTAACAATACAGGTATTCATACATTCGTGTCTGCTGTTGCTAATAGTGTTTATCATACATCAGACCCTACACCAGTAGGACTTTCTACAGCATCATTAGATTACTTAGATGATTATCTTGACAATAAGATAGATTTTGATGCTGGTAGTTTTTAGATAGGGGAATTATAAAATAAATACCTTTAGGAAAAAATAACGTGCGTTTTTAATGGCTGCTCCTGTTATACAGTTTAAGAGGGGTCTGTTTGCAAATCTACCTGGTCTAAGAGCAGGTGAACCAGGATTTACAACAGACAAATATGACCTCTACGTGGGAATTGATTCCACAACATCAAATAATAAATTTTTTGGATCTCATCGATATTGGACAAAGGAAACTACTACTGCAGGATCTGCTGTAAGAGTTGTTGAAGGCACTGATAATGGAACAAATTATATTGAGCTAAAAGCACCTGCATCTATTGCCAATAATCTAACTTATACTCTACCTGGAACTGCGACTAATAACGGATTCCTGAAAACAGATGGTAGTGGTAATTTATCTTGGGATGCTACTCTCGATTCTACTAGTTTAACATTAGCAGATGAAAGTAGTGATACAACTTGTTTCCCCGTATTCGCTACTGGAGCAACAGGTTCTCAAGAACCAAAAACAGGAAGTAATCTTACATTCAATTCATCATCAGGAGCACTAACTGCTACATCATTTGTTGGTCCTATATCTGGTGGAACAGTCGCTGCAACATCTGCAGCAGTAGCTGATCTAACGTCAGGTAGAGTTGTATTAGCAGGTACTTCTGGAGAATTAGAAGATAGTGGTAACCTGACATTCAATGGATCTACTCTTGGTGTTACAGGTGCTGTTACAGTATCAACAACATTAGGTGTTACTGGAGAATCAACTTTAGCATCTGCTACAGTTAGTGATCTAACTGCTAACCGTATTGTTATTGCTGGTACTGCTGGTGCTCTTGGAGATAATAGCAATCTTACATTTTCAGGTGGTACACTTGGAGTAACGGGTGCTGTTACTGCTTCAGGAACAGTTACTGGTGGTAATTTTGCTGGTTCTGGTTCTGGACTAACTGCAGGAACTACACCAATCACAACTCTTGATATAGATGGTGGTACAGCAACAACTACACTTGCTAATGCCGATCTATTCGTTGTTGATGATGGTGCAAATGGCACAAACCGTAAGGTAACATATCAAACCTTATCAGAGTCTATTCTTGGTGGATCTTCTGGTGCTACATTTGCTGCTATAAACGTAACTGGTGTTGGTACTGTTACATATGCTAAAGCAACTAACTTATCAGTCAGTGGTATTACTACAACTACTGGAATTATAGATGCTAATGGCGGTGCTAACATTTCTGGTGGTGCTGGATTAGTCGCTTCTACTGCAAAAATTTCAGATCTGACAGATAACCGTGTTGTTATTGCTGGTACTTCTGGAGAATTGGAAGACAGTGGTAACCTAACATTTGATGGTTCATCTCTTGGTGTTACTGGTACCGTAGTTGCTTCTTCTACAGTTACTGCTTCTGCATTCCATACAGGTGCTTCAGGATCTGCTATTAGAGTTACATCTAATACCATTTCTGGTCCTGCGACCATAACTCTTGACCCTGCTGGTGTTGGAGATAATACAGGTAAAGTTGTTGTTGCTGGTGACCTTCAAGTAGATGGTACGACTACAACAATTAACTCTACTACAGTTAATATTGATGATAAAAATGTTCAATTAGCTACTGGTGCTGCAGATGATTCTGCTGCAAACGGAGCAGGTATTACTGTTGACTCTGGAGACGGAGATAAGACAATAAACTTTGAGGCCACAGGAGACAACTGGGGTTTCTCAGAAAACGTAAACCTTGCATCTGGCAAGGTACTAAAAGTCAATAATAGTGAAATATTATCTGCTACTGCATTAAGTACTAACGTTGTCGTTGATGTTGCTTCTGTCAATA
>CERB01037832.1_pt1 | contig 26962 bp, 19 predicted proteins | sample 356271 | NCBI WGS metagenome assembly CERB01 (sample SAMEA2621155, study PRJEB7988) | marine metagenome | isolation source: saline water (ENVO:00002010), including
TCCGTTGCGCTTATACAGGAGTGGCAGGTCGCCGGGTCGCACGGACTTCTCCTCCAGAGGCTTAGCCGATGACGGACGGGAGGGAAACCCCCCGTCCTGGCTGCTTGGAGCGGTCCGTCACTGAGGCAGAAAAAATGTACAGCATAATTGAGCGAGAGGACACTATTCGCATCCCGGCCGAGTACATCAGAGAGGGTCACAGCTTAGAAGACCACATTGACAGTTTGGCAAATGACGCATTCGAAGGCAGATTTGATTCCGATGAGAATTACACGGTCCTTACCTTTGACCATAAACCAGTGGGGAGAGGCAGGATAATCCACGGAGACGGCGCAATCTACCAGGCAGTGAAGTTCAAGGCACTTCTTTTCAACATGGAAAATAATGAGGTCGTAGATGGCTATGTTTCCGATGTTTCGGAGTATGGCGCTTTCGTCAGGATAGGCCCCGTCGAAGCACTACTGCACAAATCACAGATTCTCGACGAGCCGATCCAAGTGAATATGGGGGTTAGGAGAATTGAAGGATCCCAGACCGGTAAGCATATCGAGGAAGGTTCCCATGTACGATCTAGAGTTGTCTCAAAGGCAATTAATCAGAATGACCCCAGGGCCAGCAAGATTGGTCTGAACTGCAAGATGGATGGACTGGGCGCGGCAGATTGGCTGAAGGAGACCGACTAAAATGGCCAAGCAACCTTTCGCATGCGGAGATTGCAATGCAATATTGCCGGACGGGGAAGGGCAGTGCCACTACTGCCCGAACTCCCCTGTTACGACAGATTGGCAGGGTTTTGTGGTAATCCTCAACCCAGAGAGGTCCGAGGTGGCAAAGAGACTCAACATCACCCGGCCAGGGAATTATGCGTTGAAGGTTAACATCAGGTAGGTGTAATTATGCAAGTAATCGAAAGGAAGGACAATCCGCTGCTAGACAGGGTCGAGATTAGGTTTGTTTGGGATCATCCAAACTCCTCAACTCCAAAATTAGAGGAAATGGTATCCGCAGCAACAAAAATTGAGCCCGGAGCAAATTCAGAATTGGTTTTTGTCAAGGACGTAAGCACAAGGTATGGTATGCCTAGGACTACTGGGTTAGCGTTAATCTACGCCTCAGAAGAGGCTGCTTCCATCGAACCCTCGTACATCGTAGGGAGGCACAACAAATTCAGAGGGGAAGATGGGGCAAGTGATGAGCCGGCGAAGCCCGAAGAATCCCAATCAACCGATGAACAAGAAGAGGGAGGCGATGAATAATGCCACAGGGTTCACCCAATGGGAACGCCAAGCACTCCAAGTATTCAATTGACGGAGACCAACTCGTCAGAGGCGAATCATGCCCGAACTGTGGCCCAGGGGTATTTCTAGCAGTACATAGCGACAGGAAGTCTTGCGGCAAGTGCGGTCACTCTGTGAAGGCGTGACCCCTCCATCGGCCGCTATTGGTTAGTACCCTGTCCCCGATAATCGATACTCCGATATCTTCCCTTTCCAGAATTCGTGGAGAACCTTCTTCCATTATCCCATCATGCCTCCAACCAGTCCATTTCCAATTGCCATCGCCCGCATTTACACAGTCCATCATCGGACCTGGCAAATTGATAATCCACGGCTCGGACCCAATCTCCTTCATCATCGCGGCATAACGTCCACTCATCATCAGCATCCATCCAATACTTTCATCGAATCTCACTCCGATCACCCTCTCGGGCAATTTGAGAACTTCTGATCTCAGGACGGCCCCTTTGTCCTCGGAAACTAGTGAAACCCCTCCAGATTCCGACCAAATGGCAATCCCGTCGGGAGTATGGACCATGTCAATAATCGAGTCAACGTTGCTGAAATCTTGTAGCTCTGGCCATTGGGGGTAGGGGGATCTCCAGATTTCATTCGCACCCCCATCCACCCTGTAAATCCCAGTATTCAGGACTCCGAAGGTTATCTCCCCCCCATTGCTTGTCAGCCCCATCGGCTCCCCCTCTATGTCCCTGGTCCAGAGGCAAGAGTCTGGTAGGACATCAGAGGCCGAACTACCCATTGTCCTGAGGAAATCACGCCCTCTTCCGAAGTCCAATTCACCATCGAGAGGGATGGCTCCCATGCATGCCTTCTTGAATCCCCTGTCGACCCATGCACCGATCCACTTTCCCGAACAAATAGTTCCATATGTCGGCTGAGAAGGAAAAGGAACTGAAAAATTCCCGACCGTTCGGCCTTCTGAGTCAACCTTCATGATCTCCCCCATGGAACCAACTATCACAGAGAGCGAGTCACCTTTGTCGACCCTGACAGGGTTGAACCCCAGCTCTTGCATGCTATCTCGTCCTAATCATCCCGCTTCAAGGTGTGGCTGAAAGCATTGAAGTATGGCCCGCCTTGCCAAATCATGGCCTCACTCATCCTCAGCTCCACCCTCGACGAGGCCTCGATTAATCTTGCTCGAGCGTTAGTCGAATCTTCGGACTGGCAAAACGTCGAGAATTTTGATCACGGAAGAGTTCGCCGTCATTCTGAGAGGCCGGTTACGATCCTAGAGATTGACGAGTTGCATATTCATGCGGATGAAATCGATATGGTCCACATGGATGAGACCGGCGATTCTATCGACGAAGTTCTAGTCCTATCTAGGCACGTTTCGTCAACAAATACGCCCGCAATAACACTTCACGCAATTGGCCTTCCAGGAATCACCCCAACAGGTGAGAAAGGGGTGGCAGGGGGCGTTAATGGGCACGTTGTCCCTCCTTCGCCGAGGTTTTCATCGTTGTACAGGAAGATGCTAGAGGTGGCAAGAAAAAACGGCCTTGAGGGGGACTTCGATCTTACAATGGAGACTACGCACCATGGTCCGAGGCTCGAGACCCCATCCCTGTACATTGAGATAGGCTCTACTGAGGCAGAGTGGAATAGAAAAGATGCAGCAATGGTTTGGTCGACCGTAATCTGTGATGTTCTCGGACTTAATGGAGCCGAACCACAGGGAGAATGGGCCGGCAGTGGCTCAGTCATGGTGGGTTTTGGCGGGGGCCACTACGCGCCGCGGCACAAGTCCGTGGTCGAATCTGGAGACTTTTGGCTGGGGCACGTTTTGGCAAACTACTCTCTCAGATTCGAAAAGTCGGAATTAGAATCGGAGATTCCCGGTGGAAACTGGAAGGAATCAGCTTCCTCCGCCATAGAGGCGACACGAGCCGCATTCCCCGGGGGAGAAATCTTCGCCCACCTCGACAGGAAGTCTTTCAGGGGCTGGGAAAGATCGCTTCTGGTTAATTTCCTCGAGGAAAATGGAGTCCCCGTTCTGAGAGGAAGGGATTTGTCTCAAGAGTAATCGTGAAGTCTCTCCTGCCTCCTCGAAGGTAAGATGGCACTGTTCGGGCGTCTCATCGTGGCATCAATGCCATTGGCTCCGAAGTTCATCGTAAAGCGTGTGGCCATGCGATATGTGGCAGGATCAGAAATGTCTGACGCAATCGCAACGATGAGAAAACTATCAGCGGAGGGCGCCTGCTTCACAGTCGACGTCTTGGGGGAAGAAATCAGTTCCATGGAGGAAGCGAGCTACTTCCTAGAAGAATACTCCAGACTATTGGATGCAATCGAAGAACACGGATTGAACGCAAATATTTCCATAAAACCAACAGCTTTCGGATTACTCGTAAACAGGGACTCTGCTTATTCTAACATAGAGTCAATTACCAGGAAAGCGCAGAAGCTGGACTCATTCGTAAGGCTGGACATGGAGGACAGCAGAGTCACCCAGGAAACTATCGATGTAATGCTGGCCATGCACTCCAAGGGCCTTACAAACATCGGAGTAGTCTTGCAGGGGAGGCTACATAGGACCGAATCAGATATTGACTCAATTTGCTCTTCCCTAGCCGACAAAACCGACTTCAGAATATGTAAAGGAATATATCTGGAGCCTGGGAACATAGCCCATACGAATTACTCTGACATTGTTGAAGCCACCAATCGAGCAGTTACATCCATGTTGGATCGAGGGGCGTATACAGCAATCGCCTCACATGATTTTCCAGTAATAGATCACGCCTTGGCCGAATTAAGAAATAGGGGCATGGACAACTCAGATTCTACGGGATTAGAGAAAAAGGGTCCGGGGTACGAATTCCAATTTCTCTTGGGGGTCAGGGGCGATGTAAGGAGGGGTCTTGCTTCAAAGGGCCACCTTACGAGAGTCTACGTTCCCTATGGGACTAGGTGGTATGAGTATGGACTCAGGAGGCTCAGAGAGAACCCAGAAGTGGCTAGCCACGTAGTGAAAGCTCTGTTAATGCCATGGACAAATCGCAGGTAATCACTATATCGAGTGTAGGTACATTCTCCTAACTTCTGCAGCAACTCTCTTGCCTCTCAGGGTTCTCCCAGCACCTGTATGAATTGCCCTGATCCTCCACTTTTTACCATCCAGAACCATCACCGTCCCACACGAGAAAACTTTCTCAGGATCGCACTCAATACTCGAGGGTGTGCTGACTTCCCCCTCAGTTAGAGTTAGCCTGACCACACAAGCGTCCTTGCGGATCGCCCACATCGATGTTATCTTGTTCGCTTCCGAAGAATTGACTGGCATCTTGTCCCCGATTTCTATTCTTGTGACTTGCCAATGGGCATCATCAAACTGGAAAAGGTCACCCTTTGAGATCTCCTCATCTGCATCGGACTCAATCAACGCCGAAAAGCTATCCGCACCATCAGACAGAGTTGCCCTAACCGAAGTTGAAGACGGGGGTCTGAGGCTAATCCTATGGACATTAGAACAGGAAACACACCTCACAAGGAGATCCTCTCCAGCTCCCTTTGCCGCTCTGCTCAGAACCTCATGCTCGGTCAGATCCGAACACCCCGGACACTGTGCAACGTCGGCCACTTGGTCATCCCCCACAGCTTCCTCCATGGCCCTGCGGTCAGCATGCCTCTCTTGAAGCCACCGAGCAGTCTATTTTCAATAGTGGCAACCCTTCCGCAATACATGGCAGGAGGCTCCAGTGGTTTTGGCCTCCCGCAAATGTCTGAAAGGGAAATGTTGGAGAAACTACTCTCTGAGGATGTAGAGAGGGGCGATTCGGAACCACTGATCGCTTCATCAATAGGCGAGCAGATGTTGCTGATGGGCCTTAGGACAATGCCGAGGTCAATGAGGGCCAGAATTCGTGACATTTCTTCAAGAGTTCCAGTTGGAGACGTTGTTCTTGTTGGGGGCGGCATCGGACATCTTTCGGCATGGCTCCTTGACATGTGGTGCGGCGACCCCTCCGTGGACACCCCCGATGAAAGTAGCAAACCAGACTCATTCATCATTGTCGAGGAAGGTGCAAGGTTTGGTGTAATCATCGACCGCCTGATTAGGAGGTACGATGCAGAAGGTTGGGCCAGAGTTGTTGGAAATAAGTGGTCGGAGGTAGTGGCCGAGGCAAGGACGTGGTCAGCTGCTTCAGCTTCTCTCCCCGAGTCAGCAAGGCCTTCATCAATTCCTACCGGACTACATCTGGTAATCATCGATCTTCCGGATTCGGAAAGGCCCAGTGCTGCCAAATCTGCATTCGAAATTCTTGCCCCAGGGGGAATACTGATCGTTCCCGAGCCCGAGGTCCCAACCGGGGATGTTGGAGAGCCCTCTCCCGGGGATGAGCCAACTGAAGCTCAGAGAAAGGTGGCCGCCTTCAACGAATGGATTGATTTCGCCAAGTCAGTTAGTGTCAATCACTCACTCGCTTTCGTTGAGCTTACCGGCGGGACTATCGCCGTGGTTCGACGGGCTGCTTGAACCTCCCTAAACAGAGCCTCCTCCTTTGCTACAGAGCCATCCATCTGAATGGCCCCCATTTTGTCCGCACCACTCGAGTTCCCGAAAGAATCGATTAACGAATCCATGTCGAGTAGCCCGTACCCGTAGTGGGAATCATGGTCGCTCTGCCCCTCCTTCATTTGTGAGCTCTCCATGATGACACTTTTCACTTCCTCAATTGCACCCGTTCCTCCCTGCTCTCCCCCTCTCTGCAACTCCGGGTGTGCTTGCAGCAGTATAGCGATTGAACCTGAAACCCAAGCAGTAGCTGCGGATGTCCCGCTTGACCATCCCCACCAAGCACCATTTCCAACCCCGCTCGCCATCAGGACTGGGACCTCATGCCCAGGCGCCACCAATTCTGGCTTCTTGTCTGGGTCTTGTCGTGGAAGTATGGGGTTCGGCCAAAGCCTCCCGTCATTATCGCCCTCGGAACTACCTGACCAGATTGCACCGGTCCTAGTAATTCCGCCAACGCATATCACGTCCTCCACAGAACCTGGAGACTCCACGTCCCCATCATCGTCATTACCATCGTTCCCTGCTGCCGCTACAACAAACACGCCTTCCTGGATTGCGTCCTCGACAGACTGCTCGAGAGCATCGGTGGTGAATAGGCCCGAGCCAATCCCTTGGTCCCCGCCTAGGCTTAGAGAAATTACCTCTGCACCCCCGTCAACACACCAATCAACCGCATCGGCAATTACCGAGTCAGTCCCAGAGCCATCCGAACCTATCGCCTTCGCAACCATCAGCGAAACCCCGGGAGAAACTCCTGTCAAACCACCCTCCGCCACGATGATTCCAGCCATCGCAGTACCATGCCCTTCGTCATCGTATGGACTACCAATACCGGAAACGAAGTCATTCCATGAGGCCAAATTAACCCCCTTCAGGTCCGGATGGCTAACGTCAATTCCGGTATCCACAACGCACAACTCTACCCCACTTCCATCAAATTCCGAAATCTCATCCAACCCGGTCATTTCTCGGTATTGATCCTCCCATGTAAGGAGTGACGAAGGGGGCCCTCCAAGCTGGACATCCTCAATCTGAGCCCAGGCCCATAGCCCGATAATTAGGATGCTGAGAAAAATGACCAATCCCGAAACTATGCCCATTACCCACGGCAAAGCATCCCGAAATGCATCAGCGCCCTCTCGCTCAACAATTTCACTAGCTTGTTCCGATGGAGTTTGACTAACCAAATCATCTTCTTGATCCATGTTGCCATCCTCTTTGTACAGCCAATTGTGAAAGAACCACCTCTTGGTTTTCACCAAGCCTCAGCCTTTGAGAAATGACTGACTACGGTGGTGTTCGAGCTGCACGATGGGCAGACGACTCTCGAAGGCAATATTGCTGCGCACTTAACACAAGCATCCCCTGACTTCCCTTGGCCCCTGCAATCGGAATTTGAGCAACGCACCTCTATCTTCCCAGAGGGTCTCTTTGTCACGGGGGTCTCGCCACCGCAAACCGGGCAACTTCCTTGTATGCTTCGAGCCACCGAGCTCTTGCTCTCACCTGCGACCTCCCTGGCTCTGGACGACCAAATTTGATGGTCTCCTCCTCCTAGCATGAAGTGAGGGTACCAGAGTACGTGAAGCAGGAAGAAGTAGGAAACAACTCCGGATACGACAAACAGAGTTGTTGGCCCAATGATGCCATTATCGTAGTCGAAGGGGGGCCTGTCCGCTATCGCATGGGAGCCCGACCAGGAAACAATGTTGATGAGAATGGCCCAGACTGCCAGACTGGAACTCCACGCATGTAGTCTGTGATCGTCCCAGGCTTTCTCTACGACTCTTGGATCAGGGTGTGCGTGCCTCTCTTCGACGTGCACGTCCCTGGTCTCGACCACTGCCCTATGCACGACAAACCAACAAACGAAGAGCAGTATGAGATTTGCAAAAACCACCCCTCCCCAGTCCGCAATCTCTGACCCCATAGGGAAATCAGGGGACTTGGCATGTGACAATATGTACCCAATTTGTACGGCGAACATGGCCACGATTAGGAAGAAGAAATTCTCTCTCATTATCGGAAACCTGATCCACATCATGACTATTGATGAGGCCCAGGCCATAATCGAAAGTAGGGCTAGCATCCTAGTCCACTCATCTAGGTGAAGGAAGCCACTATCCGCTCCGAAAATTCCAGACCTGCCCCAGTCCCCCCCTCCTGAAAGTTCACCAATTCCTAGGTCCCATGACCCGAGGATTAGTGAAGCCGAGGCAAGAATAAGTATGGACGCTTCATTTACCCCCCACATCCTCTTCGATGTTTTGATGTGGAATGCTGCCTGATGGATCAGAATATCGACAATTCCCAGAAACCCGAACCTTTCTCCAAAGCTTGTCGGGTGCCCTATTTCGGACAATCGAACAATTCTATCGGACTTGGCACTGTCCTCAGGAGACCCTAGCGCCCCGTCTTCCATGTACACTGCCAAAGGTTCGATGAGATAAGGGGCGCGCAATGCAGCAATCATTTCGAATGATTATTGATGTGTGGCGCCGAGACGGAGATTTGAACTCCGGAGGGATGAACCCACATGATTTCCAGTCATGCGCAATACCAGGCTATGCGATCTCGGCAGCAGCCTTCCGAGTACCGACCCAGTCTTGAGTTAATCGCTAAGGAAAGTTGGCGTAACACCCAAAGAGGAAACCGTCCCCGCTTTGAACGCGCCACTGTGGCTTAGGGGTATAGCATCCCATTGGTAATGGGAAGGTCGGGAGTTCAATTCTCCCCAGTGGCTCCATCGCCGCGTTTCACAAATGTAACAAATTTTGTACAAATTTAGACCTCATTGGCCCTTAATCGTAATATTGAACCAATTGGTTCATAATAGTGACAAGTCAAGCACATCACATGTCGACAGACCGCAGGAGGCTCGCTGGAGCCTTAGTCCTCCTGATGTTGCTTGCACCCCTTACGAACGCCGCTACTTCTTCATGGAGTGGTCCTTCATCGGTTAACCCCGATGAGTCGGTCACGGTTTCTGGTTTCCAGGTCCCTGGTAACGCTACGATCTTAGACGGCTGGCTGCATGTCACTGATTCTCAGATGGCTAGTGATACTGATTCCGGTTTCACGTGGGAAGGTGCCGATCTAAACTCTGGAGTTTTCTACAACACCGAGTTTACGGATGCCGAGACCATCTCGATTAAGGACGATGGAACCAGGTCAAGCATTGACACTTTCGACTCCGGCAATATCACCGTTTCAATGAATGATAGGTTCACCTACACCCCAGGTTGGGAGAGGGTCTACGAAGTGTCCGAGGGAACGAACCTCAGCTCTTGCAATGGGGGCAATGGGACCTATCTGAGCCATGGCCCGGATAATGACTTCGACTCGAATCTTGACTCCGGCGAAATCACGGACGTGATTTATTATTGCAGCGCCAATGCACTATCCGACGTAGTCACGGGACTCACCGTAGCAAATGCAGGCTCAGGTTACTCCGCCGGGACTCTCTCGGCTTCAGGAGGAGGAGGTTCAGGCTTCTCTGGAAACTACTCTATCAGTTCTGGAATTGAAAGCATCACCGTTCAGTCAGGGGGGACCAGTTACTCTGTCAACTCCAGTGTCAACATAATCTGTCCAGGGGCCTGTGGCGGCTCCGGCGCCACTGCATATGTCGGATCAGTCAGCAGCTCTGGTACGATAACCTCAGTTGTCGTATCCAATTCTGGTTCAGGATACACGTCTTCAGATACGGTTTACGCAATTCCATCAGGGGGTTCTGGAGCCCAGTTGGTTCCAGTTGTCGGCTCTTCCGGGCCAATCCATGGCACAGAGATAATTTCGGGTGGCTCCGGATACACCAGCGCGCCATCGATTTCAATCAGTGACACTACCGGATCCAGCGGTTCAATTACTGCAACGTTGGGCGGATACTTCGACTACGAACTAACCGTAACTTCCGAGGAAGAGGGTTCGAACTGCGGATATGGCGGATACCAGATTGATTCTGGCCTTGATGTTGACGAAGACGGTACCCTTGACACCAATGAGGTTTCCTCGACGGAATATATCTGCAATGGCCCAAGGATGTGGCAGGCTACAACCCTTTCCGGCATGAACGGAACTCTCTGGGGCGACCAGATCAACATGTCCTACGGGGTCATACCGGCTCAAGCTACCGAGGGCCTAGTGGTGGCAGCAACACTTCCCGGTGAGCCCCTCCCAGCCGGGACCGATACATTCCTCCTCACTGAGGCAGTCAGTGTCCCCGACTCTTCCGAGATGAACGCGTTCTACGTCACCTTCGACCACTGGTACCACTTGGATAGCACATCATCGGGCGGCGGTGACGGTGCCTGGGTAGAGTACCGAATCAGGAACGGCCCTGCTGCGTGGGGCGACTGGACTTGGATTGCACCGGATGGGGGCTATCCCAGCACCATCTCTAGCGACGCTCCAGCAGTGACCGGGGCGCCAACCGGGACAATGCCAGTTTTCGCCTCCACCACCCATAGTGGATGGGTCTCCTCTAACATCTCCCTCCAGTCGATTAGCGGGATATCCTCTGCAACCCACCTGCAGCTGAAGTTCCACGTCTGGACAGACCCAAACGCAGCTAATGAGAGACCGGGCTGGTTCGTTGACAATATCCACTTCAACAACGACGGCGTAGATTACGGAGTCTGGCACCATGGCTGCTATACCACGACCGCCGCATATTGCAACTATCTAGGAAACGCATATGGCGCCCTTCAGAGGACTATAGATCTGACCGGAACAAACAGCACTTCGGCAATAGAGATAGACATGGAGTGGGACCTTTATGGCTACTACAATGACAATGCCTGCGTCGAACTATCGTTGAATAACAACACATGGACGGACATCTCATCATCAACCTCGTCAACTGCATCTAACTGCGAGGACAGGTCTGGAGCGATTCCAGGATACGGCTACTCCGACGCATCTGGAACATCGTATGGCCAGCAGAGCAACGGAATCAGGACAATCTCGCTTGATATCCCGTCTTCTTTCAGGAATCAGGCAAACGTCCACATGAGGATCATCGTTGATACGGATCAGTACACCCATTATGGCGGCAGCTATCCAGGAGACGAGAAGGAAGGCCTCACAGTCGACGCTATCAGGGTCGTAGATTACAATGACACCGTCCTATTCCAGGACTTGGTCGAGACTCCGGCATCTATGTTCCACTACGGCGCGACCATGAATAGCGGTACGGCAGGGAGCGACCAGTGGGTCCACTACATTTGGACCAGAGGGACCCAAAGTGTTTCCATGGGATTCGAGGACAGCACTGCCAGCGACCCAACTACCAATAATGCAGCAGGATGGTCAAAGTCTGGATCTACGGGATCATGTGGCTGGCAATACGGGCAATTGGGCAGCTCCTCGGGTGCTGGCTCCCAAGAGCCATCTTTCCCGTACCTCTACGGCACAAACCTGAATGGCGTCTATTGCAACAATGCCGACGCCTACGTGATTTCCCCAACCTTCTCAATACCTGCAAACGGTTCCACGCATCTAACATTCGACAAGTGGATCTGCACTGAGAACTACTGGGATGCCATAGGCCTCTACATCAAGGTAAACAATGGCGGCTGGCAGTACTTCGACCCGGGAATTGCTGGATGGTACGACGGTTCCGTCGGCTACTCGGGCAACGCAATGTACGGAAACAATGCTTGGATGAGTGGAGACTGCAACAATGGTGGCATCTTCGAGACCCTAGTCGCCCCCTTGGATTCATATGCCGGCGATGACCTGAAGTTTAGATTCAGAATCGACACTGACTCGTCTGTGCAGTATGCAGGCGGGTACATCGACAACTTCGGAGTCCTATTGGCAAACTATGGGGAGGGAGGAGCATGGCTAAGCCCCTCTATGGACGCCTCTGCTATGGAAGACTTCAATCTAGGATGGATTGATGTCACCGCAAGCATACCTAACGACACGTGGGTCCGCGGGACTCTCGTGGACAAGGACACGGGAATCGACATCCCAGGATTCAGGAACGTGTCATTCCCGATCTCGCTATCCGGTGTCGATACCGCCCTGCATCCCGAGATCAGGTTGAAGGTCCTAATGGACACGAACGACGAGGAGTCAACGCCTCAGCTATTCAAGGTACATGTAGGGGGCAAGAGGGTTCTTGCTGCATCCTCGTCAGGAGGGAATGGATGGGACTTGTCCACGGGTGTAGAGGTGGTTGATGGCGTACTAAACGCAACAAGTATCGCCGGCACGATCACTTCCCAGTTCACCCCATCTTCAAGGCCAATAAAGAGTGTGAGCCTAGCTGGCAACTACTCTGGAGGGATCATGGTAACCATTCTCGACTCCAATGGCGCCACCCTGGGTCAGACGACTCAGGGAGGGGTCTCTTTCACTTATCCTCAACCAGGATTCGGAGTCTCAGTAAGCCTCCCGACAAACGGTTGGATTGACAGGCTCGTAATTAATGCGGATTTCGCCGAACCAGCCGACTCTCCATCTATTGATGTCCTAGCAGATGGCTCTACCGAGTGGTCGTTCCCAATCGGCTCCGATTATGGCCACTATGGTTGGCAGTCTCTAATTTCAGATGGAATGGACACATTCACAACTAGTGATGTGATGTATTTGGATGGCTCGACCGCGACTACTGTTAACGTCAGGCTCCCCGCAAACGGAGTCGTCAATAATGGGATTGTGTCTGTAGCTCCAGACTCCGACGGCTTCGAATCATCAGTCAGTGTTTCCATCGCGGGAGCCTCTCAGTCCAGCACATCGCTGGTGAAGCCCTTCCACTCAATTCTGGACTCTAGCCAGATTATGGCGATTAACGCGATTACTGGCAGCCATACGGACACGGATACCGGTAGGGTCTGGAAGGAGGTGCCAATAAGCATCAGCTCCAATACTGCGCAGACAGTTTCCCTCACTCGATTGGGAATAAGCTACCTGATTTTCGAAAATGTCTCGGGACTTGGGAACATGGTTTCAGATTATCACGACTCACAGACTCAGGATGACCCGCCCCCAACTGACATCTCAATACCCGTCACAATTTCTGCGACATCCGGCGCTGTCTCAATAGACGGCGATCTGAGATTTGACTATGTCCTGACAAACAGAGATTTCCAGGTGCCCAACACTCTGCACCCGGATGGAAACTCTGTGGAGATTGAAACCAAGCACCACCATTTGGATGACAACTCTATGATCTCCCATATCACACTCAGGGGAACGGCTTCCGACGGCCAGATACTGATGTTTGAAGTCGAGAACAGTGCCGACGGCCTCTGGGGCCAAGGGGCGGATTCTGTTTCATTCACACAGACGTCAGGAAGCAGCGTAGCCCCCATGGGCGCCTCAAGCGTCACAATTACCACTCACAATGACGGTTTTGACGACGTCACGGTTAACTGGGTATTCGATGTAAACTGGAATTGGGATGACGTGGACTCGATTCGATGGGTCGCACAAGCCTATGACGAGTACGGTGAGACGGTATGGCCTGCGGTTTCACACAGCGGGCAAGGCGGCTCCAAGGCTGTCGAGAACGACCTCCAGATAGACTCATTCGAAGTTAGAGACGAGTACGGAAGGCTTCTTTCAAACCAGTACTCCTCGTTCTACCCGTTCCCTGCAAAGGAAGGCAACGATCTAAACATCACTGGCACCGTCAGGTTCCAAGACGCTCCCGATGCCAGACCTGACATGTCGGACTTCCAAGTCGGATTGAACATGTCAGGCAGCTTATTCTCATTGACCGTCGGCGATGACGGGCAATTCGGCGGAATAGTTACTCCTGACCCGGGACTTTCCCAGGTCACAGTTTCACCAATGATGCTGTCCGTCGGGCCCACGGGATACAGCGTCGGCGCCGAGGACGTGACCGGAGTCCCTCCTCAAATTACAGTTACAATGGACTCCAATCCTCCTGTCGCCGGACCGATACAAGTAAACACGCCAACAGGGCTGCAGAATGCCCATGCCAAGGTCTGGGAGCCAACAGTCCCCCTCTCTGTTTTCGTCACCATAGATGAGGGAGAGGCTAGAGGGGAGGTATTGACCCTGAGGTACTGGAGGGGGAGCGTCGACGATGCAAACTCTGACGGTATTGCCGATGAGTCAGAGTACCAGGCACAATCACAACCGCTCTCCTCTGGAATGACAGGGCAACAGCAAGTCAACTTCGTCGCAATCGATGTTTCGGCACAAGAATTCAACAGCCCCGTACACCTCTATTTGGAGGGAACGGATTGGTCCGGACTCTCTTACCAGGATGGTAATACGGGAGGGGGCCCAGGCGCACAGAACTCATGGGCCACCGTCATAGTGGCGACAGATGAGCCGACCTCAATACTATCCTCTGGATACGATCTCGACTCAGAGATAGGCTTCCTTCTCGCGGGCGTTCAGCACACATTCACAATGCAGATAGACGAGGCGAATGGAATTGATACTCTCGACAATGTCACAGTGATGCTTTGCGGGGATGGCCCCACACAAGTCGGCAAGATGTCATATGACCCATCCAGGGGCACACTTTGGTCGGCATCAGACAGCCTCGTTACTCCAGTAGGGGCCCAGACCCAGCAAATCACCTCCTCTGTAACCCAGCTTTCCATACAATTCGAGCTTTCATGGTACTTCCCATGGGAGCATGATGACCCCGCTACGGAAGGAAACGATGCGCAGTCCAGCTGCAAGCCAAGCGTCAGCATCATGGACGATCTGAATACAGTAGCCTATCAGAACAACATCGGGGAACTTTCTTGGGATCTAGATAACAGATACGTCGCAATTCCAGATGTCCTTGAGGACCTCACTCCACCAATCATGGAGAACGACGGTTCAGCCCTTTATCTGAGGCAGGGCGACGAGTTCACAATTGACGGCCATGTCTATTACGCTGGCTCAGGGGTAGTCGCCTCTGACATACCAGACGATCTCATCGTTGAGGCCATGGTGGTATACGGGACTCAGGAAGTCGTAGTGAACTCCGGAGTTGAATCAGATGGTTCATTCTCGGTATCTATGGTCCTTCCTGCGAGGGTCCCGCTAAATCCAACGATGCCTGTACAGACCGACGTTCTGAACGTTAGGGGCGAGGGATCTTCAATTTCGAATAGCGATGTCTCAGTCACTGTGGACAGCAAGTCCCCAACAGCCCTCTTCGATCAAGTAGCTTATCCAGACTCGTCACTGACTATAATCGAGTCAGATCTTGTAGACGACGTCACTGTGACGATAACAATGAACGATGAAATTGGAATGCAGGACGAGAATACTCTGCAGGTTGCATGGTACTACCTCAGAGGTGGAATCCAGGTCGCCGGCACCGAGGATACAGGGGAGCTACAGCTAATTTCGGAAGGTGACGGAAGCGCCATTTACCAAGCGCACCTGGATTTCACACCACTCAATCAGATGAAGATTGAGCAGGGCGACCAGATAGCGTTCTATGTCACCTCTACGGACAAGGCCGGAAACGAGGTCTCTGGGTTGGGCAGCGAGTCAGCTCCAAGAATCCCCACATTGAGAATCATGGAATTCCTAGGCCAATACTCGCGTTCAATCGTCAGCACCGCCACTCCACTTATGGGGGAGACTGTCAAGATTGACACCTTCTGGGAGAACCCAGGAAAGAGGGACGGCACGATCACTGTCGGGCTGTACGAGCTAACGCTCGAGGAGAGTGCCGATGGAACTCTGGAGCAGAGGTGGAGGCCATCAGTGACCACGCAGTCCGGAGACACCGAGATAGACCTCCCTGCTGAGACAACTAGTGTCAGGGCGACTTTCATGTGGGAGGCTACATCTCCAGGTCAGCCAGACCTCTATCTCGTCATGGACATTGATGGCGACGGGCAGTTGACGGAGATTGACTTCGCAGCAGCAAACACCCCTGTCACCGGAATCAGCGTTGTCCCCCCTCCGTCATCAGACGAGGGCACGGACTCATCGATCATGATTATCGGTGCGGTAGTTGTTTTGGCCATTGCGATGATAGGATTCTTCATGACAAGGGGAAGGGGCGATGACGACTACTACTATGATGACGAGGATGACGAATACTACGAGGATGAGCCCTGGGGCGAAGACGAAGACTAGTGGGAAACCCTCTATGGGCTCCTAATCGGCACCCCGACACCCCAGTTACCTTAGGTGTTTATAGGCCAATTTAGACGCTTTGTAGATCGAGGAAGAGATTCCTCGGGATGGGATTGCGTGACTGAGGATGGCGATAGCCTAACGATTGACGAAATGAGAGAAGAAGTCGAGGAGCTGAGGAATCTGGTGAAAACACTCCTCACCATAATTATGGAGGAATCAGACGGCGTCCAGACAGGGGCCGCACCTACCATCCCCAACCAGCCCAAACGCGGATACTGCATGTGAAATACTACTCCCTCACACGGAGCCACGTGAAAGCGGAGTCCGCGGCACTAGCATTCGCTGGAGCCATGACCATAGCATTCCTTGTGGTGCTGGCAATGCCATCCGACGATTCCCCGCCATTGGCCGAGGAATGGGAAATTGCAAGTGTATGTCTGGAAGGCCATAACGGCCTAGCGACCCACATACATGCATCGCTCAGCATTGAAATAGATGGCGAGCAATATCCGATAGGGCCCAACGTTGGAATCTCGGATTCAACATGTGACGGGATGAGGGGAATCCACACGCATGACGACTCTGGGACCCTCCACATCGAGGCACCTACCCCCATGGAAGCGCCAGTCGGTGCCTTTTTCCAGATATGGGACAAAGAGTTCAGCGAGAGCCGGATTTTCGACAGCATAGCAGATGATGACAGCGAAGTGGTGATGTACGTAAACGGCGAACTATCCCATGAATTTGAAAACTATCCGATTCAAGACGGAGACGTTATCGAGATATTTTACAGGGACAAGTGACTACCCTTTGATCACTGCAAATGGCCTCAGCCTGGCTACCGGCCTAGCCAGGTTGGCTTTGGAAGTTAGACCGATTACGTCATCAACATCCTTGTATGCCTCCGGAGCCTCTTCGGAAAGAACATTCGGAGTCTTAGCACGAACATGAACTCCGCTTTCCTCCAACCTCTTGAGTAGCTGCCCGGAGTCTATCGACTTCCTTGCGGCCGTCCTCGACATTTTTCTCCCCGCACCGTGACAGGACGAGGAGAAAGCAGCATTCGCACCTCTCCTCGGCCCTGCTAGTACCCATGACGCAGTTCCCATGTCTCCGGGAACCAGTACTGGCTGACCAACTCCGGAAAAACGCGCTGCAAGCTCGGGATGATCGCCACCCAATGCTCTGGTTGCACCCTTCCTGTGTACACAGCATGTGCACGAGACGCCATGCACCTTGTGCTCCTCGATTTTTGCAATATTGTGGCTAACGTCGTAGACTACGTCAAGATCACCGTCCCTCCCAAACCTTGCCCGCAGAACATCCCTGAGCCTTTGAGTAAGGGCCGACCTATTCGCAAAGGCGAAGTTTCCCGCGGCGCTCATCGCGTCGAGATAAGAAGCCCCCTCGCGACTGTGGAGAGGGGCGGCCGCCAACTGCCTGTCAGGGAGAGTCATTCCCCACTCATCCGAATGCCACATTTTTCCTTGTTGTCTGTACTTAGACTCAATGCTGGCAACATGTTCCGAACAGACTTGATGGCCGAGGCCACGTGAGCCAGTGTGTATCATTGCGGTAACAAGGCCTTCATGCAGGCCATATGCCGAAGCCGCGCGCTCGTCAACAATCCTGTCGACTACCTGCAACTCTAGGAAGTGATTGCCAGAGCCCAATGTTCCCAGTGACTTAGTCCCCCTCTTCCGGGCCCTTTCTCCAACTGATCGCTCTTCGCTTTCAAGAACGCCATTGGACTCTATTGCCGCAAGATCATCCGAATCTCCCAGCCCAATATCAACGGCAGCTGAAGCACCCCTGGAAAGTACCGAATCCATCTCATTAGAATTCAGGACGAACCCACCCTTGCTCGAAGCTCCTGAAGGTATTCTTTCAGAAAGCTCAGTCGCTAGTGACTTCGGGTCAATCTGATCTATTGACAACTCCGTGGAACACAGCCTAACCCCGCAATTGATGTCGAATCCGACCCCTCCTGGGGAGATGGAACCGCCGTTTTCACCAAAATCGACGTCAGTGGCGACCACGCCCCCAATGGGAAAGCCATAGCCGAAGTGCCAATCAGCCATAGCCCATGCATCACCAACGATTCCAGGCATAGCAGCCGTGTTAACCAGCTGAGAGGGAGACCTGTCGTCAATGCCCTCCCCAATTTGGGACTCATCCGCAACAAGAATTGCGTCAGTGAGCATTTGGCCATGCCTTCGGATACGAATTCTACCCGGGCCGTCACTTTCGATATGGTCCCTCCAAGAGGAAGTCATGGGGCACCCTGACTACCGCCGGCTTTCAACGCGACGCACGTCTGACGACAATCGAATTCAAGTCGACCCCTTCAATGCGGAAACGAGGAGCGGCGCACTGTGACCTTCGGAGAAATTGTGATTCCCTTCTGGGAAGAGTCCGGCCACGCCCTTCGAATTTGCAGGGTTTCAGGTCTGAGATTCTGGACTAGGGACCCGAGAAGGGATACTTGTGGCGACACTTCCGAAGACCCTTATACATTCATTGGAAGTCCAATAATCGATGGTTTTCAGTCAAGGGGAAAGCAACTAAAGGACGAAATGAGGGAGGTCTTCCTCTCCTTCTTCGAGAAGAGGGGGCATTCCAGAATAGACCCCTATCCAGTGATTGCTAGATGGAGGGATGACATCCATCTGACAATAGCTAGTATCGCCGACTTCCAGCCCCATGTCACCAGTGGCCAGGTGCCTCCCCCCGAGAATCCGCTGACCATCAGTCAGCCCTGCATCAGACTTACTGACGTTGCTGCCGTGGGCCGATCAGGAAGGCACCTTTCAACCTTCGAGATGATGGCGCATCACGCGTTCAATAGGCCCAAGGATGGTGATGTGGTTTATTGGATTGATCAGTGCGTAAGGTACTGCGACGAGTTATTGGTCGAAACTCTTGGAATCGACCCCATCTCAATCACCTATGTCGAGAATCCATGGTCGGGAGGGGGCAATGCGGGACCTGCATTGGAAGTCATAGTGGGAGGTTTGGAATTGGCCACACTGGTCTTCATGAACCTAGAAGAAGACGATTCAGGGGACATCGAAATCAAGGGTCAGATGTATAGCGAAATGGACCTACAGATTATCGATACAGGGTATGGGCTCGAGAGATTCTGTTGGGCCGCCGCTGGAACATCAACAATCTACGAGGCTATCTACCCAGATTCTGTGGATTGGTTGAAGGACTTGTCGGGTTTTGAGAACATCCTCTCATCTGCCGGAATCGACGTCAATATGGATTCACTACTCGGCGAACTATCGAGATTAGCCGGGATTCTAAACATCGATGTTGGAACTGATGCCGAGGGACTCTATGTCAATCTCTCAAAACGACTTTCCGAAAGCGGAATCTCAGTATCGGTAAAGGAGTTGAAAAGGGTCACAGAGCCCCTTTCCTCCATTTATGCGATACCCGATCATATGCATGCAATATGCAACATGCTTGGGGATGGGCTAGTCCCAAGTAACTCGAAAGCCGGGTATCTTTCCAGAATGTTGGCTAGAAGGGTCTGTAGGATGAGGGACTCCCTTTCATTGGACATCAGTCTGGCTGAACTCGCAGCACACCACATGGATAAGAACATGGATATTTCTCCATTCCCTCAAAGCAGGTCAGGCATTCTCAGAATACTGGAATTGGAGGAGTCGAGGTATCACGAGATGCTAAGAAAGGGGGAGGCAGCAGTTAGGACGGCACTAAGGGAGGTTCCAAAGGAGTCTCCAGAAGTCGACGACAAGATCCTATTCAGGCTCTCAGAGGAGAGAGGCCTCAATCCCGAAATGGTCGTTTCGATAGCTAGAGAAATGGGCTGGGACAACCTCTCAGTCAGGGTCGGGTTTGCCGCTGACATGGCAGCTAGGAACGCCAGTATGACCAAGGCAGCAGCAAAGGCACGGAAGCAGGCCGATATTTTCGACCTCGGGGGATTGGGCGCCACGACTGCAGATTATTACTCTGACACCAGTTTAACCAGATTCTCGGCAGAGGTCCTCAGGTGCATCGAGATTTCATCGCACCAGCTCGACGCGCTCTCTCTTGCTGCCGAGGTCGACGGCTCTCCTACCCATGCCGTTATACTCGACAGGACGCTTTTCTATCCGGAAGGAGGGGGTCAACTGGGCGACCAGGGGATACTTTCCCAAGAGGGGCTTCAAGCGAGCGTTCTGGACACCAGATCGCAGAACGGGATCGTTGTACACCTCACGGATAAGGAACTGAAAAATGGCCCAATAGAGGGCGAACTAGACTGGTCTAGAAGGAAGCAACTCATGGACCACCACACTGCAATTCATATCGTGGGCGGAGCTTCTAGGCAGCTGCTAGGTCCACATGTGTGGCAAGCCGGCTCTAGCAAAGGGGCCAAGTATGCAAGGCTCGATATTACTCATCACTCGAGATTGTCGAGAGAGCAACTCGACAAAATTGAAGACAAGGCCAATGAGGTCGTGCTGTCTAACCCCGCCATAGAGAAGATTGTGCTGGACAGGTCAGATGCAGACTCGAGATTCGGATTCGAGATTTATCAGGGCGGGCCGCCGAAGCATCAGGAGATTAGAATCATCAAGATAGGCGACTTTGACACCCAAGCCTGCGGAGGAACGCATCACGACCAAGCGGGCGAGGTTGGCGAGTTACGCATCATCAGGTCCAGTCAGGTACAAGACGGGGTGGAGCGTCTGCAAGTCGTGGCGGGAGAGACGGCGCGCGAGCATGCAAGGGCGCAAGAGCGCCTACTAGGCGAATCAAGCGAAGTTCTGGGAGTCTCACCCGAGGACCTCCCGGTCGCCGTTGCACGCTTCTTCGAGGAGTGGAAGTCTCAGAAGAAAAAGATAGATTCACTAGAGGCCGAGATTATCCGGCTGAGGACCAGCGGAGGTGGCGACGAAGCCGTCTTCAAGGACGGTATTTCCTACGTGGTAATGGAGATAGATCCCGATGCAAATCCCATGTCAATGCTGAAGAATCTGACACTGGATAAGGCGAAACCAACTCTGGCTATTCTCGGAACACGGGGCGGAGGTGGGAAACTAATTGTCGCCTGCACGGAAGGTACCATAGCATCTGAGAAGCATGACGCCACAGAGATCCTTCGAGCTATAGCGGGCCACATAGAAGGCGGAGGAGGGGGCCGTCCAACTATGGCCCAGGGAGGGGGCTCGAATCCTGATGGAATCCCTGCAGCCCTAGATGCAGCTCGCGAGCTACTTGGGTTGTGAGCGCATGGTCGAGAAGGTCGATGTCTCCGCTCGCGCCGCTTCAATTGAGTATGCAATTCGTGATGTAGTCGTCCCTGCGATCGAACTAGAGAAGGAAGGTCATGAGATAATCAGGCTCAACATCGGAGATCCGCTCGCATACGATGGCCTGCCGACCCCTGAACACATGGTCGCAGCGTACAAGCGTGCACTAGACTCCCAGGACAACGGTTACGGCCCATCATACGGACTGCCCGAACTGCGTCAAGCGATCGCTGAAGGGGAGACTCGCAAGGGATGGCCGTGTTCCGAGGATGACGTCTATGTCACCCATGGAGTCACCGAGGCCCTTCAGATAATCTTCGCCGCATTCCTCGAAGAGGGGAGCAAAGTACTGGCCCCCGGGCCTCACTATCCCCCATACATGGCATACCCTCAGATGTACGGTGCTACCACCGTGGAGTATCGCCTCGACCCGGATGACAACTGGCGAATCGACTTAGAAGACATTGCATCGAAGATGGATGATAGCGTCCGACTCCTCGTTCTGATTAACCCGAACAATCCGACTGGAAATGTGGCAACACCAGCTGAGATCGATGCATTGATCGACATAGCCCGCGATTACCCCAAATGCACAATCATCTCCGACGAAATATACGACGGACTCGATTTTACGGGGAAGATGTGCTCTGCAGCATCTCGTTCCCACAGTGTTCCGGTAATCGCCCTGAATGGAGTGTCAAAGGTGTACTTCGCACCCGGCTGGCGTATTGGCTACATGGCTTGGCACGATCCAGAGGGCAGACTTTCCCTTGTCAGGGACGGAGTCGAACGGCTGTTGCGAAGCAGGTTGTGCGCATCTACTCCTGCTCAGCACGGCTATCTGGCTGGAATTACCGGTGATCATGGCTGGCTCGAGACGCATCGCGCTCGAGTCAAGGAGAGGCTCGACTATTGCATGAGGCGTATTGGTGAGATTGATGGCCTCGAGTGCGAGGCTCCTGGCGGAGCGTTCTACCTGTTCGTTCGCATTACAGGCGAAAGCGCCGCTTCGGACAAGCAATGGGTACTCGATCTACTGCACCAACACCATGTCCTGGTAGTTCACGGCTCGGGATTCTCTCCCCAATACGGTGCGGGGCACTTCAGGATGGTGTGTTTGCCCCCTATCGAGACCCTGGCTGAGGCATTCGACCGAATGGAGTCTTTCCTGGGAGTCTGAACATGGGCTTCTTTGACTTCCTAAGGGCCAAGCCAAGAAAGGCCAAATCCTCGGAATCGGAAATAATCAATCGTTGGTCATTGGAAAACGGCACCTACAGGGACAATCTCAGAAGCAGGGATGAGATAGCATGGATGGTTGGAACCGGGTGGTTCGAATTGTGGTTTCAGGGCCTGGAGAGAAGGACTGCGCAGAGTCTAGGTAGACGCCTAGCCCACGCATCTCTAGAACATGAAGAGTACATGCTCGGCCTTGGGTTTTCATCCCCTCCTGCGGGTAGGGACCCAAGGTCTTGGACGCAAACAAGCCTGCTTTGGGAAACTAGTGGCCTAGGTATGTTTGGCCTGCTGGAAGACGATGGGCGATCAAGGATACTTGTTGACAACCCCTCCTCCGGCCCCATTTGCTCCGGACTAATTGCCGCCTCTTGGGAGGCTGCTACAGGGAAGAGGCACCGATTCCTCTGGAACGAGGGGAAGGGGGAAGGGCTAGTGGTTACACTTACACAAGACGACGCGAACTTTCCAAGTCCCGAGGCCCAAAATGGGATTTGGCCTCACCCGCCTAGCGAACTCTCTAAGCAAGGTCCAGACAATCATGACAATTGGCTCGACCTTAGGATAGACTCCCCTGGACAATGGTCGATAATGGGGGAGAGGAGGATGTTCGTCCATCTCGATCTGTTGCTGCGATTCGAGGAATATTGCCTGCCTTACATTGACGGAATTCATGAGGGTAGAAGCGAGTCCTTCAGTTGGAGGGGAATAGACTCTGCGCGTTCTGCATGGTGGTCAGCCGCAGCAGACTCGGCGAGAGAGAGGTTCGTCTCGGATGGACATCACGTCCTGATTAGAAACGACTCAGACTGGTTCCAGATTGCACGCAGACACCTGTCTAGGAACGGGCTCGGGGAAGTCGACTCCGCTGTGCCAATAGGCGACAATGGCGACATCAGATTGATTTTCTCTTCAATCTTCCACCCTGCTATTTCAGGAGGGGTCATTCTCGGCTGCTGGGAGAGGGCATTTGGGAGAAATGGCAGGATTATTGCAGAATTTGATGACTCCAAAGTGTCCATCGAGATACGCCCTTCTAGGGAAATTAGCTGATGTGTATCTCGCACCCATTCGGTGAAACGTTATATCCGTCCTCAATGTCAAAGGGTCGGCCCCCTTAGGGGCCGAGGTGTCCGGATGGCTATGAATCACAACCAGTATGCGGTTACGGCCATTGTAGCGACACTATGTCTTGCAGGGATTTACACCATCATTGGAGCGGGTCTTTCCACCACTGAATCAGGGGGTTTCAACCCAGCGGGTTCTGACATTGACATGTCGGGGAACTCCGGCGAAGGCGGCCTTGACACCGACGGGGATGGTATTTCCGATAGGATGGAGATGACCCTCTACGGCACAGATTGGAGGACTCCTGATACTGATGATGACGGATTGAGTGATGGTTGGGAGGTCCGGAACGGACTCGACCCTCTCGACAATGGGCAACCTGCTGATTCAGAGATACCATTCGACTCTACGGACAACGAGGATGACACCGGGGAGCAGAACGAGACATTCCCCAATCCCGACAATGGCCCATATGGAGATCCAGATAGGGATGGACTAACCAATACCGAGGAGGCTGCCCTGGGCACGAAACCAATGGATAGCGACTCCGATGACGACGGACTGAACGATAAGTGGGAATCATTGTACGTTCATGAAATCGACACCCCTGCGGGAGTACTCAGGCTCCTAGACCCCCTGAATGCAAACAGGGACTGCTACTTCCTGACGCCCGATGGCACGATCAACAGTCAGGGCCCGGAAATGAGGGAGCAAATCAGGAACGAGCTCACAAACGCCGAATACGCCATGGTGTCCAATGCCGATGACGAGATCTCATGCGATGCTGCTCTCGACCTTGAGCAGCCAACACCAGATGGCCTGAGGAACTTCGTAGAGGAGAGATATGACACAAACCCTCTCGAGGAGGACAGCGATGGAGACCTCATAGCTGACAGGCATGAGATCGCTTTTGGCTACATAGAGCTGGGCGTCCACTGCGGAGTCCCGGTTTTCGGGACCCTGAGCCTACAGGCCCCCTACACAGAATTCATGAGCGAGCCTGGAGACTTGACTTGGTTCGAGCAGGATATGGACAATGATGGAAGGCTGAACGGCCCGGGCGACTGGGATACCGATGGAGATGGCATGCCGGACGGATTCGAGTACTGCTATGGGAGCCTGCTAGACCCTGCTAATGCCACCGACGCTTACGGCGACAACGATGAAGATGGACTGAACAACGTAGAGGAGTACGAGGTCGCATACACCTGGGGCCCATCCAACTTCACTAGCCCATTAGATGCTGACACTGATAATGATCAGATGCCAGATGGCTGGGAATACCTCAGCGGCATTCACCCCAACGATGGAAGCAACGCCGATGAGGACCCCGACTTCGATGGTTACGACGCAGATGGAGATGGCGCTGTCAGGTACGACGAAATGGTAGGCGTCTCTACAGTCCATTCAATTACCGTCGAAATAGGAGACTTCGTCCAGGTTAACAGGACCGTTCTTTGGGTAAGGACAGTACAGGACAGCGAGTACGTTAACATCCCAATCAAGACTCAGACAGCAGGCTGGGTTTACCACATTGAGGTCTCAGTGGGACAAGAGGTAACTAGCAGGCTTCAGGACCTGATTATCGTGGTCGAAGAGTCTGAGAGGTTCACTAATCTAGACGAGTACAATGCACGCGACCGTGATGGTGATGGATTAGTTGACGGGCGTTCAACGGACCCATTAGACCCCGATACAGACAATGACGGCCTTATCGATGGCATAGAGGTCATAGGATGGACAATCAGAATTGTTGACCACGGAGTAAGGGACGTTACAGTGAGGAGCGACCCCGGCGCGTACGACACGGATAGGGACGGCCTATCGGACTCCATGGAGTACTACACCACTTTCACCAATGCAACGGACAGCGACACTGACTCAGATGGGCTGGAGGACTTCACCGAGGCGATGGACGGATTCGTATGGAATGGCACTGTATATTTCACCAATGCTTCGGCCTTCGATACAGATAACGACGGCCTGCAGGATGGGGAGGAGGTAATTGATGGGGAGGATCAGTACATCACTCACGCCAACAACGCAGACAGTGACGGCGATGGACTGAATGATGGCGGCGAGGTTCTCTATGTACCTCGACCTTGGCAGCAACCAACCAACCCGCTAAACAACGACACTGATGGCGATATGCAGCCAGACGGGTGGGAGATGCAGGTTTTCTCAGTACAGCAGAACACGAAGAGCCACAGCCTCTGGGTAGTTACCGATTGGTGGCTGCCTCCGGGCTGTGAGTCCATCGTGGAATGCGGATTGGGCCCAGGGGGATGGGTTTGGAGTAACTACCTTACTGGCTTCTCAACATCTGGAGACAGGGACGGCGATGGCCAGATGGATCCAAAGTATTTCCTCTGGGAAATGAACATCTCCGGTTTCAGCATCCCAGCAAACGGTAGGTGGGCTCTTGACCCAGCCTATGGATCAATGCCCGACTCGGCCTTTGACATCGACAACGATACCCTCCTGAATGCAATGGAGGCCCCTGACAGGTGGGACACCAATCCTGTCGATGACGATACCGACGGCGACAAGCTTCCCGACGGTTGGGAGGTGACATACTCCGAGGAGGCGCTGATGAGTGGGCTCGTGGACAACTACACCCTAAGTGCGCTTGGCGCGAGAGGCCCTATGGACCCCCGGATGCCCGACTCCGACCTCGATGGGATAGATGACGGGCAACAGGACTTCGATGGCGACGGCCTCAACCGAACCCACCTGATGAATCGTTATTGCCCTGGCTGGAACAACCCACAGAACTCCGAGTGCCACATCGACCCCCAGACAGAGGAGGGAGAGAGGTTCTACAACGACCTGGAGAATTACACAAACTTCGAGGAGTTCCAGAACGGGACGAACCCCGTTAATCCGGATACGGATGGCGACATCTGGGAGGATGGCTCAGAGGTCTATCACCAGGACCAAGACGATGACTCTATGTGGGCAGGATGGGAGTATTACTTCGGATTCGATCCGTTCGATCCTGCAGATGCAAATGTCGACTCAGACGGGGACGGATTCATCAACAAGTGCGAGAATAAGTGGAACACGCACCCCAAGGACCCAACCAGCTTCCCATCACAGGGCGAGTTATGCGACTCATTCTCCTGACCGCTCTGTTCATGCCACAAGGCCCACTGGGGGTAACGATAGAATGTCATGGTGGATTCTCCCGACGACAGCTGACATAGGCATCAGGGCATTTTCCAGCAGCCCCGAGGGAGCGATAGAGGAGGCAACCCTGGGCATGCAGTCCATTCAGATTTCGGAGTCTGGGGCCGAATCAGTGAACTCCCTAGTCAGGAATACTGGCACATGGTCGGTCAAAATCGAGGGCAATGATCTCCAGAGGGGTATGGTGAGGTGGATGGAGGAGGTCCTCTACATGTGCGACGGAGAAGGGAAGTGGCTCGTCGACAGCTCCATCTCAATTGGCGATGGAAGCATTTCTGCTCAGGTTTCATGGG
>CERB01056030.1_pt1 | contig 26474 bp, 24 predicted proteins | sample 356271 | NCBI WGS metagenome assembly CERB01 (sample SAMEA2621155, study PRJEB7988) | marine metagenome | isolation source: saline water (ENVO:00002010), including
TTTGGAAATGCTACCAATTCACATTGGGAATGTACTGAATGTGACTCTTCAACCGACTTCTGGGAACCTTCTGATGTGACTAAGGGAGATGCAGCAAGAAGTGTATTTTACATGGATTTAAGATACAATGGATTTGGAAATGAACCAAACCTTTCTTTGGTTAATGGGACCACTCAACCTTCTTCGGATGATGGACTTCTAGGTGATTTGTGTACAATATATGATTGGCACATTTCAGATCCGGTCAGTTCATATGAGATGAATAGAAATAATGAAATATTTGCTATACAAGGTAATCGTAATCCATTTATTGACAACGAAAATTTTGTTCAAGAGATATGGGGTGAGGTTTGTGAACCTCAAAACCAGGAAGTGGATAGCGATATTGATAATGATGGTATTTTAGATTCTAATGATATATGTCCTAATGAAGACTCCACTGGATATGATGTGAATGAAGATGGTTGTTTAGATGATACCGATGGCGATGGTGTTACTGATGACTTAGATATATTCCCTTTAAACAACTCAGAATCATTTGATTCCGATTTGGATGGAGTCGGTGACAATTCCGACTCCTTCCCTGATGATCCGTTTGAATCTAGAGATAGCGATTCTGACGGAATAGGAGATAATTCCGACATGTTCCCATTTGATGCTTCTGAACAAATTGACTCCGATTTAGATGGTTTTGGCGACAATTCCGATGCTTTCCCACTAAATCCTCTAGAAAACCTTGATTCTGATTCAGATGGAATAGGAGATAATTCCGATATGTTCCCATTTGATGCTTCTGAACAAATTGACTCCGATTTAGATGGTTTCGGCGACAACTCAGATGTTTTTCCAAACGATTCTTTGGAGTGGATTGATACCGACTCAGATGGTTTTGGCGACAATTCTGATGCTTTCCCACTAGATCCTCTAGAAAACCTTGATTCCGACTCTGATGGAGTTGGTGATAATTCTGATTTATTTCCAGATAATTCATCAGAGTGGATTGATAGTGATTCAGATGGTGTTGGCGATAATTCTGATGCATTCCCCTATTTTTCTTTTGAATGGGGCGATAGCGATTCTGATGGAGTTGGTGATAATTCCGATGCATTCCCAGACAACTCTTCAGAATGGATAGATACAGATTCTGATGGAGTTGGTGATAATTCCGATGCATTTCCTTTAGATCCTCTAGAGACTGTTGATTCAGACTCAGATGGAGTTGGAGATAATTCTGACGATTTTCCATTTGATTCTAATCGTTATGTCGAAACTACTCTAGATTATGCGATGTTGTTTTCTATATTTATTACAATATTAGTTTTATTTTTCATCATTAGGAAGTAATCTCAATATCCAATTCCTTATCTTCTGATAATAAGGTTCATCTCTGAGTCGCATTCGAGTCACCCCAAGGACCCGTAGCTCAGTTGGTTAGAGCGCTCGGCTCATAACCGAGTGGCCATCGGTTCAAATCCGGTCGGGTCCACCATTTTTATACCTAAATTTCTCTATTTTTGTAGATATTGATTTTTTCATATAACTATGATTTCATTATTTTTTCACGCTCTAATAGTGAGAACCCTAAAATACAGTTTCACACGGGATTGGGGTTATGACATCTGCCCGCTCAGTAAGACCTGTCCTAATATTACTGGCAGTTTACTTCCTAAGTATGTGGGCTGGTGCAGCAGCAGTTCATGCTCAGGGAGTAACTCCTGATGTGTCTCTAACGTGTGAAAACCCTCAACCAATCGAGACATACCCTGGTTCAACAAGAACCTCAATTGTGAATTGCGATTTAGAAAATCCATCGGCTCATCAGATTAAGGTAGATATTGTAATACAGTCTGGAGCACTTGTTTCAGCAGGACCTGCATCTCTGACAGTAGGATCTGGCCTCCAAACCAGTTTCCAAGTAATCTTGAGAGGTGACTTACAAATGTCTGAAGGTCAGCATCAGATATCGATTACTGCAACAGTTTCACAAGCTAATGGGGTAGCATATCCTGGAACACCTACTACTTACAAGGTTCTAGCAGTTGTCAAGCAATTTAGTAGATTGAGAGTTGCTTCCGAACTTGCTTTCATCCAGTTAAGGCCTAAAGTTGATTATATGGTATCATATGATGTTTACAACGACGGCAATGCTCTAGATAGAATGAATATCGAAATTGCAAACTATGACGAGCTTAATGACGAAGGATTCACACTCAGCCTTCCTCTTGTTAACGTTGAAATAGAATCTAAATCACCACCTGAAAAAGTCAGGGTTCAGATTCGTACTCCTAAGAATCAAGGATGGACTGATAAATACTATAATTTGCAATTTAAAGCAACTTCCGATTATTCAGTGCGGACAGAAGGAATACCTAATTCTCAAATCCAGTCAGTTACTCTCTACATCCGTGGAGTTTACCTACCAGGATTCGAATTGATAGGGACTACAATGATTACTGCTCTAGCAGCAGCGGCAATCGCAGGACGATTCAGAGTGTATGATAATGATGATGAAGATGATGATGGAGAACTCAGAGTTCTTGATTCTCGTTTGTTCTAAATACCTCTGTAAATCTAAAATATTGACGATATCTGTCAACGGGTTGATAACCGATAATTTGTCGTGAGTAGTTAGTTAAGGTGACTCTGATGACGGATGGTGGACTTCTTGCTAAAGCAATAGAACAGAAAACTGACGAAGTAGTGGATGCAGAGATTCAATCTGAAACTACAAATAATTCATCAATGAATTTTTCTTCTTTACTAGGATCTAATAATCTTAAGATAGGATTATTATTATCTATACTTGGACTAATTTCTAGTTTTGTTACTTCTATACCTAAGTATCAACAAGATTATTCCTATGCAATTGTTTTACCGATATTATTGCTATCTGGTTCCTTCTTCTTCTTGTGGACCACTTTTGATAGGAAGAAAACTCCGGCCATAGCGATTTTTTGCATATTATTATTAGCTACTCCTTATGCAATAACGAGCCTAAGTTCATCTAGTTTAACTATAGTAGATGATGAATTATCCGATGATGCAACTCAAGTTATACTAAAAATCAGAGAATCAGGCTCATTGTTTAGTTCATCTGGCGAATCTGCCGACATAGTTGTGAGATATGATGGAGAAGCAACTTGGAGTGGTAGTATTGATTTTTCCATTGATAGAGAAGACGGGATTGGCCAGTACGGATTGGTATATCTTAACGTCGTTGATATTTATGCAGGTAATTCTGATGCCAACAATCAATATGTTGTTGAATTTAAATCCGGTGACTCAGATTTGACTTATACTTTAGATTCGTCTTCATTACAGAGGACTGTGACTGATGTCCAGGGAGATGTTATTGGAGCTATAGGGACTGGAAATGATTGTGATAGTGGAAAACAATCGTGTATTGTTGGATTAGCCATGAGGTCTTGGTCAGGTGTAGAATCTACTGGAAATAATCGACCTAGCGGAATCCTTCATTCTAATTACAATGTTGTAGCAACTCTATACTATGAGAATACTCAGTCATCTAGTGAATCTATTTCGTATCCTTCAATAACTGTAACAAATGGTGATGCAAATTGGGATTCAATGAATGGTAAGTATGGTTCAGGAGCAGAAGCTAATGTTGGAGATTATGGCTCTGAACTAGCATTACCAGGTTCCGTTGATGACTCAACTGTTGGCATGGAATATATTCCAATTGAAGATATGGAAATTAATGATTATGGTTGCTATATATTTGAGGTAATTACTACTCAAGATGAAGTTTGGTCCTCTGCATCAGGATCTATTACAAGCCTCACTTACTATCAATATGATGAAGGTAATGACGACTCTGAAGAAGAATCTTGGAAAGAAGTCAGTTCTTGTTAATATCTATTTTATTCTTCGACGTTGAACCTTTGGTATACTTCATTCGTAGTTTGAGTAACTCGGATGAATGTTGTACATTTTGGTAAATCTTTTATTCTCCGTGCTCCAACATAAGAACATGCTGAACGAACTCCTCCTAGAATCGCCTGAATTGTGATTGCCAAAGGCCCCCTATAAGGAACTCTGACTTCTTTGCCTTCTGGTGCTCTATGTTTAGCTACTTCTCCATAATGTGTTTCCATAGCCTTTGATGATGACATACCATAGAATGATTTGTACATTTTTCCATTCTTACCTTCTACTAATTCACCACCTGATTCATCATGACCAGCGAACATTCCTCCTAGCATTACGAAATCTGCTCCTGCAGCAAACGCCTTAGCTACGTGCCCCGGTGATGAACAACCCCCATCTGCCATTACGTGCCCTCCAAGACCATGTGCCGCATCTGCACATTCAGCAATGGCACTAAGTTGAGGGTAGCCCACTCCTGCTACTTTCCTAGTCGTACATACAGAACCCGGCCCTATTCCAACTTTGACAACATCCGCACCTGAAAGAATTAGAGCTTCAGTCATTTCTCTAGTAGCAACATTACCTGCTATGATTATTTTGTCAGGAAAGTGTTCTCTAGTAGTTTTCACGAAATCTAAGAATACTTCTCTGTAACCATTCGCTACATCAATACAAATAAATTTAATATCCTCATTGGTAGCCATTTTTCTCTTTAATAATGTCAGACTTTCTTCTGTGGAACCACACGTTGCAGCAATGAAGTTTGGGTCAATGCCATCATCCCAAGCGGCGGCATATTCTCTAGTTGCATAGAATTTTTGTAAGCATGTAATCATTTTATGTTCTTGTAAAACTTTGGATATTGAAAACAATCCAGTAGTATCCATATTCGCAGCAACAATTGGTACGCCGGACCATGTTGTACTGGAATGTCTAAACTTAAATTCTCTCTCTAATGTGACATCCGATCTAGAAACCAGCGTACTGCGCTTAGGTCTTATTAGTACATCTTCAAAGGTTAGCTTAACATCTTGCTCTACACGCATTCGAACCTTACTACGCCAACGAAGGAGTGCTTAAGATTATTATTATTGATTAAAGGGATTTTTTTGGTGCTCGTGCCGGGATTTGAACCCGGGTCGAAGCCTCGAGAGGGCTTCATGATGGACCACTACACTACACGAGCCTTGTAGCCCGTCGAGTTTACTTTCATTTAAGAAAAGAGTGGCTTGAGCGGTATAATACCATAGGAATCACTTTCACTTTTAGTTAGGCCTCTCTAATCTTTATTCATATGCTAGAGTTGAAACCACGAATTATGAGCATTAGTATGAATAGGCAACAATCAGTAATTTATAGAAAGAAACCACATCCTTGTAAAATAGTAACTTTTTCAAGTCTAAATAAAACAGATTCTGGAGAAAAGAAGCTAGTTCACGAAGCATTAGTTAATTTCGATGGAAATATTTCATCTGATTCATGGACTCCAATTTCAATCAAATCAAAGAACATTGAAGTCAATGCATCGGGATGGAATGGATTAATATCAAGATATAATAGATCAAAGTTAGAAATTATTGAGGTGGCTTAATGTCAAAGACCACACGTCTAAGAAATGAAGTAGAGACTTATCTTAATGAAAATAATACCGCCAATACTGTTGAGATATTCGATCACCTAAATAGTCGTTTTAAATGGGGGGCAACTATGAATCAGGTTGGCAATATCTTAGCTAAGGATAATAGGTTTGAGAAAATAGGTCATGTTCGAGGCCAATTTAGAGGTAGTATCTATACAGTTTGCATCTGGTCATTAAGCTCGCAAATTGTGACGATATGAGTCATTAATGGGGAAGAAGTCAAGTCTGATGACTCGATAAGGTGTTCATGAGTCAGCAGTCCACTGTAAATTCATGGTTTACGTTATTCCGTTTTGGAAATTCTCTTACAGGACTCATAGGTGTAATATTTGGTGCGTTATTAGCTTTAGGTGAAGTACCAAAGGGTGATCTAGCATCTATTACAATGTTACATGGATTATCCGTTTGGGCATTTATGTGTTCTTGGAATGCATTAAATGATATTTTAGATATTGAGATTGATAAATTAAATCAGCCCAATAGGCCACTTCCTAGTGGTCAAATTTCTCTTAATAATGCTAAAAATGTAACAGCGTTTTTAATGTGTTTTTCTTTATTATGCCTAGTTTATGCAGGATATATATCATCTAATATCCAAGACGGTTTTGAAAACTGGTCTCCATCAATTTTGATATGGTTAATGGCAATCTTTCTTCTTACTAATTATGAATCTTCAAGTAATTACAGTTTGAAACTTAAAGAGAGAGGGTTGCCTGGAAATATAGCAATTAGTTTATCTGTAGGTATGGTAATTTTATTTGGAGCAGCTGGAGTATTTGATCCAACTCAACCACGAGTTATCTCATTGTTCTTTATCGGATTTTCATATAACTTAGCCCGAGAGATAGTAAAAGATATCGAAGATATGGATGGTGACGAGGGCCGAAATACACTTGCTATGAGGATAGGTGCAGAAAAAACTAGAATATTAGCATGGGTGATATTGCTATTCACAATGATTGTAATATTAGCACCATTTGCATTAGAAATATTCCCCCCTAATCATCTTTTGTTGGTAATACCTGGATTAATGGTTATATTCTTAGTCAAAAGAAAGTTAGCATATGCCGAAGACAGGAATGCACAACGTTTAATCAAAAAATCATTACAATTAACTCTATTTGGACTTATAATTAGTTCATTAATATAAATCTCTATATGTTTCCCAAGCAATTGGATTACACATATATGTCAAAAGTGACATTTGTGCCCACATCCTGTTTTCCGCCTGATCAAAAACAATGCTATTTTTTGAATCAATGACTCCGTCAGTAACTTCCTCTCCTCTGTGAGCAGGTAAACAATGCATAAACAAATAATTATCATTTGCATGCGATACAAGTTCCTCATTTACTTGGAAACCTTCGAATGCTTCAAACTTATTTTTTAAGTGCTCTTCACCCATAGAAACGAAAATATCTGTATAGATAACTCCTGCATCAGTTACTGCTTCAACAGGATCATTTGTTGCGATTATCTTAGCACCCGTTTCTTTACCAATTTCTATTGCTCTGTCGACCACTTCTTGATTTGGCTCCATTCCTTCAGGTGTAGCATATTTCACATCATGGCCTAGAATTACACCAGCAAGTAATAAATCATGTAGGACATTATTTCCATCGCCAACCCATGAGATATGCCCATTCAAATCATTTTTATTCTCTGTAATTGCCATTAAGTCAGCAGCCGCCTGACATGGATGATGCATATCTGATAATGCATTGATTACTGGTACAGATGCATTTTCTGCAAGTAATTTCACATCAGAGTGTTTGAAACATCTGTAAGTAATACCATCTAGATATCTAGATAGTACTGCGGCCGTATCTGATACTGATTCACTTTTACCCAACTGAATATCATTTGATAATAAAGTCAGAGGTTGCCCTCCTAATTTGTTCACTCCTACTTCAAATGACACTCTTGTTCTTGTAGATGGCTTTTCATAAATCGAACCAATAGTCATACCTTCTAAGGGTTTGAACCCATCAGACATTTCATTATCATTTTTCAGATTAATTGCCCAATTAATTATTTCTGGTAAATCTTCTTTAAAATCATCTATAGCCATCAAATCTCTTTTTTCATAATTCATGTTCAATATCTCCTTGAAAACCATCTCTTGAGTCAGCCATCCCTCCAAAGAGAGATTGTGCGAATGTTAGTACGTCAGCTAGTCCGTCTTCTTCTTCACTTGATAAAGGTATTAATCCCGGTTGTATTGATGCATGTTGCATCATTCTGAGTTGTCCAATGGCAAACTCTGCTCTTTGTCCAGTATGTGCCTCATCAAGGCTATGGGCTGCAGATTCTTCATAGAGGGCAGCTTCTAAAACGTCTAGATTTTCACCCCATTCTATAATCTTTTCAAGGATTTCTGGTTCCAAAAGATCAGACTTAGACAAGAAATTTGCCGTAGGTAAACCTAATCTAAAGTGAACTATAGATGACAATAACATCTGTGAGACAAATCCGCTGGGAGTTTGTGACAGCATAGGGTCAAATAGGAATATCAAACAGGCTCTTCCTTGTCCTATAACCTGTACTAGATGACTAGATGCTTCTCTAAATGCAAAGAGTTCAACTTGTCCAGGAGTATCAACAACTAATATATCTCCTGAGATGCCTTCTATTTCATCAAAAACATCTTCTGCTTGTGCCGCTACTAAGTCAGCAGCAAGAATCTGTGCCCCATTTGGTCCCAAATCATATTCAGACATTACATCTGATAGCGATATTAAATCACGAACGTCAAATTCGGGGTCGTAATGTACTCTTTCAGCACCAGGGTCTAGATTAATGGTTAGAGCATCGACTTCGAGAAATCTTGCCCATCGTTGGAAAGCAGTAACCAAAGAACTCTTTCCAGCACCTGCAGTACCTACAACAAAGATTACTGGTGGGGCTGTCGCGTCTTGAACACTCATGTTTGACCCTAACACAATTAATTATTCAACCATTCGTTTAGTTAATGTTTGAATATCTTTGACAAGGAATGATTAAACCAATCTAACCCACGTCTAAGTTCAACTAGCGCGGTGTATTTGGCATGTCCGATGATTTACCTACCCCTCCTCCACCTCCAAAAGATTTGGATTTACCTCCTCCTCCGGAATTAATTGAGGAAAAAATTACTTCTGAAGATTCTAAAGATTCTTTTGAAGATATTCAGGACTCAATAGATAATATTCTTTCTGGGATTCCGGTACCACCACCACCGCCTGGTTTAGAAATTCCATCACCTCCTCCTCCTATTCCACCTGATTTAGAAATTCCATCACCTCCTCCTCCTATTCCACCTGGTTTAGAAATTCCATCGCCTCCTCCTATTCCACCTGGTTTAGAAAGTTCAGAGATTTCTACTCCCTTGGATACCGATGTATCCGAATCGAATTCAGAATCTTTTGAATCTGAGGACAAATCGTTGTCAGATAATTTGGCTGTATTTGATAAACCAGAAAATGATGAATCTGGAAATAATGAAGAAGAGCCTTCTTCCTCATCTCCTCATCATTTACGGCCTTCGAGTGAAGTTGATTCAATTCCTGGGGATAAATTACATGCAATTCTTAGTGAAAAAGAAGTTTCTTTAGTTAATGCAGATGGTAGTTCACTTAAGCAAACAATTGAAGGAGAATTGATTATTAAGAATCCCAGTAAGAAACATCGTGCATGGGATATTGAGGTTGAATTATCAAATACTTCTACGACTGATTTAGGAGGTAAGACGGTAACAGTCAGGGAGCTAGAGGCTACTGAAGAAACAACAATACCATACAGTTCTAACGGCCCTAGAATGATAAATGTTAGAGAAATAATCGACACTGAACCAGAAAGAGATCAAGAATCAAGTCTTTCATTAGTACTTTCTGATAATCCACAAGAAGTTCTTATCACAATAGAAATTGAGAATATTTCAACTGTTTCGTTGAATGATGTAACTTTAAGGCGAATTTTCTCATCCAATTTTACAATTCCAGATTCTCCTGAATATTCAATCGAAGGAAACTCAGTATTATGGGAAATCGGTAGAATGTCTGTTGGTGAGAATAGGAAATTATCAATACTTCCTAATGTATCAATTAATTCGGTTGAAAAAATTCCTGCAGGTACTTCAGAAGTAACTTACAAAGCAGAATCAACAGTTTCTAGAATCGGATTTGAGGATGTTTCAAGTTCAGGAAGGCAGTTTTCCTATGTTAACGCCACAGAAGATGATAGGCCAGGGGTATGGCATTGCAAGTGTATTTTTGAGAATAAATCTTCATTCGTAGTCTCACTTTCAGGGGCTTCAGTAAGATTAATTGGTCGTGAATCTCCAATATTGGATCTTTCAGATTTAAGGCAAGATATCCCTCCTGAGGGAAGTTGGGAGTCTATGGAAAAAAGAGTTGAGTCTGATGACCAACCTAGTTTTACTCAAGAAGTTAGATACTCTATTCTACCTAGGGTATCTGTCCAATCATCTGGTTCAATAACAATTTCCGAGCAAAATCTATCTATTTTAGATGCACAAATCCTGAAGAGGTTTGATATTTCAAGAATTAAATCATATGTTTCTTCTGATTTAGAAGCAACGATTACAATTGAGAATACCGGTTCGGCTACAATTAATGTCATGAGAATAATAGATGATGTTCCTGGAATATTCTTACCTCCATCTCTTGAAAAGGTACATGTTGAGATTGAAGGTTTAGATCTAAGTGACGATCAATACCGCATTGAAGTGATTAACGGCAACCAAATTGAAGAGAAATTAATCTCTCCTGATAATCCAGGACACGCATTAAGAATTACAGTGGGGACCTCCTCTAGACTTGGTCTTAAGCCAGGTAAGACTTTGATTATACGATACCCTCTTCACGCTCCTGATCCCTCTCCTAAGAATGAGTTATTAGCTGCGCCAATAAGATCTGATTTTAGCATGGAACGTTTTGGACCTGTGGCAACTAGGACTGTCGAGAGACCTCCGGTAGTTAGGGTGGTACACCGTAGAAGAAAGATTAGTACTGGTAAAGAGGTATTCCCTGGAGGCGGAGCAGGACGTTATGAGATACTTCTAATGTTCCATAACACTTCTGATTCTGCTCTCGATGATCTAGCTTTACATGATATAGTTCCTGGAACATTTTCAATAGAAAACTCTTCAGTTAAATCATCAGTTAGTGGTGAAAAAGACTCATCATTTACTAAAGAATCATCGAGAGATGGGAATAAAGTTACATGGGCCATTGGTAGAATTGAAACTAATGAGAGAATCGAAGTATTATACGAAATTCAAGGAGATACTGAATCAGAATACAAAGTATCAGATGCTCAAGATTTCCACGGTGCAACATTCGGCAAAGAGGTGGACGAAGAGCCTAATGTTCCCGAATGGGCAGATAAGGTTTCGGAATCAAAATTAATCTCGGTCCCTATGTCAATACCAGTAAAGGAAATAACAGGTCCGGAAGATAGTTCTAGTAAGGAATCTATTCAAGAAGAATTAATTGTCGAACCCGAAGATTCTAAAATTGATAACAACAATGATAATTTTTCAGAAGACAAGAACCTCTGTCCAATCTGTATGTCGGCGAATGAGAAAGGAGCCTCTATTTGCCAAGTTTGTGGATATTCTTTCAAGTAATCAATAGCCAAAACAGAAGCCACTTAACCGAAGTATTCATTCAATGCTTATGAAGCCAAGGGGTCATGGTGGATGCTGGCCCCAATGGAAACACTCAACCTGCTGGTATGGGTTCAGCAATGTTGCCTATGCTTTTTCTTCTATTAATGATGATGTCATTGATGATGTTTCCTGGTATTCGAAACTCACTTTCTAGCGGTGCAGGTTCTGTAATTGAACCGTTCCTATTCGGAACTCTGGGCCTAGAGCAATATTTCGTACCAACTGTTTTTATCCTTGGTTCTAGTATAATGATTGTTAACACAGTCATACGTTCATTTTTCATGGATCCTCTGAAACAAGCTCACCATAGTCATCGTAGTAAGCAAATTAGCCAGCAAATGCGTGAAGCTAGATTATCTCGAGATACTGCTAAGATTGATAAAATGCAAAAATTACAGATGGAAATGATGCCAGAACAAATGGCTATGCAGGGAGCTATGATGAAACCTATGATGTTTACTATGATATTCATAATCGGTATTTTCAGTTGGATGGCTGATACAGTAATTGATTTTAGAGTAGATTATGTTAGTCTACCTTGGCAACCAATGTGGGGCTTTGATAATAGGATAATGTGGATTTTTCCGGCATGGATTGCCACTTATATCACAATGAGTGCACCTTTGGGAAGGATTGTTGATAGACATCTAAAATTGTTACGTTACAAAACTCATCCAGTAGTTCTCGCTGGTGATATGATCCCTGAACCTTTACTATATCTTCTAGAAGATGACAAAGTTAGGTCTAGTTCTGATTCTCGAACGCGTAGGTCTCAGAGAAAGAGGGCAGGTCCAAGAAAAACTGGCAATCAATCATCTGAATCTTTAAGGCGTAGTGGAGGTAATCTACAAGTGGCACCTCCTCTAAAAGGAACTCTCTGTCCATCTTGTGATTCAGAAATGATTGGAAGAACCACTAGAGGCAAATTACGCTGTAATGTATGCCGATATGAATGGCGGTGATATTTTGGTTAAAATAACCGTTAGTGGCCCTCCAGGTAGTGGTACTTCAACTTTGGTCGAAAGATTAGCTGAAGTAAATTCTTGGTCCTCTCTTAATGGAGGTGACATTTTTCGTAATGAGGCAAAAAATAGAAATTTAACGGTTGGGCAATTTAGTGATCTATGTAAAAATGATCTTGATGTTGACAAATCTTTAGATAATAAATTGAAAAATGAGATTAATAATCCTCATGGTCCTGAGATTGTAGAAAGTAGGCTTTCTGGTTGGTGGGCATATCTAATGGAAATAGATTGCATTAGAGTCTGGGTAAATGTTAGCCCCCAAGAGTGTGCTCGTAGAATCCAAAATAGAGAAGGAGGTTCATTCGAGGAACAATTAATCTTATCACAGCAGAGACAAATTGATGATAAAGAAAGATATCGAATTCTGTATGATATTGATTTAGATGACATGAGTCCTTATAGCCTTATTATCGACGCTGATGACATAGATGCGGAAGAAGTATTTTCAATTGTTCAATCAAGAATTAAGGGGTGAAAGTTTTGAGTGAAATTATTTTCGATAAAAATTCCACTACAAATTTAAAATTTGGCAGTCCCCCTCTAGATAGGTCACTCAATGAATTGTTAAATTCCGGTATTTTATTAGTCAAAAAACCAAGAGGTCCCACCAGTCATCAGTTGACTGCTTGGGTACGTGAAATTTTAGGAATTAAAAAAATTGGGCATGGTGGGACTTTAGATCCAATGGCAACTGGTTTATTGACAATATTATGCGGTAGAGCGACACGATTAACTGACATTATCCTTAAGGGCGATAAAAGATATATCTCAGTCATTCGTTTTGGAAGAGATATTGAATTAAAAGAATTAGAAAATATTCTTAGTAGTCTTAGTGGTGAAATTTATAATGTTCCTCCAAAAGAGTCAGCGGTCAAAGTTCAAGTCCGAACAAGAATTATTGAATCCCTTAATTTAATTGATTATGATCAATCTGCTAGAATCGCAGTTATAGAAATCTCTTGTGTTGCAGGGACTTACATTAGAACATTAACCAGAGACATAGGATTACTTCTCGATACATCCTGTGAGATGTTGGAACTTCATCGAGATAGAAGTAGTATCTTTGACGAGACGATGGCTTGTGACATGCATCAACTGAAGGATGCAATATTTTTATGGAAAGAACATAATGACGATAGAGGTTTAATTAAACTACTCACACCTATCGAATCAATTTTAGGTAAAATCCCTAGTATTACTGTAAAAGACGGTGCAGTTGCTGCAATGACTCACGGTGCACCACTTGCTAAGCCAGGTATTATTTCTTCATCTACGGAGTTTGAATCAGGATCTACTGTCGTAATTAAAAGTTTGAAAGGCGAAGCAGTAGCTTTAGCCGAAACCTTAGTAGATTTTGATAAATTAATGACTATGGAGAATGGCCATGTAGCCATAGCAAAAAGCGTACTAATGCCTACAGGTATTTACCCTCAGAACTGGTCTAAACAGAATTAACTGATTAAATCATTTCATGTTCTTCGTAAATCCATTCATCAGTTTCCAAACGAACTTTAAGTTTCATCATAATAACACACACCACTGGTCTGCCCATATACGACAGTGCGCAGTATTTCTTATTCGCAATCAGATTTGATATAACTATTGCCCGAATTATCTACATTATCAGCCTAATGAGTACTTTTTACAATCTTATTTTCTTTTATCATAAGGTCTTTTTATTTTCCCTGGTGCTAATTGTACTAAGACTAAACCAATCACTATTATTGCTAATGATAAAACCATCACTAATGTTTCACTAATGAAAACATTTGATTCTTCATTATTATCGATACTGGGTGAACTAATAAATATTAGAATTTGTTTTTCGTTGTTGTCTTCGTTAGATTCTTCAATAGAATATGTGCTATCTACAAATATTCTTATTTCATTATCTTGATCATTACCTGATAGGGCAGTATCACAAATTGTATTTACGAGAGATCCGGGTTGTAAGCTATCGATTCTTTTTGTATCTATTAGAATTTCATTTACGTAGCACCTAACATCAATTCCATTAGCACTACCTCTCCCCTCGTTTCTAATATAGGCAATAATTTCTACAACATCTCCATGCTTTCCATTAGAAATATCAACTCCATTTTTTCTTACAGTAATCGACTCGACTAACAGATCTGATTTAGCAGACACATCAATAGTAATATTTTCAGAGACTATATTATCTCCATCATTAGCTACTATATTGACTGTATGAATCCCTGAATCGATGGGTGTCAAGATTAGATGATTATTTTCATCAATTAATGCCCAAGACTTGCTAGTTGTAATCACTATATCTTCGGAGTCAACATCGTAAACATTCATTGGAATGTTCAAAGTATCGCCTAAATCCATATATGAGATAGATGGAATATTTTCAATCACAGGTGCATCTGAAATAGGGGCGACATTAACTGTAAAAACCCCAGTCCATTTATTATCTTCACTTAATTCACCATCAAAAACTTCTACAGTTATTTTCACTTCTCCCGAAGCATCATTGACAGTTTGTAATTCTATGAAGTTTAGGTCTTGTTCGGCACTATATAGAGAATCAACTCTAATTATATCGTTATTTGAACTTGAAGTTTGAATCATTAAACCCGATCTTGGAGTGATGTCGTCATTACAAGGTAAGGACATCAGAAATCCTCCCTCATCTTCTGTCATTTCTAAATTTGCAATATTCTGACATGTCGGTGAGTAATCATATTCTAATTCAAAACCACCAGTTATTGCTAATTCCTCAATATGTACAACAGTAGTTTCTGCATTTCCATCAGATGACCATTGGAATCTAGAGGCAATTCCTATTGTAGATTCACTATTATCTAATGGAAATGCGTGCCCTATTGGAGAATTGAATGAGAACTCTCCTGATTCCATAGGGACAGTTTCAATAAGATATTCTCCGATTGCAAATCTAAGATTACTTGCACTTGAGAGGCCATTTGTAGAACCTGAGATTTTTCCATTTACAATTAATCTAGGATCATTTACATCTACTCTGGCCGCTTCAATACAACCATCAAAAATCTGTATTCTTACAAATTGTTTCTCCGTAGGATTATCAATTAGGTCACCAGATTGTTTAGGAGAGAAATCTCCCTCAATACCTTCAGGAATAACTCCTATACTATAATTTCCAGTTCCATAAACATGTATTCTCCCCAATTCTTGACCATATGGTACGTCAACTTCAAAATTCCAATAAGATTCATTTCCTCCATTGGGGGTGAGTCCGCAGGACTCAATATCTAATCCTTCTTTTTCTCCATCATACGGTGAGAAATCAATTATTGGTAATTTCTCAATATTAGCATCATGATTTGCTTTGATATTCTCAAATGAGTACCATGGCATATGATATTTTACACGTATTCCTACCGAGTCTACTCTAACTTCAGAATCATCATTTGTACCTATAGATACATAATCGATAGTGATTTGAGAGTTTACAATTTTATTCCAACTCCAATCCTGTAAATCATCTAATTCTATTACTAAAGGATTGTTCATCCTAAAGATTCCAGAACTAGTATGTGCAAATTCTCTAACCAATTTGTCTGGGCCGTTTCCTTGTAAGAGTATTTGTACAGTATCTTGATATAAAATTTCAGGAATTTCGAAGTGTAGTACTAATGATACATTCTCAATTTCTTTGTCATATAATCCTGGATAACTAAAGCCGTCAACTGAAATATCTGGGCCTTTTGACCATGTATAGTAAGTGTCCGGTGCTCCAAGACTATAGTTTGAACCAGTTACACTACTACTTGCCCAAGAGTTCTGTGTTTCGAAGTTGGAAGGCCTATTATGTGTGAATGAAAGTTCATTATCTGCAATCATCCCTATTGTATAATCTGCAGGGTCATTACTAAATCCAGAAGTACTAGTTATCTCCCACTGATTTGGATCATCAAAATTTCCTACTGAAGTCAACTCTATAGATTCGGATGAAATTACTGTATCTGCCTGAATAATAGGGGTCATAGGTGCTAGTAGAAACATCGTCAAAAATAATATCGTTATGTTGCCCGACTTCACCATCATTTGTCTGCGAAGTTAACTACCGCTTGAATGCGTTGGTAATATGATTATCATCGTGGCTCTTTGGAACGCTTGAAATACGGTTCTATACTCGAGTGATTACCAAGACGGCTGTGATGGTGTAGAGGTTAGCACGGTGGGTTGTGGTCCCGCCGGCCCGGGTTCAATTCCCGGTCACGGCCCCATCTTGTATTTCAAAGCTAATTCTGACGTTTTCTTTCGAGATCACTTAATGAAATGTGATGGCCCATTCTATCACTTTTAGTTTGTAAATAATCTCTATTTTCTGCTCTTACCCCAACAATTAATGGAACTCTTTCTGCAACTCTAATTCCTAGAGTTCTTAAATTTTCTACTTTGTCAGGATTATTGGTTAGTAGTGAAACTTTTGTAATCCCTATATTTTTCAAAATAATCGAGGCAATTGAATAATCTCTCGCATCTCCTGGTAAACCTAACATTAAGTTTGCATCTAATGTATCCGCTCCCTTATCTTGTAGGTTGTATGCCTGAATTTTGGCATGAAGTCCTATACCTCTACCTTCTTGTCTAAGATATAATAAGCAACCCCAACCCTTTTCTTGTATTTTCTTCAAAGTATAGTCCAATTGAGACCCACAGTCACATCTAATACTGGAAAATGCATCACCAGTAACACATTCGGAGTGAACTCTAACGAGTACTGGGTCAGGTCCTTTCATATCTCCCAAAGTCAGTGCTACGTGATCGAATCCAGTATCCTTTTCATGAAATACTCTTATTCTAAATTCTCCATATTTTGTCGGTAAACGAGCATCTGCTGGAACCTCTAAGTTTTCTTTAATGTTGATTTCCTCATTTTCCATATTAATTTCTCCTAATTAAAATAATTATTTTTATTTCCTTATAGTGTAAACAAACTCTCCAATTTTTTCTTCAAATCTAATTAACTCCACATTTAACCGATTACATAATGCCGGCATATCATGTTTTGTTTCAGGATCATCACATATCACTTTAACAATCGTCCCGATTTCACTTTTATCAAGTAGTCTGCGTGTTTCATGAATTGGAATTGGACAATAGAAACCTACTAAATCTAGTAATACAATACCATCTTCTGAAATTGATTCAGACATTTAATTACCTCATACTTCAATAATCTGTGGTTTAAGATTGCGGCCATTATATTCTCTTGCTTTAATTACATCTATAACATAAGCAACTTTTGCAACATGAACTTCAATCTCAGTATTCTTATCTGATTGATTGATTTCACCAATAATTATCTCTGGAATCTTTGCTTGACTGACTATCCAATCACTTAATGCCCTTTTCGTTGATTCTTGTTCTCCAATCTGAAGATTAATTTTAACCATCCCAAATGAATCCGCTACTTCATCCCAATCATCTCTTTTTCTAACTGGGTCTCTATTCATTCCCTCGGGTAATTCAGGAGTTTCTATAAATGGTATTTCTAGCCCCCAAGTTGAACTAATTTTTTGTAAACTACCCTTATCTTCTTTTGAAACAAGACTCCATGCTTCTCCTTTCCTACCCATTCTACCTGTTCTGCCAATTCTATGAACGAATGCTTCTGTATCGTCGGGTAAGTCATAGTTGACAACAATGGTAATGCCATCAACATCTAGTCCTCTAGCAGCAACATCTGTAGCTACAACTATTTTTTCATTGCCAGACTTAAAATTACTCAATAATTTTTCTCTTTTTTTCTGAGGCATATCTCCATGTATTCCTACTGCCTTCATTTGGAACTTCCCCAATCTTTCTACAATTACATCTACCATTCTCTTTGTATTGCTGAAAATTAGCATTTGTCCACTTTCGGACATATTAGCTATTAATCTTCCAAGAACCCATAATTTATTTGCCCGCCCAATCCTTACAGCATAAAGATCAATTTCGGGAATATCTACTTCTAAATCATCGGTCATAACATGCTCAGCATCATCCATTATTTCTTCAGTAATGTTCAGTACTTCATCTGGGAATGTTGCACTAAATAATAAATTCTGTTCACGATTTGGCATTTTCCCAATTATCCATAAAATATCTGGGAAAAATCCCATATCTAGCATTCTATCTGCCTCATCCAAACAAAAAATAGAAATTTTTTCTAATTTTAGATGACCTTTCTTTGCCATATCAATAACTCTGCCAGGAGTTCCTACAACAATATCACATCCTTTTGATAGGACTTTTGCTTGTTTTTCAATATCGGTTCCTCCGTATACTGAGACAATTTTCAATCCTTTTTTACCTTGTAGTATTTCCAATTCTTCAGTTACCTGAACTGCAAGTTCTCTAGTAGGGCAAAGGATTATTGATTGAGGATAACCTTTTTTCTGACATTTTTCTATTATTGGTATTCCAAATGCCGCAGTTTTCCCCGAACCAGTCTTTGCTTGTCCAACTATATCTTTTCCTTTTCTTGCAAGAGGAATCGAATCTAGTTGTATTTCTGTTGGTTCATTCCAACCTCGTGACTTTATAGCATCTAATATGTTAGATTCCAAGTCCCATTTCTCGAAAATTGACATATCATCGCCTCAGAAGGTCTCGGATTCTTTGATTTCCTTCTGAAGTTCTCCCATCCAGTATTTTTTACAATTCTCTTTTGTTAGAAATTGATCCTTTGAAGAAAAATTATGATTAAAATGACCTTTATCTGCAGAAGCAAATTGATCATTTGTCTTTTTATGGAACTTCTGAAGTACATGTTGCTTCATGTATTGTTGAAATTTTAATGACTTTTGTCTATTGATTCCATTTGGTGTGACACCCTCCCAAAGGCGTTCAAATTGTTCGAGTTTCTCGTCAAACTGTTCGCTCATCTCAAGTCCTCAGGTTTTGCCCGACTTGCCTTCTGTTTATCATGTTCACCCTTCGGGTCGTCCTGCTTAATTTGCATAGTGAACTCTTTCTCCCCCTCGTCATTGACTTTCTCGACAGGTGCTAAAAATCTATTTTTTTCACTTTCAGAACCATCTAATTCAACATCTATTGATAGAGCAGTAAGCCGTTTACGGAGCTTCGGATTAGTCTCCTGCCTCAATAATTCCGCTGCACTTTCTCTCAATCTATCTCCAGTAAGAATTATTGAAAGTTGCTCGACACAAGCTGTTCTTAGGTTAATATCTCTTGATCTAGCTCCACGTAAAATCATATCTGTGACTCTTGGGCTTTGCATATCCAATTTCTTCATAGCACGAATTACAGAATTACGAACATCTGTATCATCATCATTTAACGCATGTTCAACCAATATAAGGGCAATCCTAGGTTCACTATTTGTCAGAGTAACCAGGCATTTAGCTGCATTTCTTCTGACCTGTGCGTCTTCATCTTCCAATGACCAACCAATTAAATCCCATCCCGAAGGTCCACCTTTGGCAGCAATATTTCTTAGAATCTTAGAACCTTTCCTTCTAAGATCTACCTCGTCTTCTCTGATTAGTTCATCAATATGTAAACAGCCGGTTTCTGGCCATGCAATACTTGTCAATTTTAGAGCTTCAAAAGCATTTTTCCTATGATCTTTGTTTTCACTTCTTAATTCTCTTCTCAAAATTTCTTCACAACCTGAAGGAAAGATTGGAGACATTTTCTGTAGAGCCTGCATTGCAATTTTTCTTACATTTACATCTTTGTCTTGCAATCTATCAGATAGATAAATCATTAAATCTGTATGTAGTTTTAATGAGAAACTAGGCATTACTTCTAATCCTGCTTTTCTTATTTCCACATCATCATCATCTAATGCTTCTAGTAAAATCTCATGTGCTTTTGGGATTGAATTTTCGTATACTCTGGCTAGAGCCTTTATACCATCGGTTCTTTTCACAAAACCTCCACCATTTGTCAAAGATAATTCTAATCTTTCAATTCTCCCCTCTGCTAATTTTAAAATCTCAAAAACAGGAATTCTTTGCCAAGGCCCATCTGATGGTTGTAAAGAACGAATGTCCATTTCAATAGATTTTTTCCTTTGTTGGATAATTTTACCCGTACGAGGATCCCTTGCAACATAGTCATTGGCCATATATTTCAATATCGCCGGAAGTAAACTCCATTATTCAACTAAAGGTTCTGTTGTTCTGGAATAGATTAGAAAACAATCAATAGACATTATATGTTCAGAAGTATGTTAGTATGTATGATGAATCCAACGATGATTTTCATAAATTGATATTTGTGAGTTTTTCTGAGGATAAAAAATTAAGAGTTTCAGACTTAGTGAGACTTTGGTCTCTTGAACTTCAATGGATGAAACCCGAAGAGGCATCTTTAGTAATCGAAAAATTAATTCAATCTGGTTGGTTTAAATTAGAAAATAATTTTGTTTCTCCAGCTATTTTTGATAAAAAGTCTATACCTAGTCTTGGTTGGCAACCAATGTTAAGAATAATTTCATCTCCACCAATATTTAATTCTGAGTCAACTTCTTTTGTAGATGAGGAGGAGGTCAAGTCAGAAATTGTTGTTAATGTTGTTGAATCAGAAAAAAACATATCCGAAGAAAAATATCCTCCTGATAGGTCAGAAAGTAATATTCCTGCGTTAATTCGATTTATTGCGAAGAAATCAAAAATAGATAATCGGGAAGTAGTTAGAAGAGCTCAAAGAAAAAGACGCTCATTAGGACCTATTACCTTATGGATGTCTTTAGCTCTTGTTGCAAGAGAACAGGGTCTAGATATGGTCGAAGTTTCATCTTTAATTGAACCAGTCTAGTTTTCACTGGATGTTCTGACCTCTGCAGCTAATAGTCCTGGAAGAACGAATAACGCTAGAATTAGAGAAAATGCTACAGAGATTGAGCTAACAATTCCAAAATCTTGAATCACTGGTATAGGTGATAATTTCAGAACTAAAAATCCGCATATTGTAGTACCAGCCGACATTATTAGAGCAGTCCCTGTAGTTTTATACATCATTTTCATAGATTCCCATACTCCATAGCCAGATTTTCTATTACTTTCAAAACTCCGCCAAACATGTATGGAATAATCTATTCCAAGTCCAACAGTAAGCGCTGTAATCATAATAGTCAATACATTCCAATTTAAACCCAGAATCGCCATCGATCCAACAACCCATGAACCACTTATTCCGACAGGAAGAATAACTACTAATGATTGTCCAAGCCTTCTAGTTAGGATGAATAGAACTATTATCGAAACAAGTAAACTCCAGCCAGTTGATTCAACTTGGGAGACAACCAGTCCAGAGAAAATACTGTGAATCATCATTACATCTCCGCCAATGTGAGCGTTCGCATCAATATATCCTGATTCTTCTATCCATTCAGCTTGTTTTTCAAATTCTATAGCTAGTACTGAAGTTTCTTCACTAGTCTCTGCTATGACATCTACTCTTATTTTGAGATATTTTAGATTATTATTATCCTCAGTTAGTGCGACATACATTGATGTTCTTTCACTCCAAGATTGTCCTCTTAGTGGCTCCCCAATTGAATCATTAAGTAGTAGTGAATGAACTGCTGCTGAAACATCCCCTTCTTCAAAACCATCGCCTACATCTAATCTTCCATCATATATCCCAAGATGGAATGTTTCTCCAAAGCTAGAATCGGCTTCAATAGCATCTCTGAGTATAGGGTATAAACCGTCATAAGATGGGCGTTGTGAATCAGTATTAGTTGGTATGACCACGTTAGAAATAGTAGAAATTCTAAGATCTAACATATCCAGTCCTCGTAACAAGTCTCTTTCACCCGATAGCGAATCTTTGTCATTACTTGGCTCAATGAGTATAGTTACTGACTTCCAAGCTGCTGCATCATAAGATTCATACATGTCTCCTCTAACTTCCATAATCGGCATATCTTCTTCTGAAAGAAAATCTGTTAGTTCAAAACTTGTTTCAAGTTTAGTTCCTGCTAAAAATACCGAACTAGTCGTAAGTAAAACAACAACAAGCAATATTCTTGCAGTATTTCTTTTTTGGAAATTAGTTGCTAAATCAGCAAATTTTGATAAATCGGTAGGTTTTCTTTTATTAGGTCCTGTAGTTTTTTCCACAACTACATGTAATGCTCCAACGGTTACTGTACTAGCAATAAATGCGCACACTACTCCTAATGCCAATGTGATGCCAAAAGTTCGTAAGGGTGGTAATGGGGACAAAGAACTTGCTAGGAACGCAGATACTGTAGTTACTACTGCTAGCGTCAGAGCTACTCTTAATATCGAAAATGCCTTTATCCATGCATGAGCTGCCGAATTAGTATTCTTTCTAGCTTCCTCATATCCTCTTTGAAGATGAATCGCATAGTCAATACCTAGACCAAAAACTACTGGGGCCACCGCAACTTCAAGTATAGAAAAAGGCCTTCCTAGTAAGGTAATAGTTCCATACGTCCAAACTAGAGCCGCAGTGAGTCCTAGTAAAGGTGCTACAATCATTAATATTGAACGGAAGACCACTGCTAAAACAAATACTACAACAATAATTGCTAACATCAATAACCAAGTGAAATTATCTAATGTTGTATCATTGATGTCATTACTAATCAAATCATCTGAGATAACTCCATAATTCAATACTGTACTAGAATCTGAAGAGATATTTCCGGTTAATACTTCTCTAATATTTTTTGCAAGTGTTTGCCTGTCCTTAGAATCTAAAGAACCATCAACTTCTATGACCCACATGGTACTAGATGAAATTGGAGTTGAAGCACCTTCTTTAGTCACAATCCAGTCACAAACATGCATATATTCAAAATCAATATTTAGTAAAGCATCATTCGCAAATGTTGCTGATGCAATAGCTTGATCATTACCAATTGCATCTGTACATTCTTCGTCATCTTCTATAACTGCTAGAAGTAAATTATCCCATTCATTAAAATCATGTATTGATCTATTTTCATTATCTCTTTCCTCTAGTATATTTTGTAAAATACTTGCAATATTTATATGTGCAATAATTTCATCTCCGAATACTTCATCAATTGTTTCTAAGTCTCCATATAATTGTTGCAATGCTCCGATTTCGAGAACATTAGCACCTTCTTCATTTGGTGTAACATGGACATATATTCTGTTGGGAGTATCCTCCATTACGAGATTCATTCTTTCTTCCGCAGATTTCGCCTCACTTTCTGGTGCGAATGATGAAAGATCGGTAGTGAATTCTGGCAATGGGAAAAGTACTGATGCAGTTATTACGGTTAATAATAGGCTGATAATTAGTATCGCTGGCGCCAATCTTCCGAAAGCCTCGGCGAACCTTTCTTCTCTTGATTCGCCCCCCATCATCATTAACCCGAATCAATATCGGTGTTAAAGTTAGACCGTCTACCGTCCCTTCAATGGCCAGCATTCGAAGGCAAGCCCTCAAAAAGGGGGGGCGACTCGAACGGCTGTCTTATGCCAATCAAAGTCTTGAAAAACGAAGGAACCGAACTTCGTCTCAGAATTATCGGAGAGAATCATTCAACCCTGCAATTGTTCCGTTCACGTCTCAATGATAGTAAAGATGTAGACTATGCTAATTACTTCCAAAAACATCCTGATTTGGATGAACCCGAACTATATGTTCGTTGTGTAAAAGGTAAGAAAGCTGAGAAAGTTTTCCGTGACCTTTGTTCAGATATCAATAAAGAATTATCAAATTTAGAATTATAAGCGTTGTTGAATATGGATAATAAGTCCATTGAAGAGTATCTTGGTTTTGGTTCTGGAGCTGTTGAAGGCTTCGGAATAGGAGGACTTTTGAAAGTTCAAGTCGAGGATTTCAGAGTCGAAGAAGTCTCGCCTATCCCCGCACTCGACCCAAAAGGTCGTTTTACAGTAGTTAGAGCCACATTAGTAAATTGGGAAACTAATCGTTTTCTTAAGAGATTATCAAGAGCCTGTGGAATCAACAGAAATCGTATTTTTGCATCTGGTTTGAAAGATAAGAGGGCAATAACTACGCAACTTCTAGTTATTGATGCACCGCGGAAAAAAGTAGAATCTGTAGAGATTCCAGATACGACCTTAGAAATTTTAGGTAGAACACATCAAAAAATAGGCATGTCTGATCATGACGGGAACAGATTCTCAATAACCGTAAGAGGATGTTGTTACGAGAATGGTGAACCAATGGATGGTAAGGAAGCCATGCGGAGAGTATTACAATTAATTTCCAATATGTCTGAAAGGCTAGGTGAGAATGTTTTCCCTAACTGGATTGGCCCTCAACGTTTTGGCTCAACTAGGCCTGTTACTCCAGAAGTTGGCCGTGCAGTTGTTTCGGAAGACTTTCAAGAAGCAGTTAATTTATATCTTGGAATGAAAGGGATGAATGATGGCCAAGAAACAGAACTTTTTAGAGAAATGTGGAGAGATACACAAAATCCTGAAAAGTGTTTAGAAATCATTCCTAAACATTTAGGATTCGAGAGAAATATGTTGGAGAGTTTGCAAAAACAACCTGAAAATTGGGTTAAAGCATACAAAACACTTCCTCCTTCATTACAATTATTAACAGTTCATTCTTTACAGTCTTTAGCATTTAATCACTCATTAGCTGGGCGTCTTAAGTCTAATCTTGGGATTGTTGAACCAGAAATTGGTGATTTAGTAGCTCCAGTACAACCTAGTGGTAGAATTGATGTAGGAAAAATGTCTGAAGTTAGTGAGACAAATTTAGATAGATGTCGTCGAAACTGTAGATTGGGCCGTTTAGCCGTAACGGGACCACTTCCAGGAAATGATGCACCAATTGCCACAGGGATTCCAGGAGATATAGAAAATAAAGCACTTCAATTAACTAATTTAGACTCTATTGATTGGAAAGTATCTGCTATACCTCGTCTTTCTACTAATGGTACGAGGAGACCATTATCTGTAATGTTCCGTGATTTTTCAATAGAAGAAGTCCCTGAGATTCACGAATCTTCTATTTCAAAACGTTGGGAAGAAGGTCCTAGAGAGAATGATTTATGGAATCCAGAAGGAAGTAGCATGAGAATGAAATTTATCCTTCCACCTGGGACATATGCAACTGTCTTGATGCGTGAACTAATGCGTTCACCTTTAGATCATTATTGATCTAGTCAGATATTCAGAGTCTTCCCATTTCTAGGGCTTCTATCTGTCCAACTAGGGGATTTATGCCTCTGACTCTTTCCTCGAATTCATCAACGATTCCCTCACCTTCTCCAAGAACTACTTGGACTTCAATAAACATCATTCCGAATGCTAGAGGTTTAATTTCCACAGCTTGAACCTCATCAAAAGAATCTATTACATTGGCAATAGCCTGATAATCAGGAGCTCCCTCTTCTGGATTATTTATGGTTACCTTATATTTTACAACAACATGACCCATTATTAACACCTCAATTCAAGGACCCTGGAAGCCACAACTTGGACATATGTAAGGGACTGCTTGAGTTCTGCATTGTGCACTTCTTCCAATTGAATTGCCACAAGAAGGGCATGGAAATGCAGTACTTTTGTTATCTACTAAGGGCACTCCTGACGATGTACAAACTTCTGCTCTACTTCCCATTTTTGTCCCTCGGATGAGTCGGGCGAGCCACCATCCCTTTTTAGGCTTGATTGAAGAGATAGAATAGAATATCTTGCACAACAGCAATTATTCCCTCCGATGCGGATATTTTGTAAGCAAAATCTAATCTCAAGGTTTAGTGATAAAATGGGCGAAGATGAATTGATTTTGGAAGGTGAGCAAAGTGATCTCAAGAAATATGTTGAAGATGTAGGAGGCATACATGGTCTTAGAGAGGTCCACAAAGTTAGAGGTTGGAATAATATCCAGTATGGAGCAGGATTATCCGGTAAAAATACTCCTGCAACTAAACTATCAATGAATAAAGCATTCATCCCACCAGGTGGAATCGCTAAAGCCCACATCCATGTTGATTTCGATGTAATGGTATTTCTTCTAAAAGGTAGTGTCAGACATGAATTTGGGCCGGGTTGCCGTAAATCTGTAACTCATAGTGCTGGAGATATGTTCTATATCGAACCAGGTTTACCTCATGAAGTATTCAATTGTTCAGATACTGATTGGGTTGAAGCAATTGTTTCAAGATCTGATGCTTCTGAATGGCAGAATATTGTGCCCTATGACAGAAGTTCTGAATGAAATGAATTATTTTATTGAGGGAAAGGCTGAGGATTAAATCCCCAGCCCTTCCTTTACGTTTATCCGAATATGCTTA
>CERB01067263.1_pt1 | contig 25692 bp, 21 predicted proteins | sample 356271 | NCBI WGS metagenome assembly CERB01 (sample SAMEA2621155, study PRJEB7988) | marine metagenome | isolation source: saline water (ENVO:00002010), including
GGATGGGTCGTGAGTCACCATGAGGATCGACATCCCGTCCTCCTCGCAGAGTTGCTGGAACAGGTCGATTATCCCCTGCCCGCTCTTCACGTCGAGGTTTCCGGTCGGCTCGTCTGCGAGGAGTAGCGGTCGGGAGCCCGCGATCGCCCTGGCGATTGCGACCCTCTGCCTCTGGCCACCGGACAGCTGATCAGGGATGAATTCCATTCTGTCCCCGAGACCCACCTTTAGGAGGGCTTCTTCCGCCTGCTGCTCCGCCTGCTCCGTAGGGACGCCAGAGAGTTCGAGGGCGAAAATGACGTTGTCCAGGGCACTTAGTCGGTCAATCAGGTGAAAGTCCTGGAAAATCCACCCGACGCCCCTCCTCCTGACGTCGACAACTCTGCTGGGGGGCTTTGTTCCGTAATTGAACTCGGAAAGTGAAATTGAGCCTGAATCAGCCTCCAGAAGACCGCCAATTATGTTGAGCAATGTGGACTTCCCGCAGCCAGATGGGCCCATCAATGCTACCAGTTCTCCGGACTTTATCTCTAGGTCTATTCCCTTGAGTACCTCGAGTCTCCTTCGGCCCGAACCGAATCCCTTCTTGAGGTCCTGAACAGTGAGCACAAGATTTCGTAAAATAATCTGTATTTAATGTGTGTTACGAAAGGCCGACTGCTAAGTCATAGGCCTCTGCTAGTGCCTTGCCGTGAGAATCCGGACTTAACAATGACTTCACGTGTTCGATTAGGCCGTCGTCCGGGTGCCTAGGGACCCCCCCTGACCTCCTCCACTCAGAATGGATCCTGACCAGTTCATCGACCCAGTCCATGACGCTCATTGGATCGAAAAGGCACCTATCCGGTATTATCTCGTTGTGAGCGGTGAGATCCGAGGCCATCACTGGGCAGCCTGCGGCCATGGCCTCTGCAGGGGGATAGCCGAAGCCCTCGCAGGCACTTGGGAAAAGGAGCACCTCAGCGTGCTGGAAGGCGGCGACCAGTTGCTCGTCGCTTAGCTTGACCTCGCTGCCGATGTGGAGGACGTTTACATCTGATAACACCTCATCCGGTAGTTCTTCTATGACGGCTCTAGCGAAGTTGAGCCTCTTTCTGGGCTCATCGCTTCCAACGGTGATCACTAGCATCTTTGATTCGTCATCGAGGTCGCCAAGTAGATTCCTTGGCTTGGGATTCTTCTCGGGGCTCCAGTAGTCGACATCGACCTGATGCCTTACTAGGGCTGTCGGCTTTCCCGGGAAAGACGCCATGACGTCCATTCGGGTGCTCTCGGAGATGCAAATGAGCAAGTCGGCCCTGTTCAGTCCCGACCTGAGTTTGGACAAGTCCCTTTTCCTCACAAGCCCGGGACTGTGGTCGCCTACTGGAACAATTGTGTCGCCTCCGATGATGTTCCTAGGGCGGAGATGGAATAGGTCATGCACCGTTACAGCGACTGGGACCTTGCTGTCCTTGGGAACTAGGTGGGCCTGCTCCTGATCAGTGATGTGTAGGAGGTCAGCTGGACTTTCTGAGGATTCTTGGGAGACCATACGTGGGTGCTTCCACCACCTGGTTAGTATCCTGTCTAGCGATGATTCTGGTAGTTCGTGCTCAATCGTGCGAACCTTTGTCCAATTAGGAACTAGGGCTTTCTGGAGGAGCGCCTCGATGGAAAAGTGGGCCCTTCCTAGGCCCGAACTCTCGGGTAGGGCGGCCCCTCTGGCCAGCAATACTCTCCTCACCACGCCATCAGCAAGGCGTATCGGACTTAAACGAGGGCGGGTGATGGGTCATCGATGACGGACAATCGCGAGGGGGGAGGGGGTTCCCGACCTAGGCTCCTTGTTGCCAAGGGAAGTTTCGAGTCAATGGGAGGGGCCGAGAGGGACCTTCTGAGAAATTTGCCTGCGATCGCGGAGAGTTTCGAAGTCACTGTTGCAACACTGTCTAGCGTAAGCGAGTTGAGTATCGCTTGCGAGAGCCTCGGATTGGATCTGATGCACCCCCAAGAGATTTGGAGGCCCCCTCAGGGAGTTCTGTCTTCGGTTTTGGACAGTGGCATGGACAGTGCCTCGAGGGCTTGGTCTTCCATTGGTGGGTTCATTGACACACTGGATGGTTATGATTGTGTACACCTCACTAGCGGTGACGGTAGCCTCGCACTTCTGGAACACATTCCCGAGGGGGTCCCTGTGCATTTGCACCTCCTAGAGCCACACAGGGGACTTCATGAGGATGTTCTGCACAGAGGGATAGACGGGTCCCCGAAGAGGAGCCTTGGGCTGACCAAGGCGATGCTGACCAGAGCTAGGCGGCGAGACATCACGGCGATTAGAGGCCTCTCCGAGAGGGGGCGTTCATCAATCAGCGGGAACTCCTCGTACACCGCTGGAAGAATTTCTGAAGTCTATGGCGTACCTTCCGGAGTTCTTCTACCGAGCGTGGTTTCCGACGAGTTCCCCGAGAATGCGGGCGAGGAGGAGCCTGCAGGAGTCGGGGGGATGCAAGGGGAGTATGTTGTCTCTGTCGGGAGAGCCAGTTGGGTGAAAGGTACATGGGAGACGATAACCATGCTATCCGGTAGCGGGGTATCCCTAGCACATGTTGGAGGAGGCGACGAAGAAGATCTGCGCAAGCTCGCTGAACACGCTGAAGCCGAAGGCGTTGGGATCTGGTTCGCACCAAGGCTGAGTTCGCCCGAGTTGGCCTCCTTGTATCGCGGGGCACTTGCTGTGGTTAGCATGGCGCACGGGGAGCCGTTCGGGCTTACTCCGATAGAGGCCCAATCAGTAGGAACCCCGGCTATCTTCGTTGATGAGGGAGGATTCAGGGAGACTGTCTCTGACGGTGTCTCCGGAAGACTCCTGCCGCGGGATGGAATTGACCAGTGGCACCTAGCCTTGACTGAGGCGAGGGACCCTGAGAATAGGTCATCGTGGTCAGCGAATGGGAGGGCCTCGATTTCTGAGGCTGGGCTAGACCCAGAGGGGCATTGCGACCGCCTGGTTAGGATACTGAACCAACTAATCTAGCGTTATGCGCTCGGTACTCGGGGCCATCCTGAAAACCACAAACAATGCAGCCAAACCGACCACCATGAGTACAGCGGAAGCCCAAATCGGGAGCACCACGGCGCTTTCGGAAGGGAACCATATAGGCAGGATGTCGAACATTGACTCGCCCCTGACAAGTTTTCCCCCGATGGAGGAGGCCATCGTGGTCATCAGAAACGCCATTACCGCTGTGGAGGACTGGAGCATCGCCAGTGGCCTGACTTCCCAGAGTCCGGGGCCCATCCTGATCCTCCCCACCACGAAAGCCGCCCAGAAACCCAGAGCGAGCCCGCTGTAGACGAATTTGTTGTAGAGCAGGGCATTGCCAACCGTGTTTTCTGCGGCGAAATTACCACTCATTATGGCGATTGGCATGAAGACTAGTGCCATTGTGGCGCCAGCTATCGAGGCCTTGTCCATAGTCACCATCAGGGACTCCTTCTTGTCCCCGGAGACCGGTATGTAGCGTATCGATGCGCAGCCAACAGCGCAGACCGTTGCCAGGACCATGGTACCGACAACAATCTCGGCCATTGCCGTATGGAATGTGTCTGCCCCGAACATCACTGATCACCTCCCTGGAAGTTTGGGTCTGCTACCCATTCTTCCTCCACGGGGTCCCAGAGCCATCCGGGGTTATCCTCTGAATGCACCAATCTAGACCAGTACTCATCGTCTTCTGCAGGGGCATCTTCCTCCATCCCAGGGGGAGGGGGCGGAGCTTCTGACTCCACTACTTCCTGGGTCTGGTCTAACTCGTGCTTTCCATCCCACGGTGAGAACCTAATCTGGAGGGAAACGATGAACGAAAGTATCAGGAAGGCGAAGGCGAATGACTGGACCCTGGCATCCCAGATGTCTCCTTCGAAGGGAGCCGGGCTGGTGCCCATTGTCAGCCATGGAAGTTCCATTGAGAAAGATCCGTTCTGGACTGTGATTTGGTACTGAATTCGTGTATCTCCCATGGTTGCGGGGATCTGTGCCTCCCATTTGTTGCAGACCTCCGATTCATCGCAATTGGAACTTACCTCGGCATTGTGGGGCGACCATTCGCCCTCTAGCATCCACTGGACGGAGAGTGAGGTCGTGTTGACGGTTCTGATTTCCAAGGGGTCATCGTTCCCACTTGACCGGTATGCAGGGGCTGTCCAATCTGGCGATAGCCCCGGGAGGCCCTCTGGAACTGGCATAACGTCAATCGAGTAGCCCCTTGAGGAACCGGAGTATGCCTTTCCATCGTAATTCGGTTCCGCGCCGTGATGTATCTGCGCGAACAGGTTGTGGACGCCGGCTTCGTCGGGCGCTAGGAGGACCCAGGACAGCGTAACTGAGCCGCTTGACGGCACTACTGTCTCGACGTAGTTAGAGGAGCCGCCATTAGGGTCCTGAATGACATGCCATCCGTGGTCCTCCGGGTGGTCTGCATTACCATCCATTGATCCTAGGATGAAGGTCCCCAGAAGCCTGTTGCTCGATAGTGACATGCCAGCCACATTGACGTGGATGGCCACAGCGTGGCCAGCGAAAACATCGCCCTCCTGGGAGATTGAGATTGTGCCATCTGAGGGGAGGCTCAGGGATGGGTCGCCGTGGCATGAGCCGCCACAGGTGTAGTCTCGATCGGAGTCCCCATTGCCCCCTGGGTTGGCCACACTAGAGCTGGATAGCATCAGTAGTGCGACGACAGAGGCGATTACTAGCGTCCTGGACATCAGGACCACCTCCTCTTTCTTTCAACCATGGCTATCCCTATGGCTGAAGCGCCGATTACGAAGAGCATGGCCATGAGTGCCAAAGGCAAGATGCTGGATGCGTCTCCGGAATCCTCTGCTGACTCTCCGGCCATGCTGGCATCGACACTGACGTGATTCTGTCCGTCTACAACCCATACCACCTCATTCCCGTTGACCACCGTTGTGACGACATAATACAGGGTGGTAGCTACCGGGGCCTGCTCACTCCATGTATTCGCCGAGGTCGTGCCCTCCGGGTTCATTTGGACGGGAACTAGCTCGCCCCATCCCGGGGCCTCGTCCATGGAGGTCAGCCCGACAACGGTCGTTATTGGGCTGGTCGACCTGTATACCCTGTACTCATCAGAAGCATCGCCGGACCAAGAAAGTGTCACCGTGCTTCCAGAGATTGTCGCCTCGAGAGACTGAACGGTTATGATGTCTCCAAATGTGATTTGATTGGATATCGTGTCGGACATGCCCATGTCGTCAATCACGGTTAGTGAAACCGAGTGGATTCCAGAGGGGAGGAGGACATCAACCGTCTTGCCGCTTAGGCCGATGCCATTCACCACCCAAAGGTAGGAGGAAATGCTTCCATCTGGGTCACTTGATGAGGAAGCGTCGAATGTAGCCATCGCACCGGGAGTGGGGGGTGATGTCTGCGATTCCCAAGAGGCGCTCGGCGCGACATTTGCAATTACAACCTCAGTGAACGAAGAAGACTGCGATCCCCATGGGTCACTGGCGGTCACCTCTACCCCCCATGTTGAGCCGGGCTCGATGCGCGACTGGTCAACGACCGATTGGCCGTCAAGGTCGGGGACGTGGAAGCCGTTCCTGAACCACGTGTACGTGTATGTGACTGGTTCCCCGTCTGGGTCGTTTGAAATTGCTACAGCAATCATGTCAGAGAGTGAGTCGGGCTGTTCCATCATGTTTCCAACAGGGGTATTCTCGAGAGAGACTTCTGGAGGGGAGGGTGCTGCATTGTCTATTGACCTAGACGTGGTCTTCATAGAGGAGCCCAATGACTCTCCATCTCCCGGAAGAACCTGGACGGACCAGTGTTGGTCACGGATTGTGAGAGAGGATGGGATAGTGGTCATGTCATCGTAGTCCTTTACCCACTCTCCGTCAACCCACCACCTGATTTGGCTGCCAGATTCCTGATCTCCATCAATATCGGTCTGCTCCCACACCACAGACAAGTCGGAGGATGTGGTTAGGGGGCCTTCTGGTAGCATTGTTATCGATGTGACCGCGGGTGGAGTGTTTCCAATCAACACAGAGCCCGTCTGGAACCACTCGGACCATACCAGTCCATCGAAAACTCTGACTTGGGAGTACCATGTTTCTCCCTTGGAAGTGAAGGAGGGATCAACCGTCTGTGCATCGTTGAAAGCAGCGACCCTGACTCCATCCCTGTACCATCTAATCTCAACATCCTGGATTATGTCGCCGTCGGAGTCGAATGATGAGTAAAAGAGTTGCAGGGCGTCGGATGTTACGGCATTACCTGGGGGGTTAACGTAGCCGTTAACAGTGGGCTGATTGTTTGAGGAGCCGATGATTATCTTGCCACTGGTTATCGTGTCGCCGAAGTCCGTGCCGTCATGAGGGGTTATCGCTACCTCCCACTCATCGTCGGACCTAATCATGATGCTGGATACCGATGACTCGCCATCCAGCTCAGTGACCCTTGAGCCATCCAGGAACCAATGAATGGTTGTCTGCTGTGTGTCCTGGGGATTACCATCCAAGTCGTAATACTCCCAATCCATTGTTAGGTCGTCTGTATCCAAGGGAGAGTTTGGCGATACCACTAGATTCCTAGCAATTGGAACCGTATTGCCTATGGTTACAGGATTCAACGAGACGGTGTCGCCGTCTTCGTTGCCGTCACTTGGTGTCACCTCGACCCTCCAGCTCTGGCCCCTGGCTATCCAAGTGTTGGGAACGTCAGTCTGGTCATCGATTTGGGAGACTCTAAGCCCGTCTCGGTACCATCTGATCGTAGTGCCCTGCTCTGAGTCGCCATCGGCATCGTCGTAGGTGTATGATACACCAAGCCCGGTAGCCTTGGTTGGGTCACTTGGGACGTAGTGGACGTTGGAAGCAGTAGGGGGGTTGTTTGTGGGGCCCGCCTCGGAGAGTGTCCAAGTTCCCGTTCCCCAGCTGTCGCCAGTATTCTGGCTGTTTCCATTGCCGTACAGCACTGCTAGATTGAATGTGACATCACTAGATCCCGCTGCTGGGGCAGTCCAGTCCGCAGACCATGAGCGCAGAGAGTCGCTGCTGTGAGTCAGCTCGCCGTTTGCAAGCTGGACCTGCGAGCCTAGGTTGGACCATGAGCCATCGCTTGCGTACAGGTTGAATCCCCCGTCCCCTGATATGTGTGGGCCGCCATCCCAGGTTAGCGAGTATGTCGATCCGGGCGTGTATCCACCTGCACCCCACGGCAAGCCGCTGAGACTGGGGGAAATGGGGGAGCTGTTGTAATGGCAGGTACACCCAGAGGTTGAGCTCCCCGTTTTGCCCGTTGAATTAGCGAAAACCACCTGTGAAGTCGAGGAAAGGAGGAAAATTAGAATCAGGCCAACCGCGAAGCCGCGTCTCATCATAACTCGGGATAGGGGAGGTGTCTGAATATGTTGCTGATGGAACACGGCTACCATTCTTCCGTTGCATTCATGGATTGAACACTTGTGGGCGATGCATGCGACCCATAGAGAAAGTGGCAGTGATCGGTGCGGGGAACATGGGTTCCGGTATTGCGCAGAAGAGCGCGCAGGAGGATTTCGAAGTACAGATGGTGGACCGTGAGGAGAAATGGGTCAATAGGGGTCATGAGATTGTCTCGGGGTTCCTTTCAGAGGCCGTTGAGCGCAGGATTTTCAAGCCGGAAAAGGTCGAACAAATCAAGAGCAGGATTAGAGGGGTCGTTGGAACTGGCAATGTTGACCCCGGTACTGACTTGGTCATTGAAGCGGTTTTCGAGGACTTTGGCATCAAGACTGAGGTTTTCGGGATTCTCGACGATGTCTGCGATGAGCACACCATACTCGCCAGCAACACTTCATCTCTCTCGGTGAACGATCTAGCCATGGCGACAGGGCGCCCTGATCGTTTTGTTGGACTTCACTTCTTCTACCACCCAGCCAAGAACAGGCTAATCGAGATCATTCCCGCTGAGACTACGTCTTCCGACTCCATTCGAGCGGTTGAGCAATACTGCAAAACCATGGGCAAAGTCGTAATCATCTGCAAAGACAGGCCGGGTTTCGTCGTCAACCGCTTCTTCGTCCCCTGGCTTAACGAGGCCTGTCTTCTCTTGGAGGAAGGGGTTGGCACAACGGCTCAAATTGACGCTGTCGCGCGCTCGGCTTTCAGAATAGGAATGGGGCCATTCGCGCTCATGAATCTGACTGGACCACCCATAGCCCTTCACTCCACTGACTACCTTTCAGAACAACTAGGAGTTGAGAGATTCAGGGGGGCTGCGAGTCTTCGTTCTCTGGTAGAATCAGGCGAAATGTGGGAAATTGACGAGGAGGAGGATTGCGATGACGAGTCTGCTGAAATAATCCGTGAGCGCTTGCTAGGCCAGGTTTTCTCAGTCGCAGCGCAGATCGTGGAAGAGGAGGTCTGCTCCATGGAAGACGTTGACAGGGGCGCCAAAGTGGGTCTCAGATGGGCAATGGGGCCCTTCGAGATCGCCAACAAAATCGGGATAGGAGAAGCGGTTGAGATGGCCTCCTCATATTCCGATCTAGCGGATCTAGAGTTGCCAACTTGGTTCAAGGAGCAGGATGGCGCCTTCAAATTCTCATACGTCGATGTTGAAGTCGCAGACGGGGTCGCCATGGTGAGGCTGAATAGGCCCGAGGCGATGAATGCCCTGAACGTGACTCTGGTAAACCAACTGGGAGACTGTCTGGACAATCTGAATTCGATGGATGAGGTTTCCACGATAGTCCTAGAGGGGTCTGGAAAGGCATTCGTTGCCGGTGCCGACGTGAAGTTCTTTGTCGACAAGCTGAGGGCGGATTCTTTCGGAGAAATTTACGATTTCACAGCAAATGGCCACGAGGTTCTTGACAAACTGGAACGAAGCGAGAAAACCACCATCGCCCTAACTACGGGACTCGCACTGGGAGGGGGCCTTGAACTGGCTCTGGCCTGTGACTACAGAATAGGAACAAAGAGGACTCAATTCCGTTTCCCAGAGACGGGAATTGGAATTTACCCCGGTCTCGGCGGGACTCAGAGGACGACCCGGATTTGTGGCATAGAGTGTGCCAGATATTCAGTTCTGGCTGGCAATTTCCTCGATGCCCCTACTGCCAGAGCATTGGGCCTGGTAACCCACCTGGTTGACACCTCGGAGGTGGATTCCACTATCCTCTCATTATTGGGGACAAAGCCAGAGAACAAATATCCGGGCAGTCCCAGCGATGAGTCCAGCCCAGTTGTTGCCTTTGCTTCATCTTTCTATTCGGACCCAAATATGGATTCAATCTCGTCTGGAGAGTGCCCGGATGGTTTCGATCCAAACGACAAGGCCGTAGGAAGGCAACTCAAGCTCCTGTCTCGTTGCGCCCCAGTAGCGTTACGAATGGCGAGTCGCCTTCTCGACGAGGCAGTCAGAACGGGTGATGACTTGGATGAAGGGCTGTCAGAGGAGCTAGAAGGACTTGAGGGAATTTTCGGAACTGAGGATGCCCTTGAGGGGCTATCAGCACTTATCGAAGGTCGCAAGCCAGAGTATGTTGGCAAGTGAGAAGACTGAATACTGACATCGTAACTGGACTATCATGGAATACGGATGTCCACATTGTGGTTGGGCTGGCGACAGCCCCAATGAAGAACGAGGGAAAGAGGACGTTCCAGTTGGATATGGTGGTCCAGCTGGGGGCGGATCAGGAGGGGGGGGACCACATCCTGGCTTCGTTGTCAAAGACGAGCGTCATTATACCAAGAAATACTGCCCGGAATGCCACAGGCCGTTGCCTAAGTCGCAGCAGCCCAAGGTTGGACTTACGTCGGGACAGTTCGAACAGAGCCTAGGCAGGGCTCTTCTTTTCCTGATCCTAGCATTTGCAGGATACTACATCTTCATCTGAGCTACATGCTTCTTGATGGGGACTGTGACCAGGCAGGAGATCTATAATTTGCAATAAAGGCATAGATGATGTCTCTAACCCTAACCCTAGAGATCTTTACTTCCATCTTTGCCTCGTTGCTGTCAATCGTCTCGTCTATCCAATTCTCCAGAAATCTATCCATTTGGTTTCCTCCTAATACTTAGTGCAGTATTCACACTAATCCAACAAGCTCGCATATATGATTGGATAGGTTATGGTGATTACACGTAGGTGCATTTTATACACTAGATACCTTGTGGCCAACCTGTTTCACATGGCTGGCCACCCCACACTAAGATTGACTAAGACGGACGTGAACAAGGTACAACGATCAATTGACGATGTTATGATCGAGGGTAGCGACATCAGGAGGATTTTCGCGAAGTATAACGACGAGGAGTTCGATGTCGGCTGGGAGGTCGATGCGGCCGTGGACGCTTTCTCGGTTTTCAGCTCTAGGTGGACCACAGAGATCCTAGCGACTCTGTACATTGCGGGAGACAGGAGGTTCAATGAGATGAGGGGGCTGCTCAGGGGAATCAGCAGCAGAACCCTCTCGGACAAGCTGACTACTTGTGTCGACCATGGTCTCGTCCAGAGGGTTGTTGAGGAAGGTCCGCCTGTTAGGGTGAAGTATAGCCTCACGGAACACGGCAGAAGGGCGGGAAGGTTGCTTGGTCCTCTCGTGGCCTACATGAAGATTCACCAGGGACGAATTACCGGGCCTAAGTAACACGTTTGCATAACGAGCATTTGGTGAACTTGTAGACGCATGATTAAAACCCCATAGGTAGACCAACAGTACTATGGCTCTAATTGGGCAGTGGAGAAAATCCCATCCCTGGTTAGTTGATTCAATTGGCGCAATGGCCGGTGCGGTTCTTGGCCTGGGTGCAATTTCCCCCTTCTTCGTACCCGCGGCTCAAGGAACTCTGATCGCCCCCAGAGAGAGGGATTGGGAGCACCCGCTCAGGAGGAGGATCCTGAATACACTTGAAAGATCGCCCGGAATTCACTTCAGAGAATTACAGAGGAGCCTCGAAGCTGCCAATGGAACCCTTCGGCACCACCTGGACATTCTTTCCAGGGAAGGTTCAGTGACAGTGGTCCCTGTTAATGGGAGGACATGCTACTACGCGGGAGCTCCTGCCCAGATCGAGATACTGGAGGGGACTGGGGTCGAGGATGAGAGGAGGGCAGCCGCAATGATGCCTGTTGGCCTATCAGAGGTACAGAGGGTAGTGGTCGCGAGACTAACCAAGTCGGATGTCCCTAGCTCCCAGGCTCAGCTAGCCCGTGATCTCGGTAGATCGAGGGCCTCGGTTCACTCTGCCATCTCGGTACTCAGGGACAGAGGGATTCTGAATCAAAGTGGCCTGTCCCTAGCACCTCACCTGAGCGGGCTTAGCGGATCGAAGGTTGACTACCCTTGGCTGGACATTAGAGTAGAGTGCTAGCCGCTAATTCGAATTGGGGCTCTAATGATGCCCAAAGGCACGCATCACGGCGAATTCTCTTGAACCCCTTCTCCCGGGGCCGCTCCGTGTTCAGAATTAGGCTGGTGGAACTACCGATGCCCACGGGCAGCAAGGACCCGGACATTCTTCTGTCCTGGATACTTGATTCAATGGGCCTAGTTCGCAGAAAAAGCGAGTCTGGGACCTTAGATGAGGCGCAGGGTGCGCTTCACAGACTGATGAGGGGGACGCTTCTTTCGGAGCCCCTGGCAGGATGGGACGCTAAATCGCTTGGGGAGGCCTCCGGCTTGTCCCAAACCGGGGTACACCATCAATTGGTGAAGCTGAGGGAATCCGGACTAGTTTCGGCAGAGACGGATGGTAGATGGCATGTTCACGTGCTCAGAGGAGGGTCAATCTCTGCTGCCGTAGAAATAATGTCTGCCGAGGCAAAGGCGATTCTGAAACTAAGGATGTCTGAGTTCGGGGGGTTTGTGGTAGAGTCCGACGAACGGATGTCGATTCCAATGGAAGAAGAGATTCCGGAGTTCAGGATAGTGATTGCTGAGCCTAGTGCAAGTGTTGACGGCGTTGATAGGTTAGACTCGCTTGTCAATGACCTCGGCCTATCAGGGGATCGAGCTAGGTCTGATGACAGGATTGCAAGAGTCGTGCTTGAAGAGTTAGCGAATGGAACTTCTGCAATAACAGTCCTAGCACTTTCAGACAAGGTGGGAGAAACCAGATCGAGAGTGGGTCGGGCGATAGAGAGGATGAGATCTGCAGGAATCGTGGAGAGAGTGCCCATGATGGATAGGATTGCGCAGGATGTCTACCTCGGTGTAATGAGGCAATTAGATGCCAGAGGCGAGGAGTGGTTGATGACGAGAGGGGGGCTTGGCAGGCTTGACGTTGGCATTTCTAAGAAGTTGCTCAATGGGGCGAAAAAGAAGACGCTGAACATTGAGAGCGTCCAGTCGATTCTGGAGTCAGTTCCCCTCGATACTCAGAAAGTTCTGCTGAACACCCTCGGAGGGAGGATGCCATACGGCTTCAGAATCGCAGGGAGGGATGGGGATAATGTCTCCGAAAGGGTGATGAGAAATGCGGATAGGACTCTCAGAAGACTTCGGACCGTGGCCTTGAGGCTTGATGAGGCGCTTGCCGATTAGGCAACATTTGCTAGCTTAGAGAGTCCTTCGAGATAGTTGCTGACCTCGAGGCCAAGTTCCTTGTTGTCTTGGATTGAATGGAGTCTAACCCTCATTGCCGAGGCCCCATGGAGTCCCTTTGTGAAGGAGACCGCGTGCCTCTTGAGATTCTTGCTTCCTTGGGGGCCATAGACTTCGTCACTGAGTTCCAGGTACCGGTCCCAGCACCACTTCCTAGCTAGAGACTTGTCTTCATGTCCCCAGGGGGGTTTGGAATCAACCCAGCCAAGATCCCTCTTGATCTCATGGAAGATCGTTGGATTTCCGATAGCCCCCCTGCCGATCATTATTCCAGATGCCCCGGTCGATTCTAGGCATGACGTCGCTGAATTAGCATCGACGACATCGCCGTTCGCCACAACGGGGATGTTGACCGATTCTGATATCTGACGTATTTCTTCCCAGTCTGCTATGCCAGAGTATCTCTGCCTCAGAGTCCTGCCATGCACGCAAATCCTCTCGACGCCCTCTTTCTCTAGCCTCTGAGATATCTCCAAGGCTGTGTTCTCTCCACTTCCCGTTCCCAATCTCATCTTTACCGTGATGGGGACATCTGACACGTCGATGCAGGCTCTGACCATTGAGACAACCCTGTCAGGGTCCCTGAGTAGCGCGGCCCCTGCATCATTTCTACAGACCTTGGGTGCTGGACATCCAAAATTGATATCGATTACGTCAGCTCTGTCGTGTAGCATTTCCACAGTTTTCGCCATCTCTCCAATGTCGCCACCAAATATCTGGGGGATGAACGGGTTCTCCCGTGGGTCCGACTCAACCTTTAGCCATGAGTACGTGTTTCTACGTGTCAATCCAGATGCGGCTGTGAATTCTGTGACTGTGACGTCTGCGCCGCACTCTTTGGCGAGTAATCGGTAGGCTAGGTCAGTGACGCCTGCCATGGGGGCCAGAAAAAGTGGGACCTGTTCGACGTTCACGAGCATGGGCAGTAACTCCTAGTTATCACAATACACCCAATAACGGTGGATAATGGCCTAGAATGAGGATTCCCAGTCATCTACGTTCTGGGACCTCTCCCAATCAGCGTCGGTGATTGAGTCGCGAATCTTCAGGGTCTCTCTTGATAGAAGCCAGTAAATTAGAGCTAGGGATCTCCTACCCTTATTGTTCGCTGGGAGGACAAGGTCGACGTTGCGCAACTTGTTGTTTGCGTCGCAGATACCGACAACGGGCATTCCTGAGCTGACCGCCTCAGACAGGGCCTGGGAGTCCGCTGCTGGATCCGTGACTAGAATTACCTCTGGTTCGATGTATGTCCTGAGCCTTGGATTGGTAAGTGTCCCGGGAATGAACCTGCCAACAATCCTCTTCGCGCCGATTGCCTCGGCAAACTTGCGGGCGGGCCTCTGCCCGTACTGCCTTGCGCTGACAACCAGTATCCTGCTAGGGTCGTAGTTGGAAAGGAACTTGGCCACTGTCCTGATGCGAGCATCGGTCTGACGAATGTCAATGTGGTGTAGTCCACTGCTGTCCTGCCTGAAGCTGTCTAAGAAGCGCTTCATGTCGGCAGACTTCTGGTTGGTTCCGATGTGAACTGCATGCAGCTCGTACATGTCCAGAGGCACTAGGGGGCTCAGACTGTCATCCACAATGATTCCTCAGCGTCGCGGCGACCTGCCGGCTCCTCATAAGCGCTACGCATGGACTCGGGCCGGATAAAACGGCTCAGTCGATATCGGAGAGAGGTGTGCAATCGGGATAATCGTGTATTTCTGGGAACCTAACGCATGGTTTTGTCACCCAGAGTGAGACTCTGAATTCATCTTGGAAGGAGAGCGTGTCTATCGGTGCGGTGAATGCATAACCTCGTGCCCTTACCTCCAGTTTCCATTCGCCCTCATCGAAACCTGAGACGTTGGATCCTGATCCCGAATCGCAGTCGTTTTCTCCATCCCACTCTTCTTCCAGGGAAACTGTGCTTGTAGCCAGGTAGGTCCAGCATGGTTCCTGATTGGGCTTACGAAGTATAATCTCGACGAATCTAATTTCATCTGTGTTGTTCCCCAGGTACTCGCCTATTAGTGCTGACCACTCGAAGGCAACGGATAGGTCCAACGACATCTTAGAAACCGTCTGATCGACACGGATGGTGGTGACGTTGGAATAGCAATCCACCTCCTGTGCATCCTCGTCACTCCCAGGGAGGACGCACTCATTCTGAGAGAACTTGTGCTCCCAACCAGTAGGGTCAACGGGGATATTGTCGATTTCATATTCTTCCCTGAGGTCTTCCATCACCTCTCTCTGAATTGCTAGGCCCATGCAGCCACTGGAGAGGATCGAAAGCAGCATAATTGCGACCAACGAGAGGCCGACGGTTTGCCTTGCCATCTGTTTGTCCGAAAACACTGCGTGACTTGAATGCACGTATGAATTGGTGCCTCTCGGTACTCATAGGGAACGTCAGTGCCGTTGGCTCAGTCCACCTTCGTCGTCATTGAGGCATCCCATTCGTGATGGTGACAGGGGAAGAACCCTGCGAATCACTCTTCTTCGTCTATTGCCCTCGGTTCGTGTACTTCTCGGAAAACGATTGTACCAACACCGATGTGATCTCTAAGCGTCCTAACGAGGCTGAACTTAGCGTATGACCAGTTCTGGTCGTAAGCTATTGTGTCAGGGAGTGTCACCGTGAGGTCGTCCTTCTTGAACTCGATTTCGAAGTCGTCTCGACCAGTATTCATGTTTAGGAGGGTCTCGACCTTCTCCTTGCGGTCCTCCACCACCTTCACAATCCTGTAGTTGTAGCGAAGAGTTGAGCCGGCAAGTGGATGGTTGTAGTCGATTCGCGCGCGTCCAGCGCTCAGAAATTGTAGGATGCCCTGCCTTCCGCCGATTTCAACGGGTGCGCCGATTGCCAGCATATTTGGATCTCGGACGCTTCTCATCAGGACGTTCTGGCCTATTGTCTCGACTAGGCTGGCGTCCCTCTCCCCATAGGCATCTGCGGGCTCTATGTCCACTTCGTAGTCCTTGTCGGCCTCAGCCTCAGCCAGTGAGGCCTCGAATCCGGCGATTAGTCTGCCATCCCCAACTACAGTCACGAGGGGCTCGTAAGTTCGGCCTTCTTCATGCATATCATGCTCCTTCGCGACGTCCTCGCGAGTAGTCTCGATTAGCCTCTCAGCTTCACCTTCGTAAAGGTCGTAGTCAATGTGGACTATTGCACCGCTATCCATGAATGGGCCTCCTAGGCGTCCGGCCGACCCGCTTCCCCTTTTTCATACAAACGGTGGCACCATAGGCGGGTTTGAGTCAGTTACTCCTCTTCCAATTGGTTTCGCTCACTGGACAAAAAGGCTAGACCGGCCGCTATTATTGTAATTACCCAGCCTCCCCAAACAAGATGGCTCCCCTGGAGTTCGTGAACTGTCACGCGTATCCTGTCAATGTCCCCAGTTTCATTCAGGAAGATCGAAGGCATTAGGTCCTGAACCTGGAAACCGTCGAGGATCAGTATTGTGTCTCCGAACATACCAACGTGCCTGTCTACCTCCGACCTACCCATGACTCCGAATCTGAGAATGCCCGGCTCAAGGGTGTCTATCAGATCTCCATCCTTTCGCATCTCAACCACCACTCCGAGATATGCGTCGCCAACGTCGAATCGGAAATCCTCATCTTGATTGTCTATGGCAATGGTTTCGATCAGGATATAGTCGTAGTCTCCGTGCCTAACAGGTTCGTCTTTCACAAGAGTGACCAAGTGGGAGGGGTCCGAACGGTCGACTAGAGTAGTCGTCATCACGTGGCCGACTAGGAGCAGAAGAATTCCAAGGTGGGCCAGATGGCTTGCCAGTAATCTTGTTCGTGCGGGGGAGAGGCCAATCCTTCCCACTTTGGAAATTGATTTGTATGCAGATGAAGCAGTACTCGATGCCTGCCTTAGTACAGGCAGGAATGAGAATGCTAGGAGTGTGAGCAGGAAGAGGGACAGAGCGCCTCTTGTAGCGAACGATGTGACTGGGAGGTGAGGATCCCCCGGGAGGCTGAACATGTCTGCCAAGTACGCGAAAACTAGCGATAGTAGTAGGGCTAGTGCCAGTAGTGAGTTGCCAATTCTGGTGTCCACCGAGTTTCCCCATGAGTATGCAGCCAGGGAGAGGGCTAGCATTCCGATAATGGGTGCTCCATAGAACTCGTGTGCCTCTAGGCTAGTTCCATCTATCTCGACTGTAAGAATCATCCAAGTCAGTAGTAGGAAGGCTGACCCCCCATACCAAGGGAAGCTCTTGGCCGCGCGCGTACGCGAGGAAGCGCTGTTGAAAATCCACCATGACTCCCCCTCCTCTTCCTCGGTCATTATCCATGGGACGAAGAATGGAATCATCCCAGCAAAGGCCTGATACCATTCGGAGTTCCATGTCCAGCTCGAAAATAGCATCAGAGTTACTCCCAAGGCTACCCAATGCGTTGGTGGCTTCTGTGCGTCTCCCTCAACGAGGAGGATGATTGCCGAGAGGCCGACCAATAACGTCGCCACGGAACCTATCCAAAGAGACACGGCAACGAATGAAAATACTAGGATCATTGAAAGACTCCTGTTTGATTCAATGAGGGTTGTTCTTCCCGATTTCGCCAGTGACTCAGCCTGATGTCTTCTTAGGTGCATAACAGAGTAGTAGCACAAGAACACGATAGAGAGCATGTAGCCCAGTATCTCCGCTCCAACGGCATCAAAGTCGACAATCTCCAGAACTCTGAGATAGGGGTCCTGTGGGAGGGAACCCTCTCCGTCAGAAACGAATGCATGGACTGACGCCCAGACTCCATTTGCCCTGGTAACCAGAGTTGCATGGAAAGCGAGTGCCCCAGCCAACATCCCGACAGCTGGAGAAACGTGAGTGGCGAGGCTGTTGGTGTTGGCCCTAGCATGTAGAATAATCAGTAATGCGAGCCAAGGGAGCAGAGAACCGGTCTCAACTGGATCCCAAGCCCAGTAGCCCCCCCAATCCAGAACCGTGTATGCCCATAGCCCCCCTAGCCCTATCCCGATTGTCCCGACGAGGAAGCCAGCCCTCGCCCAGTGTAGTTGTGAGTTGTGAATCACTATTGGCTCATCATTCCTCATGAAGCCAGCTAGTGCCACACTGGAGGTAGCAATGCATAGTGAATAGAAGGCGAAAACTATCGGTGGATGGATTACCATCAAGTCAGTTTGCAAAAGAGGGTTCAGTCCCCCTCCAATAGGACTCGATGATGGCTCGAATGGTTCCAGCATTGCCGCTAGGATTAGCAATAGTGATGTCCAACCATGCATAATCCTGATCTCTAGAGGGGTATCTCGTAACTTACTGGACATGTACAACGTGACTATTCCCATTATCCCCGCCCACAAGAGAAGGGGTCCTGACCTGCTACTCCAGACGGCAGATATACGATACAACAATGGAAGCTCTGAACCCCCATACCTAGCTACGAGATCTAGGTTCTCAGCATCGATAATGAATGCGACGGCAAGTAGTAGGAATGGTGATGCCTGAGAGGCTGCAGTCACCATTCTCACGAATGGATCGGCTGACTTTTCGGGCCTGAGTACGTGGTGAAGAGAAGCGCAGATGGCAATCAGCAGGAGGAGTTGCCCTAGAAGGGGAAGCAAACAGTCACCAACCGTAATATTTGGCTCGACTGTAGCCGAATGCCAACATGGCCGGAACTATCTTCTTGAGGTATAATCCCGGCTTTCGTAGGAGAATTCTGAAGCCGACCATGGCCTTTCCACCAACGCCCATGTCAGACATCTCGTCGGGGAAGCACCTGGCCATCAGTGACATCTCGTCATCTGAGAGGTTGAACAGCGCGTTCTTGCCCTTCAGGATCTTGCCATATGGAGGGAACTCTTTTTTCCACAACTCGGGGTACTCTGCAAGCCTCGAAGCGCTTAGATCTCCCTCGGAGATAGCGGCTGCGGCCGTCTGAGCCGCAAAGACCGCGGACTTGAGCGCCAAGTGGGACCCTCCTTCGAAAAGGGGAGAGGTGAAACCAGCAGCATCACCGATGAGCATCAGTCCATCTGTATGCGTATTCTCATGGGGACCTGAAATGGGTATAGTCCCTCCAAAGGCGGGGTTGCCTTTCTCTTTCCATGGTGGCAGTACCTGCTCGAGTTCTTTGAAATGTGTCTTTTCGATAAACTCGTCCAGGGCCTTCTTCGTCCTTGGTTTGTCCTCTGTTACAAGCCCCACATTGGCCCTGCCATCACACTTCGGAATCATCCAGAGGTACCCCTTCTCAGCATACTCTGGCCAAATGTAGAAATCCAGATAGCCGTCTGTTGGGACGTCGATTAGCTCGTATTGCATTCCAGCAACCACCTTACCCCTTGGATTGAGTTCGATAATCTTGGAACTCACCGATGCGACGCCTGAAGCGTCAATGACAATCTTCGTCTTTATCGGGAAAAGGTCGCCCTTGCCCTCGCACATCCATCCAGAGAAGTTTCCTTCCTCGTAGAGCTTGCTCATTCCGGTAATCTTGTGACCAAGGCTTAGTGTGGCGCCCTCCTTAACCGCTGACTCGGCGATCCACCTCTCGAACAAGTGCTTCTCTAGGACATATCCATGTTCGGACAGGCACTTCTCGGTTCCATCGGGGAAAATCACCCTGATGCCCTTGACTTTCTTGCTAATCACCTCATCTGGTAGACTTAGTCCCAGGTTCTGGCATGCAATGTCTGAGATACATTCGCCACAATGAACTGGCGTTCCGATCTCTTGATGGTCCTCAATTAGTATTGTCTTGAGGCCCAATCTAGCCGACTGGAGGGCTGCGTTCCCCCCTCCTGGGCCAGCACCAATTACGAGGACGTCGCATGTCGTGATTGCCTCGCTCATGGTATGTCGGGAGCGGGTGACCCAATGAAACCGTCGGTCACGCCGCCTACGGCGGCGAGCGAACCTTCTCATCCTGTGGACGTGCCGGAGGGTCGTGGGCTGGCGCAATCTGTCTCGTTACATCCGCTCTCTTGAAGGGTCTGGAGAGCTAATCAGAGTGGCCGATCCGGTAGATGTTGAGTACGAAGCTGGATGCTTCGCCGACCGTCTGGTTAAGAGGGGCGGGGGGGCTATTCTATTCGAGCAACCCAGACTACCAGATGGCAGTATTAGCAAATTTCCTCTCGCAATGAACCTTTTCGGGACCAGAGAAAGAACCAATCTGGCTCTAGGAGTAAAGTCCCCCGATGAGATTGGGAATAGGATGGTATCGCTCATGAAGCCTGACATAGGGGGGATTCTGAAGGCGCCTTGGACTGGCCTGGGGCTAGCTAGAGAGGGGATATCCATGGCTCCTAAGAAAGTCGGAAGAGGGGCTTGTCAGCAGAGGGTGATGGAAGATCCAGACGTTACCAAGCTCCCGATTCCCAAAACTTGGCCAGAAGACGGCGGGCAGTACATGACGCTTCCATTGGTAGTTACCGCTGATCCTGAAACGGGAGTACACAACATGGGGATGTACAGAAGTCAGGTCTTCGGATCAAGGGAGGTAGGACTTCACTGGCAGGCTCACAAACATGGTGCAGAGCATGCGGACTCATCTACAGGAAAAATGCCAGTCGCGATATGCCTTGGAGGTCCCCCGGAGGTCATGTTCAGTGCGATATCGCCCCTACCTGACAATCTATCCGAATACGAGTTCGCAGGCCTTCTTGGTGGAGGGAGGCTGAAAATAACGAAGTGTTTGACAAACGACCTATGGGTTCCTGCTGAGTGTGATGTGGTGATTGAGGGGTACATGGTCCCCGGGGAGACTAGGATGGAGGGGCCTTTCGGTGACCACTTTGGACACTACTCTCTTCCGGATCTTTATCCTGTTATGCACATAGAGGCAATCACGCACAGGAAGGATGCGGTGGTGCCCATGACTATCGTTGGCGTACCCCCCATGGAGGACGGATACCTCGGAGAGGCCATTGGGGATGCGTTCCTTCCAGTTCTGAAATTCCAGCATAGGGACGTGGCTGACCTCTTCCTGCCACTTGAAACGGGTTTCCACAATCTGGCAATAGTATCGTCGAAGCAAAGGTATCCTAGACAAGGAAGGAAAACTGCTCTTGGACTCCTTGGTGCCGGTCAGATGATGTTCCTCAAAGTGATAGTAATAGTTGACGAAGGGCACCCAGTGAAGGAACTTGAATCCCTGCTAGATGCCTTGGACGTCAGGGTGAATATTCCTGATGATTTGGTGATTCTTCCTGGGATGGTGGCCGATTCCCTGGCTCACGCCTCGCCATGGGAGAACGTCCACGACAAATTGATGATCGATGCGACCAAGCCCGCAATCGGGGACAGGTTGCACGGTTCGGTGACTCCACCTGGTTGCCCTGAGGCACTAGAAATTTCAGCTTCGGGCATCGAAGGGGTCGAGCAGGCGAGGTTCCTTCGCTCGTCTATGTTAGTAGTAACTACAGAAATTGATGGAGGCCCCAAGCCCGAGGAAAGCGTGGAGAAGGTGGATGAGTTAGGAGCAAAGAGGCAGAGAGAGAAGATAGGGAGGATCTGCAAGGAGATTTGGGAGCTTGAGGGTTCGAAGAACCTCAGGTGGCTTTTCATCACAGACACCGATGCCGACCTCTACGAAGAAGGGTGGAAGAGGCGTCTACTTTGGCAACTATTCTGCCGGTTCGACGTTGGCAGGGACTTTCATTTCGATGACGAAAGAAAGCGTGTCGCATGGGATGCCACTGCCCCAATCCCTTCGAACGATGGGCCACTGCCTGTTCGCAGGTGGCCAGGGGTGACATTGCATGACCCTGAGGTTCTGAACAGGGTTGACTCGTGGCTGGAAGAGGGGGGCCTCTGATGGGTGTCAGGGATATTCTGGATTTCGTCAAAGTGGAGCACACACTGTTCTCCCTCCCATTCGTCCTGATTGGCTACGTTCTAGCCCACAACCAATTTGCCCACGAGCTCACAACACCCATGTTTGGGGTCGATCTCCTTTGGATACTGGTTGCCGCAATTGGTGCGCGTGGGCTGGCTATGGCGTTGAATAGGATAATCGACAGGGACGTTGACGCTGCCAACCCTCGGACTGAAAGTAGGCATTTGGTTTCAGGCGCGATGTCCATGAGGACGGCTTGGACCCTATCTGGGGCATTCCTTGGGATGCTCCTTTTCGGAGCTTGGCAACTTAACGAGGTGGCTCTCATGATGGCTTGGCTACCAGTTGTGGCCTTCGTAGTCTATCCGTATACGAAACGCTACACTTGGCTGTGCCACTCTTGGCTGGGGCTTTGCTTGGGTCTTGCACCAGCAGGCGCTTGGGTGGCCGTCTCGGCTGATGTGCTAGGTTGGTCTGCAATAACCGGCATGCATGATGGGTTCACTGAATTCTATTGGTACCCAGAAGTTTTCTTCATTTCATTGGGAGTGGCATTATGGATAGCTTCCTTCGACATCAACTATGCCAGAATGGATGTGGAAAGCGATAGGGAAAACGAAATTCATTCATTCCCTTCAAGATTCGGTGAGCAGGCCACAACTAGAACCTCGATACAGCTTACATTGCTTTGGTTTGCATGCTTTGCCATCTCCAATCCGATGGACGAGATCTGGTTTCTTGCTGCAGCAGGAGTAATGTGCATCCTGAACATAGCAGTCATTCTATCTCAAGAGCGATTGGTAGACTTCCAGACTGCCTTATTCCGAGTTTCGATGCTTACTGGGTGGGTCCTTCTAGCATCCATCATGATGATTGATCCATCGACAGCTGATGGGATGTTTGACTGAGGTGCTATGATGTTCGTCCTATGCTCTGACTACGATCCGGCCGGAGACCAGCAGCAGGCAATTGACTCGCTGGTGGAACAGATAGAAGCGGGGCAAGAAAGGTGTGTTCTCCTAGGGGTGACTGGTTCAGGCAAGACGTTCGCAATGGCCAACATCATCGAGAGGCTTCAGTTACCGACCCTGGTTCTATCTCACAACAAGACTCTGGCTAGGCAGTTGTGGCAGGAAATGAGCGAGTTGTTTCCGGAGAATGCAGTGGAGTACTTCGTTAGTTACTACGACTACTACCAACCGGAGGCCTACATCCCTGGGAGAGACCTGTATATCGACAAGGAGTTGCAGATGAATGAGAGGATTGAGCAGGAGAGATTCTCCACTGTGGCTTCTTTGGTCTCTAGGCCTGATGTGATTACGGTCGGTACAGTTTCCTCAATTTATGGGCTCAACCCACCGGAAGTTTTCGAGCAGAACCACCTCAGACTCCATGTCGGGCAGAAGATAGACCCCCAGGAGGTTGTAAGGGAATTAGTTGGCCTCCAGTACAAGAGGACGACAGGGGGAATGACCCGAGGAGACATTAGACTCCGAGGAGAGGTACTGGACATCTGGATGCCGAGCAGGGACGATCCAATGAGAGTGAGGTTCGGCTGGGATGGAATTGAGAAGATACAAATCTGCGAGGCAATTTCCTGGGAGTTACTCGATGAATTTGAGGAGGCTTGGATACACCCCAGGGAATTCTACATGACAAGCGAGGAGAGTTTCAATGAGGCTCTGCAGGACATAGAGCATGAGTTGGACGGGAGGATTGACTGGTTCCAATCAAAGGGAATGGACGTAGAGGCGCATAGGTTGGAGGGGAGAACTAGATTCGACCTAGAAATGCTAACCGAGATTGGATCATGCAAGGGGGTTGAGAACTACTCGAGGCACTTCGACAGGCGACAGAGTGGGGAGAGAGCTTACTGCCTACTAGACTTCTTCTCCACCAATGCGGAGAAGTTCCACGGTGGTGGAGACAGGTATCTGGTGATTATGGACGAAAGCCATGTTACCCTTCCGCAGGTTGGTGGGATGCATGGAGGTGACTTCTCTAGAAAGAAGAATCTTATTGACCATGGTTTCAGGCTCCCATCCGCATATGACAACAGGCCTCTGAGAATTGACGAGTTCCAATCAATAGTCCCGCAGTTGGTCTATGTCAGTGCTACTCCAGGGGAGAGGGAGTTACGACATCTGGCAGAGGTAACTGGACAAGATGTGCCAACCGGGCTTATGCACGTTCAGGGGGGCGGAGGGGCATCGACACCTGAGCTTGACAAGAGGGTCGGCTCAACCACCCTCGAGAATACACTTTCACAGATTGAGGGGGTCGTCAAAATGGAAATCAGGCCCACGGGACTTCTGGACCCGAGAATAATTGTCAAGGGCATAGAAGGGCAAGTACAGGACCTAATGTCAGAGATAAATTCGAGAGTGGAGAGGGACGAGCGGGTCTTGGTCACCGTCATGACGATAAAATTCGCGGAGGAGGTCGCCGGTTACCTCGAACGAAATGGGATCAAGGCCCACTACCTTCACTCCGAGATTGACACCCTAGAAAGAACCGAGATAATCAAGGCTCTCAGGATTGGTCACATTGATGTAATCGTTGGAATAAACCTCCTGAGGGAGGGGTTAGACATCCCTGAGGTTTCTCTAGTTGCAATTTTTGACGCCGATAAACAGGGGTTCCTGAGGAATGAGAGGTCGCTTCTTCAGACAATAGGGAGGGCCTCGAGGAACGAGAACGGGATAGTCATCCTTTATGCTGACTCGATTTCTCCTTCAATGGAGGCAGCGATGAGGCAGACTACTCAAAGGAGGTCTAGGCAGATGCAGCATAACGAGGAGCATGGGATTACTCCAAGAACCATACAAAAGCCACTACCAGTAATGGGTCAGGAAGTTGGAGACCTCCTAGCCGGTGCTGCGGGGAGAGCTAGTGGCGGTGGCAGGAGGCTCGTAGGTAAAGCACCGGGAAAGAAGGGGCTTGAGGGGCTGGCTCAGAAGTTCGCTCTGGGGGCTGGGATGTGGAACACTTCCGATTCAGTGTTGGATAACGTCAGCCAGCCTGAGTGGGTGGAGGATTCGGGAGAAATCGGCATTGAGAAGGACGATGATGTATCGAGGATTATCGAGAAGTTGGAGAAGGAGATGAGAGCTGCGGCAGCACGCTTGGATTTCGAGAGAGCTGCGTCAATTAGAGATCGGATAATGCAACTTCAGAGTACGACCAATTGAAGGGGAATGAGCGATGCGGGGTGGTGTGGACAGGTATTCGCGCGACGATTTCGACATGCCGGTCGAGGACTACGATTTCGGATCCGTGGACAGTGTGGGTTCCTTGATTGATCAAATGTCGAAAGCTGGTGGCTTCACGGCAACTAAGCTGGCGAGTGCAAGAGACATACTTAGAGAGTCGATGAGCAATGTCGACAAGGATGGTGTTCTGAATTGGATTTCCTTCCCTGCATGCCTCTGTGCGACTGGCACCCGGGGATTCTTCCTAGAGGGCGTGAAAAGAAAGGCGTTCAATGTTGTAGTTACTACCTGTGGAACTCTAGACCATGACATTGCGAGGACTTTCAGGGAGTACTTCCATGGGGAGTTCAGCCTGGACGACATAGCCCTCGGTGAGCAGGGGCTGAATAGGCTGGGCAACGTAATAGTCCCAAACGAATGCTATGGGGAAATCCTGGAGAACGTGGTTCTTCCATGGCTGGAGGAAATAGAAGTGGAGCGTAAGGAAAAATACCCGGAGAATCCGTGGCTTGGTTTCGGGTCAGTCGAGTTGTGTTGGGCGCTGGGAGACAGGATTGAGGATGAGTCATCATTACTGCACTGGGTTGCTAAGCATAGGATACCAATGGTGATTCCTGGGATTACTGATGGTTCCATCGGGGCCCAGCTATTCATGCACAGGCAGAAGAATCCCCAGTTCTTTGTCGATCTTATGGCCGATGAACAAATCCTTTCCGACCTGACCTGGCCTGCCGAGGAAAGTCATGCGCTGATGGTAGGAGGGGGGATATCCAAGCATCACGTTATCTGGTGGAATCAGTACAGGGGCGGGCTTGACTCTGCTGTTTCAATAACGACAGCCCCGGAATACGACGGTTCACTCTCAGGTGCCCGACTTCGTGAGGCGGTTTCCTGGGGAAAGGTGAGGGCAGAGGCCCCTCAGATAGTCGTAGAGGGCGATGCTAGCGTCATTTTGCCGGTTCTCGGTGCTGATTTGTTCTCTCAATAGTGGTCAAAATTACGATGTATGTCGTGAAAACGGCTAAGAGCGGCCCATCACCCGGCCTGCGTTATGTCC
>CERB01033638.1_pt1 | contig 25601 bp, 37 predicted proteins | sample 356271 | NCBI WGS metagenome assembly CERB01 (sample SAMEA2621155, study PRJEB7988) | marine metagenome | isolation source: saline water (ENVO:00002010), including
CGTTCCGTTTGGAGTTAAATTAATATTTCCATTAGTATCTGTGGAAGAAATTGTGTTTCCTGTAAAATTAATATTATCTATATCTAAATCATCAGTAAATGTAAGAGCTGTATAAACATTAGAACCCGTTCCATACAAAATTGTTGTTTTACCATTTGGAATAGTGACACTTGTTCCTGTAGGCCCAGTTGTTCTTACCACTATATTTTGTCCACCCGTTGTTCCGTTTTTTACAACATATAATTTTTCTTGAGCCGGAATATAAATATTTGCTGTCGTGCCAATAGTTCCTTGAACATCAAGAACCATATTTCTTGATTGATCTGTTTGTCCATTATTTGTTGTAAGAGTGGTATCTCCAGAAATAGTTATAACTTCATAACCAGCTATTGCTTGCTCTAATAAAGTTCCCATGTTTCGATTGGTAGTAGAACCCCATGTACCAGCTTGTTCCCCGGTAGCAATAAGTTCTAATCGTAAAGAATTTGAATATGTACTTGCCATTACGCTGCTATCTCCGTCCAACCTGGGGTTTGCGAATCGTCAATCACTTGCCACACATTAACAGCAGGTACTTGACCAGAAGAAATAAATCCTGTGGCACTCACTCCGGTTGGAGTAATAAGAGCTGTGCCTGTTACATTTACATCTCCAACTATACCAAAAACATTCATTCCAGAGTTATTTACTGGAATAAGTATAGATGCTTTAATTGTTACACTATTTAGTGCGGTATTTCCAATTATTTCAGCATTATAATCCATATCAAGCATGAAGCCCATGCCTGGGTGGTTTGCACAATAGACATATAATTGTGGTGTAGAATCAGTAAGAGTAATTTCTACATAAGCTCCCGGATTACCAGCAACTCCATTAACTGTTACGCCGGTTGTATATTCCGTTCCTCCTCCATGCGTTCCATCTGCTGTAGTAGAGAATCGTAAAGGATGACTTCCTGTAGAAGAGTCTGATAAATCAAAGCGATAAGTAAATGGAGGATGAAGACTATCAAGAGTAGTCTGCATAAAGTAATTTAAGTAATAAACATCACCACTACCACCATTAGCAACCGTCACATTAAATGTCTCATCACCTCTTGGTTTAGCTATAATATTACCAGCCACAACCGTTTCTTGCCCTAAATGAGCTGTTGCAGAAACTCCAGTTACTTCAGCAGTAATCGGTAAGACAGCTTCAGCCGTCCCTAACTCTGCTGTCATTAGAAGGTTAGTGTTATTAACGGGAACAAGAATACCTACAAAGACCGTTTCGTTACCTAATTCAGCATTTGCCGATACACCCGTTGGGAAGACTATGACGCCCGCTCCCGCAACTACAGTTCCGATGGCTCCAGTTGCCTGAACACCCGTAACCTCAAACACCATATCAAATTTAGTTGCAACAACTCCAAGGCTAGTTGTTCCGACTACGCCTGTAGCGGATACAGTTACATTGACTGGCCCTCCTCCTGAAGTGGAAAAAGCGTCTTGTGCGTATGAGTCAAAACCAAATGCCATATTTTATTTTATCCTATTTTAAAAAAGAATACGAGTATCTGGTTTTCATCTCCTATTCTGATGGGGGTTCGTGACCTTCGGGATTTTCAGGATCGTAATCATCTTTATATTCTGGAGTGGGAGCTGTAGGAATAAAATCATATAAAACACTTCCTTCATTCCAAAAAGTATCTGTTTTATCTACTGGATCACCACTTCCATCCACATATTCACCTTTGTTTGCAACTAATGCGTCTAAACTTGCTCGATATGTTGTAAATTCGTCTTGATTTTTTAGTGGAGCATCAACCAATTGTGTCCAATCTAATTGAGACTTTGTACCCTGTAATAAGTCTATATAATCATTAATTCTTGAAACATGGTAATTATCAACAGAAGCGTCATGAGCGGCTTGTCTCATGGCTAACTCATCATCCGTTTCATCCCTCCACTCTCTTTCAAATGTTGTTGGGTTTCTATCATTGATTTTACCTTTGGTTAATGTCTTTTTAGTTGGATATGCCATTTTCTCTCCTTAACTTGATACAACAGCCGTTGGTTTAATTCTGCATTTTAAAACAGCAGTCAGCCACACTTGTCTGTTGGCGTCATTTGAGCTGCTACCACCTCCATTTAATCTAAATCCGCCAAATTCTCCACCCCATGTGTATTGATTAGAGGTAGACCATGTTGTGTTTTGTCGATATGGCATTTTAGCGCCACAAAACCAGTTTGGGCCATAATTAAAGCTGTTATTATAAGTATAATATCCATCATGCCATACTCTTTGATACGCTCCAGGCGCACACTTTATGTGCAGTCTTCCACTAGCTTGTCCTATTTGGGTATTACTATTTGTTTGATACAGATAAGGGCCAGATGACCATTGATTGTATTGTCCAGACCATGAATTAGAACCAGAGCCACTAGCGGTTGTATTTCTACTCCAATTGCTACTACCTTCCCACGCATTGTTTGTTCCTGCTTGGCTGTCATAACTATCACCGATTCCATTTGGATTGCCATTAGAACAACCATGAGCTGTGCCAGCTCTGTTTAAAATCATAAAATAAGCCAGCGTCCCGCCGCCCTGATCGTCATTATTATAAAAAGTAAAATCTAAATCCAACCACCTCATATTTGCTTGAGCTAAATAATTTGTTTGTATAGCAGAAGGTAAATTCCAAAGTCCTAAATTCCATCCAAAATAATCATTAGAACTGTGACTAAAATTAGAATCTCCTACAGCAGGAGTGGCATCATTGTAGGTAGAATCAACATAAACTGTTGTTACCATAGGAGTGCCAGCATCAGTTACATAAAACTCACAAGGCGTTGCTCCGGCAGCACTAAAAGTTAAATTTCCATTATTATCAAGATAACCCTCTGCGGTAGCGCTAGGGCGTGTTGAAGGGAGTGTCATATCAGCATTACCTGAAAGCGTTCCTAATTTATTTGTAGCAAGTGTCGACATTTTTTCTCCTTATGTTTTAGTAATACCCCAAAGCTGAATATTTCCCTGCCATTTATAACTGCTATTGGTATAAAATTTAAATCCATCAGCAAATTGAGTGTTGGTTCGAGTGCTGTAAGGTTTTTGAACATAATAACTAGAATACATTTGATAACCGTAACTGTATTGATACCAGTCACCATTACCATTAATGTGACTCCAATTCATAGCCATATCTGGTTCACAAAAGTGTCTTAACCCGGCTCCATTGTAATACCTCATTTCACCGTAAACACCTGCTCTCCAAGGATAGGTACTTGTTTGAGTTGTAGACATATCAAATTGCGCGCTATATGTATCACTAGCATTACCCGTTCCTATAACACCACTCATGCTAAATTCCCAAGTATTAGCGCTTCCTGTGTCTCCATAAGGGCCATAACTTCTACTACTGCTATCGCTAGCTAACCAACCTGCATTATATAAATTACCATTAGAGATATTAGTGCTTCCGTTTAAAGGGGCTATATAGAGATACTGTCCTTGAGTTGAACCGTTACTAGAAGCATGAAGATCAAATAGTATTTTATACATATATATATCAGAAGCTGATACAGACGATCCAGAAGATAGTTTAACATCAATCTCTGCTGTTAAAGCATCTTGCTCTACAACATTTAAACATACCCACCCTGTTTCACCCGCGCCATTTGTCAAAGTATTAAATGTTGTAGTTGCTCCAGACTCCGCACTCATCGTTCCATCCGTGTCTACCTGAACTGCTGTATTTGTAGAGGGCAAAGATGTAGGAAGTTTTAAAGGAGCTGATCCTGTTAAACTTTGTATTTTTTCTGTTCTTACCGTCATATTATATCCTATGTTTTAGTTGGATTAAGGAAAGAGTATGTCCAAAACAAACCCTCATTAATGTTATTACCATTCGTATCATAAAAATCAAGTTGAGTAGCCTGATTCCATGTTTGTCCATCACTGTTCATATAAAAATCACTAAAATTCTGAGTAAAATAACAACTATAATTACTAAAGGTTCGATCATTTCTGTATGATATTTGAGAAATCATTCTAATCATACCTTTTCTATTTATATCTCCAGCTGCACTGTTTTGAGTAGGCGTTAAGCAATAAATATAAACTATACCACTAAGCAATCCAGCTCCTGTCCACCCAGCAGTTTTTGTAAATCCTTCATCGCTGCTTAAACTTCCAGAGGCTATGCTGTAAGTATAATTCAACTTAAAGCCGTTAGAACTCGCATTATCATTGTTACTTACATAACTTCCATTCCCTGCATTATAAGAGTCCCGTTTTTTATAAGCTTGTTTAAAATTACTATCAAGAATAGCAGTGCCACTAGAATCTTTTAATTTAATAGTAGGATGAGAATAATCATTACCTGAATTGTTATCAAAACACACTCCCGCAAATTCTAATTTTGACCAAGCAATATTATCAACATCACTCGTATTATCAGGTGTCAAACTTAGGTTAACGGTTGAAGGTGTAGAGACAGTATTATTTACCCTTACCTTATCGCAAAATCTTTCACCAATAACAGCTGGTGTACTGCCTGAACCCATTTTATCAGTAGAAACACCGCCTGTTTTGTATTGCCAAACCCCACTGCTCGTAGATTGTAGTTGAGCTTTGGAAGCGGGATAGGTAGTCGGAAGAGTAAAATCTTCACCACCTGGTGTACTTATCTTATTTGTTTTTATTAACGATGCCATAATATTACCTTTTTACTATATATTTAATTCCTTTGCAATTCTTCTCATCAAGCTACTGCCAATTCAGCTGCAGATTGTTTTAATGTTACCCAACATTCTATTCTACCACTTACTACACCAGTTATATTAGTGCCACTTAAATCATTTACATCATTCGGTAAAAACCACAATTTAATACCTTGAGCATGACCAGTTGTAACTTTATTCAGAGTATTATTATTATTGGGCTGATTCATCATAGTTCCCCATGCCTGTCCAGGTCGGTGAGAGTAACTGTTTTGATAACTTGACCAAGTTAATTCCCAATCACAATCAGGACTCATTATGGTGTTTTGTATTCTAATATTGCCATTTAAATTTGTTCTCTGATTAGTATAGTTTGTTGAATTAAATGGATTATTTGCAATACTAGGGCCATAATAACTAGTACTACCCCAAGAAGGTATTTGCGGATTACTATTATACCCCCAAAGATTTAAACCATAATCATTACACGCATAACTACCATTTGATAGTCCACTACCACTATGAGTTACATCTTTTGCGCTTTGCCGACTATAGCTTTGCGTCCATGATGTGTTGGTACTGTTTCTATAATATATATATCCATAATAATTAGCACTCGTGCTGTCTAATATAGGACTTCCGCCAGCTGTGGAAAGCGGGGCTATATAACAAAACATACTATTATAATTATTAGTAGTATCATTAGTGCTACCAAAATTAACAAATTTCAATTTCCAATGAAAACTTTCTATTTCGTTAGGACTTGCTGCTAGTGATGTGGGAATCATACATTCAAAACCATGTACTGGAGCAGCTGGAGTATAATTATTGTAATCCCAAACCTTAACCAATCTTTCTTCTGTAGGTGTGGGAGTTGATGCTCCTCCACTTGATGCGCCTTTAAGTTTTAATCCTCCAACTCCGTCTGTTACAATTTCGGTATTAGGAGCGCCATCGGCCATCGGTAATTTCCACTTAACAGAACCTCCTTCTTGTTGAAAACTATCAGAAATAATTCCGTTACCATTATTAACAAATGTTGTGCCAACGGGAGATACAGTAGCTGTAATACCATTATTTATAGTAACGGTAGCATAAGCATTAATTCCAGGAGAAAATAAAGTATCAGCAGTAATAGTTGTATTGCTTGTAAAGTCACCCGTTCTATCCATAGTCGTAGATGTAGTGATATTAACAGCATATAGATCAGCACTATCTGTTATAGTTAATGTATAACCTGATGCAACTGTATAATCGGTAGAAGTAAAATAAGATTTATTAAACTGTAATGTACCTTTAAATTGTCCAGAAAGAGCTTTATCCGCTGTCAATGTGTCAGTAAATATAGCGTCTGTTTCCACAACATTGTTAGGCATATCCGTATCAAAGAAGGCTGCATTTTCAGCTGGGTATGTAGAAAATATTTCAGGAGCAGAGGCAAAATTGACTTTGTTGTTAGAATTAGAAGAAGATTTAATTTCTGCTCTAGATAAAGTCCAAGGAGTACCAGAAGTTAAAGTTCCTTTACCTACCTCAAAAGCATTATTGGAAGAATCAACAGCGCAATAGAAAACCTCATCACCCGTTGCATGAACGGCTGAAAAGGCTCTAAAACCTCCATCAGCTCCAGTTCCAGATAACGAGAATGTTCCCGTGCCTGTTGTGGTAGCTTCTTCCTTGGTTCTATCATAGAATTTCAGGGCCATAAACCTACCTTTTTAAATCTAAGCTATTCTAATAATAGCGTTTGTTGCGTCAGCAGCTGGGAATTGAATTGTAAAATCTCCAGCAGAACTTGTTTTATCACTACCAAAATCTAGAACACATACAGCATTATTTCCGGCAAGACTGTAGTTGTAAATTAATGCTCCTCTAGCAGTAATAGAGCTAGAAGACCAAGTTACATCTGCAAAGTCTGTTAGGGCTGTTGTTCCAGATAGTGATGGCGTTACATTAGTTAGAGACTGACCGCCAGCTGAATAAGCTGTTCCAGTTGCCTCATTACCTGATGCATATGCGGTTGTAGTAGCGTCTAGAGAAGCACTATTAGTATAGAGAGCCACATAATATGTGTTCCCGGTACCAGTGCTAGTCGTAGTTCCACCACCACTTCCGTTAGTAAAGTTGTGAAGACCTTGCAACAATTCTTGTTTAAAACTGCTACACATTGCTTGCGTTATTGCCATTACATTCTCCTTATTGATTCAGCTAACGAATTATGTCCTTCTTTTTCAAGAAGGTTTATTACATTAGTGCGATCACTTTGAACCGCTTGAGTCATATATATAACTAATACATGAAAAAGCTTTTCTTTGTAAGTATTAATTTGCTCTTTAATACCATCGGGCGCATCGCCACTAACATAAATTATTCTATCCATAGCTAATTTAGCTACTTCTTCTGGAGTCATTCCTCTATTTTGCGTTGTTATAACATTAACATCTCCAGTATTCATTTTTACTTCTGCTGTAAACATTTTAAGTCACCTTTTGTCTTACTATTGTTGAACGGTATTCATCTGTACGGTTACGTCCCTCTCCAAGATTTTTTACCCTAGACAGCGCTTCCATATAACGATCATTATACAGTTTTATTAAATCCGGCTCACCTTTTAAAAAGGTGTAAGCCTCAACTAATGATCCATATAATAATGCGTTTTGAGCATTAGTACCAAACCAAGATGTTCCATCTGTAGATGTAGTTATAGAAACAGGCTTATAATAATAATGCAATTCTACTTCATATGATTGATCCGGGGTGGGTGAAAGTATAAAAGTATTTTCATCCCATAAAGAATAATATTTAGGCATTCCTCGTGTAGTGTCAGGATCGGGATCAAATGTTTGTAAAAAATTAACATCTTTGTTTAAAAGAAAATGATGTGTTCCACTAGAAACAATACTTAAACTATAGGTAGATAAAAAATCATCTGGAGTAGAAAGATATTTATTGTTAGCTGTGGTATTACCCGTAGAATTTTTTCTATCTAATGGTAAATCTGATTCGCTAAATATTCTTTGTTCAGCATTTTGTATAAAATTATCTAAATTAGCAACAAAGGTTGTTCCTGAATCTTCTACAAAATCTTGTATAGCTGTTTTTAATGTTGTGTATGTGTATGCCATTATACTACCACCGTTATACTACCTAATTGTCCATTTAAAGAATTAGTTCTAAAAGCATGACCAATTAAATCTTCTTTTGAATTAACAAACCCAGGATTTTCTGTTCTTACCACACCTTCACCAGCCTCTACATCAATACTAGGTCTTGGCTCGTATAATGCTTGTGGATCTACAGTATTTGTAGGTATTTCTAATTGTGGTTGTTTTGGATCATAACATTCAGGACATGCTTTCCAATCATTCCATTGTTTTTTTAATTGATGTAATTTATATCTTTGACCACAAATGTCACAAATAGCAATTGCAAATTTTCCAAGAGCGTAATTCATTATCTTATCATAAAGCTCCTCATATCTGGAGCTACTCTAAAGGATGAACGAGGTTCATCTTGATCAATAGCTCTTCGCATATCATCTTCATATGCAGCTTTTAATAATTCTGTTCGTTCAGGCGCTTTTTTAACAGAAAGCATATAAGCTAACCCACTTGCTAAACATGGATAAAACCTAAAAGGCATTTGTAAAGTATTAGTTGCCGCATCAGCGTCATCCATTCTTACTAATCTATTATAAACTATTTTATCTGTACTATTATCTGGAGTAGGCCATAAATATATTTTAGGATCAATTTGTTTATCTACAAAATATTGAGTTGGTCTAGCTTTATTAGATTTATCAGGAATATTTAAAAATTCTGCACGGCTTACCATTCCTAAAGACATATCTGTGTCAGTTCCATTTTGATTTCGTCTTAAAACAGCATCTAATACATCAATCGTATCTGATCCGGGAGAAATATAATTTACCCCTTCAGTTACAGTAGTAATAGTTTGTTGAATAGTCCATTGATTAAGACCTCGGTTAGCCCAATCAGCCAAAAGTAAATTCATAGATCTTTTAGCTGTTTCTAAATCATAGCCTGTTCGTAACTCTAAACCACATCTTTCATAAGCTTCCTCAATGTAGTCAGTTACATTTAATTCAAAATTTTTAGAATTACTTAATGTCATTAACTATACCTTGTTGCCTTTCTTCTATTAGACATGATTTTACCACATCCTTTATTTTTTTTTATTCTTACTGGTCCGCCTTTACTATAAAAAGATCTTCTGGTTAAAGTACCGAATTGAGAACGACCACTAGCCATTTTCAATAATCCTATCAATTTTAGTTTCTATTCTATCAAAGCGACGTAATACTTGTTCAATACTATCTTGGTGACTATCTTTAGTAACATACTCTTCAGCAGTTTTAACTTTTAAATTATTTAAATCTTCTTGCAATTTATTCATCCTTACGAATAAGTTGGCAATGGCGTAAGTACCGGGGGCAATTAAGATGGTTAAACCAACATTCCATAGTAAGTCCATTTCCATCTTAATTTCCTATTACGTGTAGTATATTTGAGCGTTGTCAATATTCGCATCCGTAGTAACTCGCAGTCCGTCTTTTAAACGAACTCCCATATCACCTGGAATATAAACAGAATCATTATTATTAGCGCTAACAGAATATGTTGTCTGTGTTGCCCAAGATCCATTTACTTGTGTTTGAATATTAACTGTACCTTCTCCTCCAGCGCCCGCCGAAAAATCAATCCCTTTAAAATATGCAATTGTACTTGCATAATTTACAGCAGGGTTTGCAGACTGTGGATTAATGATAGTTTCAGTAGCATTAGCTCCTAAATTTGCGACACTAACTGGTCCAGCCATTTAAGCCTCCTATGATAAATTATTGTTCTGAGCGTATAGAACTGTAACAGTAGCAACACCAGCTGTTCCGTCTCCAGTTGCTCCAGTAAAGTCAGCAAGAACCTCTAAATCAGTTGTTCCAACATTAGTAGCTTCAGTATCTAAAGTTCCGTGTGTTGTTCCTACTGCTTTAGTATTTATGCCGTTTAAAAAAGCATCTGCATCTGTTGCTGTTCCTACAGAAATAGTAGCGGCTCCAGTATCATCACCAGCTGTTGTTACGTTTAAGATAACATCAATAATCTGTGAATTAGCAGGTATCACTGCCATTCTTTGATTAAGTTGACTTGCACCAGTAATATTTGGAACTGCTGATTGAGCCATAGTTACATAGCCTACATCAGCAACATCAGTGCCAACTGTTGTTCCAGTAGTGTTTGAGATTGGGCCTGCTTTAATTGGCCCACTAAAAGTTGTTGTACCCATTGTTTTTCTCCTTGTCAGTTGAGTAGCCTGTCGAACACCATGTTCGTCAAAGATTCCTTATAATATAAAGATTTTAGAGAGAATGCAATAGACAAAAAAAAGGGTAGACAGAATCTACCCTTTTCTCAGAAATTTAAAAAAGACTAAGCGCCTTTTGAACCATAAATTCCTCTAGGATCAGACCATCCAAAGCTGTATCTTTCTCTAGCTTTGTATCTCATGTTTCCTGTGTTGAAGTCACCTTCCATTGCTGTTCTTAATGGGCTTCTTTCAAAGTGTTTCAGACCATTAGGAGCATCGGTTAATACAAACCATGCATCCGGATCAGTTAAGAAGTGATTTACTACATATCCTTCAGGAACAGCACTTGTGTTTCTGATAGCGTTAATATCGTTATCAGCAGTACCTACTCTAAGAGTAGATTCAAGTATTCTGTCAGCAACAAATCTTAGTTGTGACGGAACAACAAGTTTTCTTCCGTTAAGAGCAACGATTAAATTTCTTTCGTCTACAAAATTACTAATATCAATTAGTGCATTTTCTAGAGAAGCTTCATTTAAATCGGCATCTGTAGTAGGTTCGTTAGCAAATGTTCCTCCATATGCTAGTGGATGTGCAGTTGAGAAAAGCTCAACACCATCACCACCAGTGAAGTTATTGTTAAAACCATTGTTTAGAACATTAGCTGCTTTAACCTGTTTAGTGTGATTCATTGACCTAGCTAGTGCTTTAGTATAGCGAGTTGCCAGACGATCATACAAGTTATCTTCAACAGCTTCTTCCGTTAGAGCAAATGCAAGAGCAATTGTCTCATGTGTATAACGAGAAGTATAAGCTTCTGAAGCTGAGTCGTATTGTACGCCTGCGCCTTCTGCTTTTTCTGCAGCATTACCGAATCCAACGAGCATTACTTCTTCTTCAAATGCTCTGTCAGAAGATTCTGTTTCAAAAATCTCCCGAGATTCGTCACCATATTTGGCATATTCAAGTCCAAATAAAGCGTTGAGGCCAGGTTCTAGTTCTTTTGCGAGTTGTGCGCGTGATATAGCCATGTTAACCTCCTATGCTAGACCGTCAGTGCCACCAGAAAACACTGAATTGTTAATAGTAACGACCACGTTGGTGTTAGCAGACGCTGTATCACTGTTATCTGCATCCGTTGAAATGCCAATGGCTTTCAAAGGAAGAGTAGCAGTGGTATTGCCTGTCGCGACGTCAAGTTCTACGTGTGAAATACCAGAAGATGTATCTCCAACTGGTGAATTATCAACAATATCAAAATTGCCGAATAAATCAGTTGTTGGGAATGTGTCATCTGCTTGTACTTCATAAACAACACTAGGATCACAAACTACAAATGCGTAAATGTCACTTGCTGCGATCGGTTGTTGATAGGTATTGGCCCAAGTAGGTGTGCCGGTTGTGGGATTTGTATATCTACAGCCGTTAAATACTCCAAGAACAGCATCTGTTTCTCCAGCAGCTTTTCTACCAATTGTACCGTTAGTGAGAGGCTCTACGAGATCTCCTTGGTATAAACTGGTATTATAGCTACTAGCTACACTAAATCTGTCTTGGCCGCCTGTAAAATCACCGCCGCCGATCATTCTAATTGGACGCAAACCAAAAGGGGCATCTTTATTTGCCATGAGTTAAACTCCTTTTAATTTAGAGTTGACTAATTATTTATCAACTCTGGGTTGACCAAATGATACTTGTGTTCTTCTTTCCGGCTTTTCTTTAGGCATTAAAGGATTTGAATCCTTCATCCAGTCATTATCAACAGCTTCCATTTGCTGGTTAGATCTATCACTATAATATTGTTGTCTCTGTTGCCTTAATTCTTCTGGGAACCGAGCTAATAGCAATCCTCCAACTCCGATAATGCCCGCGTATCTGCCTTCAGCTACCGGTAAATCAGAATCTGGATACTCATCCGCTCTTACAAGTTCATAACCTTCTTGCATTCGGCGATGGACATTAGATTTATCTTCCTGTCCTAACATTTCCGCGCGAATCCAACGATGAACAAATCCGTCTGGAGCATCCGGGGCGTGCAATTTATTAGGTGGCCGCCATTGCACTGGGCGAGTTGAAGCTTCTCTTGTTTCTTTATTCCGTGAAGATCTATCAGCTGCTTCATTAGCTGTAGTCTCATCCGTAAATTCTTGTTCTTTTTTCGGCATTTTTATCTCCTATTCCGTTCTAGTTTTACTAATTCTTTTGCGTATTCTTCTTTAGGTACACCAAGTTTATTAGCAATTTCTAACTCGGACCTTGTTAATTTAACAGATTTTTGTTTTTTTGCAACTGATCTCCCACTTGTTACTGATGCAACAGGTGATTTAGGGGTTGTACTTACAGTTTCAGTTTCTTCAACTTTACCATTTCCAACACCTCCAGCGCCTAACCAAGGTACTAGTCTGTTATCTAACTCAGCGTAGTATTCGTCAGAAGATCCATCAAAACCTTCGTTAATTAAATCCGAATGAATACCAATTGCTACACTGGTTAATTTTTTATCTTCACCAAACCATTCATTTTTATCTGACCATGTGACAGCTTTTGGATCTGGATCTGGTTGGGTTACAGGCTGAGATTGAGGTGCCTCTCTAGGAATTTCAGCAAGAGTTTTTTGCGTTTTTCTCCTCTGTTCTAAACGATTTTTATAAAGTCTAGCCCTTTCTTTCTCAATCTCAACCTGAGATATAGCACGCGATGCCGCAGCAATTCTTTTAGAATCTCCGGAATCTAAAGCTTCTTGAAGAGCAGCTTCAGCTTGATCAGACTGAGATTTAACTCTAGCTTCAAACTCTGCTCCATAACCTGCATCTGTTTGATGTAGTTTAGATTCTAAAGTTTCAGCTTTTCTTTTCATTGCTTCGGCATACTCAAGAGCAGAATTTTCTCTTTCCTCTGCTTCGCGCCTTCTACGTGTTAATTCATTAATTCTAGTTTGAGCTTTACTTTTTTTCTTTTCTAGCTCTTTTTCAGTTATTTCTTCTTCTGATGCCTCAATAACTTCAGGAACATTAGGGTTTTCCTCTTGCTCTGGTTTTTCTAAAGATACAGTTTCTTCTTCTGGTAATTCGTTTTCTTCCATTTTTTTCTCCTAATAAGTTTTAACATCACTGGGTTCTAGAACTGTTGCTAAAATTTCATCGTCATTTAAAATTCTTACTTCAAAATCTTCTAGCTTAACTCTTGTCCCGGCATATCGAGCAATAAGAACCCAATCACCTTCTTTACAATAATCTCCATTTGGAAATTTATTTTTATCTTTGTAACAATCTGGACCGGTACTTAGAACATAACACACGGTAGTCGCAAGAGCTTCTTGCTCTCTTACTTTATCAGGAATAAAGATACCTCCATCACTTTTTGCTTTTCCTTGATATGGAACAACAATAAGTCTCCAACCAGTTGGTTTAGGTAATCTTTGTTTAAGATCTACATTAAGTTTTTTAGGATCTAAAAACCTATCTTCTTCTTTTACAAAAGCAGATTCATAACCAATATCATCTGTTATAGGTTTTACTTTTTCATCTGCATATTTATCGGGTACAAATAATTTTTTCTTTTTAGCCATCTTCTCCGTCCAATCTATTCATTAACGATTGGATTTCAGACTCGACAAAACCTAGTGATTGCAGTTGACCGACAATGTTTTGATAAATGTTCCAATCTTCTACAGATCCAGTTGTTATTTGATCTGATAATTCTGAAGCTCTTTCCCTTATGATCTTCAAAATAAATTGTACTAATTCAACACTGTGCATCTACTACATAAGTGGGTATTTGTATGCAAATGTCAACCAAAAAAAGATTTATGTAAACCTATTTAGATTTAGTAGCTTGAACAAAACCAGCTCTAGCATACTTATCAATTTCTTTTTTCTTTTCTTTTTTCTTGGTTGTCTTAATTTTCTTGATTTTCTTTTCTTCAGCCATAATGACCTCCTTTATTTCCTTTTATGATGACATCTTTTTAAATGTTCTAGCTAATTGTGCTTGACGAACAGTTTTCTTGTCAAAATTTTCAGGATTTTTTAAAACTCTACTTGCGTAAGTTTGAACGCCATAACCGGCTTTCTTTGCTTTTTTAGTAAAAGCTCCTTCTTTTAAATCAGCTTTTTGAATCCATTTTTTATCTTTTGCCATTTTAATCTCCTATTGCGCTAATGGGTTTTTATTATTATTACTCTTGGTTTCAAGTTGATTAACTTTTTCTTCCAAGACCACTAATCTTTCATTAATAGGAGCTAAATTAACACTTTTTTTAGTTTTAACTTCTATCTGATCAAGACGCAAATTAAACTGGCCCCAGGTGTAGAAACCTCCGCCTATTGCCGTGATCACCCCTACTATGGTGATGTACTGTTGAAGTTTAGGTAATAAATTTTTCATATTGTCCTCCTATTTTTTTCCTATATACAAACCAAACCATGCAGCTCCAGCACCTACAATTACAGATACAAAAGCTGATTGTGAGTTAGTTGGATCAGGTAAAGTCATAAACCAATCACAAGTTTTGTAAAACATAACCCCGTACAAGGTTATTAATATGCGAGGAAATATTCTCCATTTATCAAAACCTTCGGGATTGTTGTACCAAGACCGTCTTTCTACTTCCACTACTTTAACTTCTTCAGACACTATCTAAAAAACTCCATATTTTGTGTTTGTATTAAGTTAGCTTGTTGGTCTAAGTTAGTTCCAACTAAATTATAATACCCGGCAATATTATCATCTAAAATAACATTTGCATATATTATTTTTGGTTCGTACCAGTTAGCTCCATCTGGTATATTCATTTGTTGGTAATCATTAAATCCCGAAGAATAACCCATAAAAGCTAAAAGGTTAGCTTGTCCTTGCGCATTATATTCACCTGATTCGTTTTGACTTCTTTGGTTCTCTTCTTGTTGAGCTTGTATATTTTGAGAAACAATTTGTTCTGCTACTTGGTCTGCTTCCGATGCAGTCATCACAGAAGATGTAACACTTTCTATTTGATTTTCCATAGTGGTTACTTGAACTTCAGCCATTGCAGCAGAAGGAGTATTGTCTACTCCAGGCATAGGCATAATTGTAATAGATTGTAAAACTGTATTAGTTTGAACCTGATTATCTGCTACTTGATTTGATACAGTAGGTGAATTAACATTTGCCATTGATGTATTAGAAACATTTACCGAACTTGTATTATTACCACTGTTATTGTTAGATGAAGTGTAACTTCCCCTTACAACACTAGAAACAAGATTAGAAACAAGATTTCTAGTTGTTACTATATTTCTTCTCGTAGCTCCTTTTTCTTCTTGTTCTTCTTCAACTTCTTCTGGAGTTATTTCATCAATGGCTTCGTCTAATGCCTCTTCCTCTTCCTCTATTGCTTCTTCTTCATCAAAAAATTCTTCTACAACTTCAACAAATTCTTCTTCAGAAATCTCTTCTTCCATAAAGACAAGAAAATCTTCTTCCATTCTTTCTTGTACTTCTTCAAAATGTTCAATAAATTCTTCTTCTATTTCGACTATTTCTAAAAAGTCGATTTCTTCCAAATCAGGCAATGGATCAAGGAACTCAATATCGTACTCGCTATCAAGATGTATAAATAATGTATCATCTTCTAAGTTTACATCTATGAACGAATCAAAGTCAATATCATCAGTGATAAAAATATCACCGTCATTATAATCAAAAGAACCCCTATCCCCAACAACTCCAAGAACAATCGTAGAGGTGTCTGTAAATTCATCCTCTCCCATATTGTATCCATAAAACATTTCATCTTCGTCATAACCAAATATTATATCCTCATCTACTCCGTATAGAAAGTCATCACTTTCAAAACTATTTGTTAAATCATACACATCACATAATTCACTAAAATCTGCATCTATTAAACACTCAGAAGAAAGGTTACTAAAAGACTCATCAATAGCTGTGCTTACACTAAAATCATCTGTCTCAATAAAGGTCGTATTATTGGTGTCTTCGTACCGCATATACGTCAGAGCTTCGTTGTTACCTTGAATGCCGATGGTCAAATCGTGATTCTGAATACGGAGTTCATCATAGCGAAAAGAAATTTCATTAGTCGTTTCGTACAGTATAGCTTGAAAGGTACTCTTTAACCCATTACTGTATTCAGAAACATTGTCCCACATGATGACAAAATATTGATCTGTATCTGCTGTTTGTCCAAAGGTCTGTATGTAGGGAGATTGATTACCAGATGATCTTCTAATAAAATCAGACCATGCAGGAAAGACAGAGTAGTTAAATGAAGTAGCTGGGAGCGTTTCCGATCTGTAATTCCTACCTCTAGGCACAGAAAAGTTTGATTGGAAGGTAAAGAACCCGTTCATTGATATATTTACTTGAGAGAAGGTCTGATCATAAAAGGTAAAATCGAAACCGATATTTTTCATCCCTGACATGTTATCGTCTCCAAGGCTTAATCCTTGGCCAGTTCCAGTTATATCAATGATAGGATCAGCACCAATCGTAAATACAGGATCGGTCGCCCATGCAGATGTCGTTAAAAATAATAGTGTGATTAGCCGGAACATATCTTGTGCTTAGGATACTTCTTACAGAAGTCGCCTTTTCTATATGCTTTTATTTCATAACCAGTAAGTTCTTTTTTTACTTCGTCCCAGTCTGGTCTGTCTTGTGGGTTTTCTTGCCATGCAATCTTTGCCTCTTCACCTATCTTACCTTGATACGGGCAGGGACTGCCGGCTTGCATCATCGATCTCCACACGCGAGCATCCTCACAAAGTAATGCAACGGCTGCGACCTTCATCCCCATATCATAAAGACCTTTAGAAAGTTTCAAACGTTCGCAGTTTTCGTCCCGTACACTTCTCCCGGTAGATATACCAAAGAATTGTGTTTGGACTGCCGATGAGGCCCCCGAAGTACAAAGGTCCTGGGAATAGGACATGATAGATGGAGCCACCGCTGAAGGAGGCGGACTTTTAACTCTTTGTGTCACTTTTTGTGAACTTTGGCTTGTAGAATTATTTGTGTTCACATTTGTTGATGTATTTTGATTTACATTCTGGTTGTTCGTTGTGACATCAGAACTTGATGAACTAACATTGTTATTGTTGTTAGTATTTGTCGAAACACTTGTTGAATTATTGGTGTTCAAGTTGGTATTTTCTGAAGTTGCGTTATTAGTTATCAAAGAAGTGTTGTTAACATTTTGCGTCTGATTAATCGTGCTAGTTACAGTCGATGTATTTACATTCGTATTATTTGATGTCGAGGTGTTAGTTTGATTAATTGTCGTATTATTAGTATTCCAATTGGTATTGGTATTGGTATTTGTTGATTGACTAACATTGGTATTATTATTGTTATTTGTATTGGTATTATTACTAGTAACAGTAGAAGTCGTCGTAGTCGTATTTGTTATGTTGCTGTCCTCAGCTATAACAATAGAACTAACAACTATTAGTGATAGTGCAATTACAGATAAGTCGCGCCAAAATGCTCTTGGTAACATAATAAATCATCTCCGACCTCTCTATCGTTGTTTTTCTCTTTGAACGTCTATTCTTTCTTGAGCAATTTCTGTTCTTTCGTCAATGTTTTTTTCTTGCAATCGCAATCTTTCTTTATCAACCTGAATATCAGCATCATCAGATCTTATATCATGTAGTAAACGTTGTTGAAATTCTTGCCCTTTTCGTTCTTGATCCATTTCTTTTAACTCTAACTCTTTTTGTCTTAATTGAACAAGTGGATCTATTTGTAAATCTTGTTCGACAGTTTGAGTAAATAATTCTGTCATTTCAGCAATATCAAGTGCTGCTTCTTCTTCTAATTTTTCTTGTAAGGCTTGTTGTTGCTCAGGAGGTATTTGGTCTCCAAACTGTTGCATTAATTGTTGATATTCAGGACTATTTTGCAATTCTGCTAAGGCCATAGCTTTCGCTTTAAATGAGAAGTGCTGATAGATATGAGCTTGTAAAGCAGACGCTACTTGTGGATTCGTTGCAATAGTAGGTGTAGCTAATGCAGCAGTATGTGCCTTTATGTGAGCATCATGGTCTTGTGGAGCAAAAGCCTGCAATTGACCGCCTTGCAATGCCGCAGCATTTTCGAGTGCTGGATCGGTCGGTTGAGGTTGTTGAGGAGGAGGCAGGATCTGCTCCACATTCTTTACGCCTATGGCTTCGTACATTCTACGGTACGCTTCCCATAGCCCAGTAGGTCCATGAATTTGAGGATTGGATTGAACTATTTGTAGTTCAGTTTGTGCTACAGCTATACGCTGTGCCAATGAATGAATATTAGGATCGCTAACTGGAAGAATATCAACTCTGTCATCAAAGTCAGTTTGTTTTACTTCCGATTGACCATTATTTACCATGTAAGGATAAGATGGTGGTAAATAATCTCTAAACAAAACACCTAGTAGTTTAAATTCTACTTTTTGTGCATAATGTAATCTTTTATGGATAGCAGACATAACACGGGTTCCGTGTTCAAGATTTGCTAATGTTGTTCCGACTGGAGCATTCTTATCCATTTGTTGATAAGGATGATCTGCAATAGCCGCAAAATTTTTACCACTATCTTCTAAAAGTTTTAATAAATTAAACAAAGTTCCTGAAGGCTCTTTGAAAGGGAGAGGGATCAATGAATTTTGCAATGAACCTCCAGGAGCATCTACATCTCTAAATTCTCCCGGCTGCAAAGGAACATCGTCATCGCGAATACGAATACCTCTAGCTTTAAAACCAGCTGGTAAATTTGCTAATGTTCCAGCGTCAATTAATTGTCGGAGAATAGAAGTTGCTGAACGGGAAACACCACCAATAATGTGCGGTAATCCAAAACCATAAAAACCTAATCCGGGTAAAAATTTATAATGAACAAAATATTGTCTTGGCTTTTTTAGAGGATCGCTTTCAGCATAATTTCTTCTAATAGATAAAACTTTACCGTTAACAGCATCAAGGGTAACTATGTAAGGAACTTTAATACCTGTTACCTCGCCATTACTAGAGTCTTCAAAACCTTCTAAATCTAATAATGTATGAACTTCATAAAGCTCAAAAACATCATTATCAAATGATGTTCTTTCTATTCCTTCTTGTTTTGCTATTTCTTCTTCAACTTCGCTAGTGCTAACATAACCACCGCTTTGTAAATCTACATCTTTATAAACACCAGATAATTGCATTTTACGAACATCGTTACCATTCATACTAAGTTGATGTGTTATGCGTGAAGCAGACACTAAATCAGTAGTGTTATAAGGAACAATTAATTTTTCAGCATGCACAAAACGAGCGCATGGTCTTGCCATTGTTGGATCGTAATAAACTTTTTTAAAAGCTGAACCACTTAATGGAAGGTAGTAAAGGAGCTGGTCCATTTCAGGATCATATTCTTCCATTTCATAAGTGATTTGATAATTCATAAATTCTTGAACACGATCTGCTTGAGCATCTACTTCAGGATTAGAATCTCCCATAATCATTGTTCGTACTGGACCGCCTGGCGGTAATAATTCTTTATATGCCATAGCCTGAAACTTAGTAGCGCTTTCCGCTAACATAGGATGAATAACATTCGAGGCACCCTCAAATGGTTCTGACCTTTCTGAATCTAAAGTTCCAAGTAATTTAATACCTTTTTCATAAGCCTCTTCCCAACCTTTTCGTGAAGATTTATCTTCTTCTATACCACCTAACAAATCATTAGATATATTTTGAAGTTGGTCTTCTTCCATATAATCAGCTAAATTAGCATCAAATGGAACTGTATTCATTTCCTGAATAACTTCTTCTTGACCAAACTCTATACCACCATCTTCAGTTTCAAAAGAACCTGATTCAATAACTTCTAAAAGGTCTGTAGGTACTTGCCCATTAGCTGGAAGTTGCTCTATTTCTAAAGCGGTTTCTTCTTCTCCACCGGGGCCAAAAGGTCTCTCTGTTGAAGCCATTAATTAATCTCCGATTTCTTTACTGCTTCATATCGAACATTTTGCAGTAAAAGTATTGTCGATAAAGCCGACATATTATAATCCCCATGATCTTTACAATCTAAGGGTGATAAACACTTACATCTATCTTTTACATTATTAAAACAAATAACTCTAGATACAACTTCTTCTAAAGTTATTTTATCTTTATCTAAAAAATCTTCAATGTCCATTTTCTAGAATACTCCAGAAAATTTACCACCTCTAGTTGCAGCTCCCATACCTCTCATGGTACTTTTACCACCAGCAGATTTTGGTTGCTTAACTGTTTTTTCTTCTGTGTAGACAGATCCACCTCCAGAAAACTTTCTTCCAGATCCTTTAGTCATATCTTCAATATAACTAGCTCGGTCGTAAGTAAAATCTCTATTAGCAGCTTTTGAATCTCTATCATATTCGTCAGCAATTCTTTGTCTGTCAGCATTAGATACTAATCTTGAACCTTCGTCCAAAAGATCATCAACAGAACCACCACTAGCATAACCCGTAATCAGTGGATTACCAGTTCTGTCTGCTTCAGCTCTTGCTTTTTCGTATCCTTCTTCATCATAAGAAAAATGTTTTTTTCCGACTCTTGGCATTTTATACTCCTTTACTTAATAATAAATGCGTTGTGATGGAGGTGATTCCTCATCCATTTCATCTTCCGGATAACGAACGAAACCTCCTTCTCTAAAGCGTAATATAGCCTGAGTTGTTGAATCTACCAAGTCATCATGATCACCATTCGGAAAAGATGCACATTCCTCGACTAATTCATCAGCCCAGTCTGTATCTGGATGCCAAACAAGACCAGACTCAAACATGGGAGCAGAGGCATTTGCCCTTGCAACTTTGTCTTGTCCTGATCTTCTACCACCTGGAGTAAAGTTAACAACGGGTATTCCCATATTCCTTAGCTCTTGTGTTAAAGGCAAACCAGACGCCTTAGCTTCAATTAACACCATATCAGGATCATAGTCAATATAATGCTCATGCGCTTTGCGTTTTAATGTAGGAAATTCCCATCGTCCTTTCTCACTGTTTAATAATATTATATTAGGACCATCATCTTCTGTAGGATAAAAAACACCCCATGTCGTAATTGCACTATAATCAGCACGCTCAGATTTTAGAAATGCAGTATCATAAGATTGAATAATATATTCACAATGAGGAGGATCTTCTTTTTCCCAAACTTTCCACCATTCTCTTTTTAAGATAGATGCCTCTTCACTTGTTGGTTGTTGTAACCACTGTGCTGACCATTTGGACACTGGTAAAGAAGCTTTAACACCTTCTAGTTCATCGCGTGTCCAGAATCCAGGCCATAACACTTTATCATCTTCAAAGATAGCCGGGAACTCTATAACTTCCCATTGATCTGCTCCTTTGCGTGACTGCATTTTTAAAACTTCAGCTGTCAAATCTTTAGTTGACCAGCGTGTCATCACGATAACAATAGAGCCACCTGGCTGTAATCTTTGTCGTGGACCAGAAGTATACCATTCATAACATGCTTCAAACGAAGTCGAACTTAATGCGTCTTGCTCAGAATGCGGATCATCAATAACAAGCAAGTCCGCGCCCCGTCCCGTGATCGCGGCTCCAACACCCGCAGCGAAATACTCTCCGCCGTCTACGGTATTCCATCGACCAGCTGCTTGACTCTCTGGAGATATTTTTACTTCAGGAAAAACTTCACGAAATTGGGGACTATGCACGAGAGCTTTACATTTACGACCAAAGCCTGTGGCAAGTTCCGTTGTATGTGTAGCTTGAATAATTTTTAATTTAGGATTTCTTCCCATCATCCATGCCGGGAAATACACACTAGCAAATTCGGATTTGGTGTGTCGGGGTGGCATATTCACAATAAGTCTTTTGGACTTACCTTGAGAAACTTTTTCTAACTGTTTAGCAAATATTTTATGATGTTCACCCTCAATAAAATCAGGCCACATATGTTTAACAAAAGGAATAAAAGTATCTTGCTTTTGTCTTCTGTCTTCTAACTGATTAAGTTTTTTTTTAAGTTTCAGAGCGCGGCGAGCTTCCTCGCCAGAAAGCCCCTCCGCTAGTTTGCCCCAATCTGGTTGAGACATCACTCCGTTAACCTTGTATTACGAATACTGCTACTACTAATCCGATTACTAAAATAGGAACTAACCATTTATTATTAAAAGGTTGTTTCTCGGATACATAAGCTTCATTACCAGGAGTAGATGGATCATCACCAATAAATCTGCCTTTAGATGTCCTAGCTCTTTTTCTCGCTGGTGCTTTTTTCGTAGTTTTTTTTGTTTTAGCTTTTGCCATTCATTGCCTCTCTAATTTTGCGCATTCCACGTTGGCCAAACCAAAATGAAATGACGGTTGAAAATAAAATTTTTGTCTCCTCGTCCCAGCTACTTAATATAGCTTGAGATACATCTTCTCCTTCTTGAACCGCGACATAGACAGCCAATCCTTTAATTGTCGCAAATAAAATAAAGAAGAAGTATGTTACTACAGGACGAACGGACGCCTGTAAAGCAGAAATAAAAGAAGATTTATTACTTCGTGCTATTTCCGCTGCATGTTTGTAAAGATTTTCGGATTCCGATACATCAGCTTGTGCATCTAATTCATCAATTTTTAACTTACTGAGAACTTCTGCGTGCTTGGCCTTCGCATCGAGAAGCCTTAACTCGTGCTTATTTTTCTGCCCTTGCTCGAAGAATCCCAAGAGGGTGGGGAGAAAAGAAGTTCCGAAGCCGAGCAAACTGCCGAAAAGTGATAGCATAATTAACTCTAGTTAGATTTATTTTTTTCAATTATAAATAATGCTAAACTTCCAGCTATTATTGTTAATAAACCTAAAGCAACATTGCCTAAGATTACCATTAACAAACCAATAACTCCGATACCAATACCAGCCCATGTAACAGGTGAAGTGATATCAACTCTGGAAGGAATAGAAAGAATAAAATCTTTCACTACTTTTAATAATTCCATCATACTCTCCTAATTTGTTTGTTTGTCTTTTGTCTTAATATGAATATCTACTTCTTGTGTTTCAGGAATATTAGCTGTTACAGAAATATTACTTGAAGAACAGGAAATGCAAAACATACTTACAACAAAAACGATCATCATATTTTTCATCATTGTCTCCTTAAAATGGCATTCTTATATTGCTAACTATACCGCTTATGTAATCTTGTGCGGCAGTTCTGTCAGCTTGATTTGTAAATGGACTGTTAGCAACAGATAAAGCATCACCCATATCCACAACCATATTACCAGTATCAAATGTGGTTGGTGAAACGGTTTCTGTTACATTTACATTATCTTTTTCAACAACAGGTGAACCACCTAAACCTCCGCCCGTAGCGGTAGAAATATTATCTGTAATAGTATCAGTAAGAGATAAAGTTGTCGGTGTTGGCGGTAATCGCCGTATTGGCTCTTTTGGCTCTGCATGTGGTGGCATGTCTAGCTCATATGTTGTTTGAGGACCTGCCATATGATGTGGTGATGACGGCATTGGATCTCCATGCATTCGTTGACCAGAGTGTCTGCCCGGATACATCGAATTAGTCGCACTATCCACAAAAGTAGAATAACCAGTGTCTGGTGTGTAAAGTTTCGCTGCGCCTTCCATTCCAGGCCCTACAATTTTTTCTCCTAATCTTTCGCCATTATAATCAAAATAATAACGTGTATATGTTCCATCACCATTATCAGCTACTTTTGTTGCAGATAAATTAACTTGCCCCGGATCGTCACTTGCCATACTTCTTCCAAACATATCAATAGACTGTGGTGGATCATCAGGTAGTCCCGGATCATAACTTCTCGGATCTCTAGGAATCACAGGTGGAGGACGGTCCGTAACCGGATCAAAAATACTTACTGCCTCTTCAAAACCAATGCGTGGTGCAGAATATTCTTGTGTTGGTGTAGTATAATTACCAGCGAATGGATTTGTTGGGAGCATGGTTGGTTGAACCTGCTGTACAACACTAATCGCTGTTTGAGGATCAATTCCTATATCAGAAGCCAAATTCATAATATCCTGTAAGGATGCGAATCCTCCGCTTACATATTGTATAAAATCTCTTAAATCTACATTCGCCATATTTTATCCAAACATTGTTCCCGGCATTGTTACACGATTTGCGTTTGTTTTTCCAGCGTAAAGCCCTCTCTTTCTATCAGAGAGTAATTTATCCTCAAACATGCGTCTTTTATCGCGGGGAATTATCGTCCCGCTGGGTGCTGTGGGTGCTAAGGAAGGATTAGATGACGCTTGGAGGTTTTGTCTCTGCTGTCCAGCGAGAGCTTTACTTAGATTGTTGGCATTTAAATTTGCCGCATTAGCTGTATTTTGCATTATGCTCATTGCTTGTTGTTGATTATTATTTTGCATATTGCCTAAATTCATTCTTGGATCGGTGTTTAAGGTTCCAATACCTTGAGGTTGAGGAGGATTAAAATTATTAACAGCACCGCCCATGTAATAGCCGCGCACGGCTCCGCCGTGTGCGAGCGCTTGGCGTGGTCCTTCGTAATTATCTTTATTCCTTCTCCAATCTTCTAATCTTTTTTGTCTATTCCATCTATCTAAAGCTTCTTGTTCTTCGTCTGGCAAAGACTCAAACCAGTTAGAGCCAGAATCTTCATATGGAATCTGATAACCGCCATCTTCATTAGGATCAAATTCTTCAAAATAATCAAAACCCGGTGTTTCTCCTTCACCAAAGCCTTCAGGTCCAAGGCCATAATCTGGTTCTTCATCTAAATCTATAGGTGGAATGCCGTACCCTCCAGGCTCGCCCAATGGCGCTAAAGGTTCACTCAACATTCTATTTAACTCTTCATCAAGTCTTCTTATTTTTTCTTCTTGAGTTAATACTTCTCCACCTTCATCATATTTATTAAAATAAATATCCGGGACTCTTCTTCGTACACGGCCACCGCCAGCGTATCCTTCAAGAGATTCTATTCCTTTATTAGCCCTTCTTCTTATAGCTTCTTTTCTCATTTCTTCTTCTGTCATTCTAGGAAATCCATATTTACTAGTGTCTATTAACTCTTCTTCTGTTATAGGCCCCTCTAATGTAGGCTCTTCATTTTCTTTAGTCATGTTGTGATACAAAGCAGCTGTACCAACTGGTATAGCTCCAAGACCTGTTAACATAGCTTTCATGTGAGGATTGCTGAGAACCATGCGCAGTGCGCTTTGGTTCATGCCTTGCATGGTAGATGCTTTTACTATGTCTGGACGTGTAGCGGCAATTTTTGCTGCTTGTTTGCTAGTAACTTTTATACCTTGTTTTGCAAGCATTCTTACTATTGCTGATATTGCTGCGGGTGCTAATGGAGCTAATTGAACGGGCATAAATTTATTATCCTTCCGATTAAGATACTATACAATTCATAAGTAACATTATTTTTTTAGGGGTGGCAAGAACTTTATCCTTTTTCCACCAAAATCTCTAGGGTACCTAGTTTACATACCAGACCGGCTTTTTGTCAAAATTCTGTTATTATTTGACAGAAACACTACTCAGAAGGACTACTAACCCCTGCGCCTTCTGAGTAGAATCCCCCCC
>CERB01069606.1_pt1 | contig 25268 bp, 20 predicted proteins | sample 356271 | NCBI WGS metagenome assembly CERB01 (sample SAMEA2621155, study PRJEB7988) | marine metagenome | isolation source: saline water (ENVO:00002010), including
CCGTCTTCCCACCAGTTGGCGGCCTCGCTTTCCTCTTCCTTGGAAGAGTGTACAAATTCTACTCTGTAGCGGGACTTGGAGAGGATATCATTCGTTGGTTCAACCTTCCAAGACTTGACTTCTCGTCCACCCTTACTCGAAGCGGAATTCAGTCTCGATGTGTAGAGGTATTCGTCTCTCTCTGGGTCAGACCAGTGAACGGAGATGAGACGGATTTCATCTTCCTGCCCCGGAACAGGCTCAACCATGTATCGCGAGGTGGATAGGACACCTTCTGTTGGTTCGCCCATCCATGAAGTCACCTCTCTGATTTCTTTCCTGTTGAGGCTGTAATCTGCGTTTGGTGAGAAGAAGTATTCGGATCTCTCTGGGTTGGACCAGTGAACGGAGGCAAGACGGATTTGATCTTCCTCCCCCTTAACAGACTCAACCATGTATCGCGACTTGGAGAGGATGTCTTTTGTTGGTTCGTCCATCCATGAACTAACCCTTCTCCTTTTATCGAAATGCTCTATATCCGGCGTGTAGAGGTATTCGTCTCTCTCTGGATCAGACCAGTGAACGGAAACCAGACGGATTTGCTTCCCAACCATTTGTCGCACCATCGCCACAGCCATTTCATGGCTTTTCTCATCTCTAACCGGAGGTTCGAACGAAACTTTCGTATCGCCATTATCCTCTTTGAAGCCTTTAAGCGTCAATAATCCGATGAGGGCTCCGCATCCTACGAAGGGTGCTAAACAACCGAGAACCCCCCATTGTTCGAAGATTCCTTGTGCGATGATTACTGGTACTCCGACAAAAAGCAATAGAAGGAAAATGTTCCATTTCAATTGCCTCTCTGCTTTTCGCATCACCATTACCTATCACTCCGTTTTTTCTCCCCACCAGTTTTCTTCTTGCTCGGTTCCTTAGTAGATGTTTTGAAACTGGTGGTTTGCTGTCTTTACTATTTCTCCGGCATTGGAGCAATCCAAGCCTCAAATGAGCACAATCTGAGTGTCGAGCTGTAATCTCTCTTGATTTTGAGGGTCGGCTCAGGGGTTCCTTGTAGCCTGGGGGGAAGGGCCTTTCGGATCGCCTCATTTGCCTCCTCGATCTCTGACTCGGCGGTGATTACCCTGCCCCTGACCATGCTAGGACCCGTCCTGTCGAGAAGCGGCACTAGAGATGGGAGGAACTCGACTGTTCGATGGGGGAGATTGACCAAGAGCAGGTCCCAGGATCCGCTGGTGTCGGGGGCCTCGTGCAATTTGGTCGCATCGGCAATACCCACCGCTCTGTCTTCATGGATTCTCGATAGGGGTGTTGTTTCTGAGGGGTAATTCCTGCGATCCCAGCGACGCAGGTTGTCGAACAACATCTCTACAGCATCGGGATTGAGGTCCGATGCGAGCAGGTCCCCGACCAGATCAGGTTCTCCCAGCAGTGTTGCTAACGCCGGGCCGACGCCACAGAAGGGGTCGCAGACGCGGATGGGGCGACCCAACAAGGAGCGGAGCTCCTTGGCCAAAGCCAGGGTCTCCAGCCTCTCAGCTTGCAGCTTGGTGGAGAAGTAGGCACGAGTGGGGTCGCAGAGTATGCTGCGCCCCGACTCCCTTACCATCACCCTAGTTTCTATGAGATGCGGTGGGAAATCCGAGGTCAGGACATGATCGCCGTTCCTGCATCCTATTGGCTCAAGGTCGCGAATCCTAAGTTCCCCCTGCACGCCCTTATCATCCATTACCAATCTGACATGTGGGTGAGAATGCATCTTCGCCTTCGCTATGGCTTTGGTGTGGGCCCTTAGCGCTTCGTCGATCCTCACAATCATAATGTCGCCTATGAATTCGTGATTGGATGGCCATGACTCTCCATGGAATGCGACTTCTTCCTCGCCTAGGATTTCCTTGAGATGCTTCCACCAGTCCGAAGAGGGTCTCTCGTCAGCCCTTCCCTCGACCAATTCCACCTCGTATGCCGACGTCAGTCCTGGAAGTTCCGAGGGGGCCTCGGTGCTAATCGGAAGTAGCCTATGAGTGCCGTCCTCGTCGGGGATGACCCGGAAGCCAATAGCGAGCCACTGCTCGGCCTTCATCTGGGCTAGGACGCCCTCGACCTTGCTGTTCGGAACTCTGAGGTGTCGCATCACGTTCATGACGGGCAGCGGGGCAGGACGCTTCACAATGACGGATGAGGGCGCGTCGGTCGGTCTTTGGCTAGTTGGGCTCGGACCGGGCGATTTGGGGCTGATGACTCGTGAAGCGGTGGAGGCTGCTAGGTCTTGCGACAAGCGGTACTTGGAAGGGTACACAGCTGTTCTCCCTGCAGATCAGGAGGACGTTCTTGAGGAGATTGTCGGGCCTTGGGAGAGGCTGATGCGACCCTCCATAGAGACCCCTGCTGAGTTGATGGAGGAGGCCTTGGTTTCCTCGGTCGCGCTAATGGTAGTGGGAGACCCGCTCCAAGCGACGACGCACGTTGACCTGGAAGCATGGTGCTCCGAGTCTGGAGTGGGTTTCAACGTTGTCCCGGGGCTTTCGGCGACATCTCTCGCAGTTTCCCTCTCCGGCCTCCAGTCATACAAGTTCGGACGGCAGGTCACCATACCATACAAGTATGGAGAATACCTAGCGACATCTCCTCTGGAGATGGTCGAGGCGAATTACTCTAGGGGGTTGCACACATTGGTTCTTCTCGATCTTGACCCGACTGGAATGGGTGTGGACAAGCCAACGCCAATGAAGCCGAGTGAAGCGATTTCCCTAATTGTTAGCATGGCAGAGAAGTGCGTTGAGGGGGGTTTTTCTGGCAGGTTCTCAGAGACGTCGGTGATGGAGTGGGATGGTTTCCTTCTGAGTGACATAGGTACTGATTCGCAGAGGGTTTTGTCTGGTAGCCTGGGTGAGCTCTCTTCTGTCGAAGGCGGGCTTGTTCACACGCTAATAATCCCCGCAGAAATGGGTGAAAATGAGAGAGATGCGTATGAGCGCCGGAGACCGCATAGGTGATGGGTCGGTCTCTGTTCGGATGGTGTGAAGGGGGGACGAGGAATGGCAAAGCCACCAGCAGAAGTTAGGTTCCCCGGTGACAAGAACCGCAGGAGGAAAGTTAGGGTCAGAGGGATCAAGCAGGCCTCAAAGGAGATCCAAAGGAGGCTTGAAGGCAACCTTGATGGTTTGTTAGATGACCCTGAGTGCTTCATACCTGACATAACTGGGGAGCTCGGGAAGGTGTCCTTCTTCGGTTCGAAAGACATGCTCGCAATGACTCTGAAGGAAATAGAGGTCGTGGCAGCGAAGAGGAACGACCTCAAGTGGCTCAGAAGGAGGATGGTGAAGAAGGGGGGCGACGAGGTGTGCAAGTCGCTTGCGGGAAGCCTCGTGGCAGCGAGTGAAGAGGACCTGTCCACTGTTTCTGTGTTCAAGCACCCGTTGTACGGGACCGCTAGTTACCTGAGGAGAGGGAACGGGAAGCAGAGCCATCAAGCTGGGATTCAAAACTTCAATCACCCAAAGCTCAGGCTACTGGTGTGGGACGGTCATGCGAAATCTGGGCAATTCTTCTTCTCGTGGGACGGTGGCTTCGTTTGCTCCTGCGCTGAGCCTAATGCTCCTGCGGAATGGGTCGACTGGGTTCTCGACAAGTCGTCAGTGGACCTGTCGGGAAAGGATGTGCGTTGGTCTCTGGGCCTTAGCGAGGATATCGTCTCCGAGGGGACCAATACCGAGAACGGATGGCTACGGCTGGAGTTCCAAGATGGCACGACTGTCGGATTCTCTACGTCCGCGCTTGCAAAGACAGAGGTCCCTCTCGCACAGAGCATTGCCATTTCGATGATGCCGCCAAACAAGCTTGGCTCGGTTTGTGATGCGAAGTGGATGTGGATGCCGGACGGTTGGCCCGATGGGAGAGCCCTTCCCTCGGAGGGGGAAGAGCGTCTGGAGGAGGCATTGGACGCGTGGCTGAGGATGTCGTTAGAGGATGGTTCGCTGTCAAAGACTTGCAGGTCCAGCATACTCAACTCGATTACTGACGGTTATGTGGTTGGCAACAGTTGGTTCGCGGACGATGACAAGGATGGTTTCCTGAATCACATGGCGGGGACTTCTGAAGAAAAGAAGGCCCTGGCCTGCGTTCTTGACTCATTGGAGGGAGGGATTCACGTCAGGACCGATGGCCTTGCTCTCGAATTGGAGGAGGGAGTAGTTAGATTGGAAGAGTCGTCTTGTCACCCCGTTCTGGTGGCCCTGTGGCCGGATCATGGGATGAAGATACTCAATGAGATGTACGGCCTCGAAGGGGACGAAGCAGGAGAAATTCTTGCTAGGCAGGACAAGCGGAAGCAGGGTTTCGGAGCTTTCCTCAGGGAATTGGGTGAGAACCTAGACACCGCTCAGCGCCTAGACAGACTGCCATGGGATACCGAAGTGCTACCTGTGCCACTGAGCATGGCTGACAGGCTGGTACGGAAAGCAGTTGACGATGGGGTTGCTTCGACCGTCTCTATAGCCAGGAAAGGAAAGGGGCTGGAGGCTGCTATGGGTTGGGCGTGGTTGGTGGTTCACGACAGGACCGAGTCGGACGCGTGGAGGTTCGATGAGGCGAGCAGGGACAAAGGAGGGGACTGGGTACCAGCACTCAGAGCCCTATGGGACGCTTCGGAGGATCTGCTGCTCAGAGACAGAGAGGACGCAGTCGAGGACTACAGGAACGCGATGAAGTGGTTGGCTGAGTCTAGTGGTTCAGTTTGTCCTGAATAGCGATGTCAGTGAGGAATTGCTATCCATATTGCCACGGCAAGCAAGGAGGCCCCCATTATTCGATTCAGGGCGGTGGCTGAGGAGGGGGATGTGAAGGCCTTCCTGAGGAGTGAGCCGAAGGCGGCCCATGACATGACTGCGGGAAGGCCGAAGAAGAGGTTCATGAGAACCAGCGCTATCTTGCCTGGAAAGCCGGCTCCGAATAATCCGCCGAAGGCTGTCATCAGCACCAGAAAGTGTATCCAGGCCTTGCCATTGACGATCTGGAGGGTCACCCCAGTGAATACCCCCAGCCTGTCCTTTCCCTCCTCATTGGCAGAAAGAGGCGGGGAAGTCGCGACCTTGTATCCGAGATAGGCTATGTAGGCTGCACCAATGTATGTGAGCAGGTCGAAGGCGGATTTGTTGTCTTCTATGAAAACAGTGGCCCCACCAACAAACAGCCCCAATGTGGACCACCCTATTGCCATTCCAGCGATTAGAGGTAGGGTTTCTCGGAATCCGTGTTGGGAGCCGTGTGCCGCGCAGAGAACGTTGTTGGGCCCTGGGGTGAAGCACATCGGAACAATGAATGCCAGTGTCGCGACAAGCAATTCTATGTCCATGGGACCACTCAAGCCCTTGTCTCTAGGAATTGATTTGCGGCCTTGAGGGCCCCGTCAATGTCCTTCCAAAGGTCCTCTACGTCTTCGATGCCGACGCTCATCCTGACGAATCCGGGGACTACGCCTGCTTCGTGCCTAACTTCCTCGGGAACAAACATGTGGCTAGAGTTGAATGGGCACTCCACCAGGCTCTCTACTCCTCCGAGGCTGGTTGCTTCGAATATAGTATCCAATGACCTCATGAATTTGAGAGCCGCTTCGTCTCCTCCTTTGACTACAAAGGCCAGCATTCCGCTTCCCCTGGGCATGATCCTCTGGGCTACCTCGTAGTCAGGGTGTGTTTCCAAGGAGGTGTGTCTGACGCTTTCTATCATGTCGTGGGACTCGAGCCTTCTTGCAAGTTCAGCTGAATTGGAGGCATGTATCGGCATTCTGGTATGTAGTGTCCTCATCCCTCTCTCAAGCATGTAGCACATATGAGGGTCCGCCGCTCCACCGAAGTGTATTTTGTTGAAGAAAATATCAGCTATGAGTTCCTTCTTCCCGGCGACGAGTCCGGCTATTAGATCGGAGTGCCCGCCGAGGTACTTTGTTCCGGAGTGAAGAACGAGGTCGAAACCCATCTTGATGGGGTTACAGGCCCATGGTGATGCGAATGTGTTGTCGACAACAGAAACAACGTCGTTTCTATTGGCTATTTCTGCCATAGCTTCCAAATCGCAGACCTTCAGTACGGGGTTAGTCATCGTCTCGACGTAGAGGACCTTTGTGTTCTCCTGGATTGCCGCTTGATAGGAAGAGGGTTCCCTAATGTCGGCCATGGTGACTTCGATTCCCATTCGTGGCATTATCTCAGTCAGAAGTCCATATGTGCCTCCATAGCAATCAGCGCTCGCAACGATGTGGTCACCAGAAGACAGGAGGGTGAAGAGGGTGGTTGATATCGCCGACATTCCGCTGGCGAACACCTCGGCGTCCTCTGCTCCCTCGAGTGCCGCTATTTTTGCAGACACTACCTCTGAGTTGAGGCTGGAGATTCTACTGTAGATTAGTGTGTGTTGGGCGCCGTCGGCCCATCCCTTGTAACGCTCGTCTGTCAGTCTGTATGTGGATGTCATGAAGATCGGTGTCGAAGCCGAGCCTTCGACGTCCTGCATACCAGAATGTACGGCCTTCGTTGCAAATCCCTTGTCTGTATCGTCGCCCTCCATGGGTGGCGGAGTGGCCATTGGGTCATCAATCATACGTCGTGTTAGAAACAACTCAGAGGCTAGTCTGTGTATACATGCTCCTTGAGGAGTTCCAAAGAAACGAGTTGTAGTGTCTCCTCGTGAGTAGCCGAAATAACGACTGGGCAGGCTACGCCCTCTTCGGCAGCGTCTTGCCACGTCTGGGCACAGACGCACCACCTGTCCCCCGGAGACAGTCCAGGAAACCCATGCTCCGGCATCGGCGTGATCAAATCGTTTCCCTGAGAACGCGCGAAATCAAGAAACTCCCTAGTAACCACGCAGCAAACGGTGTGCAAGCCATGGTCATTGCGATCTGTGTTGCAGCAGCCATCCCTGTACCAACCAGTGAGCGGCATTGTCGAGCAGGTTTCCAATTTTCCTCCAAGAACGTTGTATGATGGCAGCATGTATGCCGACTAAGGAATTCAGTAGATTAACTCAGTGTTATTCTCAAGAGTCGTCCTTTGTAATCAATTTCTTTGTCTCTGGGCCTCTATGGCGACTGCACTCAATGGGGCCTGGAGGTTGAATGAGGGTACAAAACCGGTCATCGGTATTCTGATTATTTGATCCGACTCAAGGAGTATTTCCTCCGGAATCCCATGCTTTTCGCCCCCCACGATCAGAACTATGCTGCCGGTCAAATCTGTCTCCCAGGGGGCGAGTTCTCCGATGTCCTCAACGGAGATAATTCTGAATCCTGATTTCTTAGCCGCCCTAACTGCCTCTATCCCACTCATCCAATGAACGGGTATGAACCTGTGAGCTTTCATCGAGGCTCGCTTGGCGGATTTTCTTTCTTGGTTGGTTAGTTCGGCGTCAATGACCACTGCATCGGCCCCGGAAACCTCTGCTGTGCGGATGCAGAATCCTATGTTCACCGGATACGCCGCACCTGCTAGAATCCAGACGAGCCCTCCTTGAGAAAGGGTCTGGTCGAAGCTTGTATGTGGGTTCCGACCAACCAATGCGAGAACGTCTGGGGTTCCTTCCGAATTGTCCTTTGACATCCTCCACAGATCGTTCTCGGAACCATGGATTACCTTGATTCCTCTTTTCTCTGCAATGGAAATTATTTTCTCCAAATCGTTTGATTGGGCGTCTCTTTTTACTAATATCACAGAGATGTCTTCGTTTCTCTGAATGGCTTCTAGTACCTGTTCGATTCCACATCTCTGCATATCACTCACCCATCGAGCCCGGGGTCCTGCCAACCCATCCTGCAAGATTCAGGCACACTGCCACTACAGGGCCTATCATCAGAGCGAATACCACTGTACCTAGGCCGACCGTGCCCCCGAGGAGCCACCCTGCGATGACCACGGACACCTCTATCGCTGCACGCACCCTTCCTATCGGCACCCCGGTTCTTCTCTGGATTCCAGTCATCCATCCGTCTCTGGGCCCGGGACCCAGGTTTGCAGTCAAGTAGAGGCCGCTCCCTATCCCCACCAGTATCACGCCCACCACCACCTGTACGAATGCTAGTGCGAAGCTATCGGGGGTAGGTAGCATGGGTAGCATGTATTCTATCGCAGCCGCGATGAGCACAGCATTGAGTATTGTACCGATGCCAGGCTTTTCGCGGAGGGGAATCCACAGGAGTAGGACCGCTATGCTGACAAGAAGGGTTGTCTGGCCTATGGATCTCCCTATTTGGACTGAAATGCCATCTGCTAGGACTGTCCAGGGGGTATTTCCAATGCCGGCGGCCACTAGGACCGCGTCCCCTGTGCCAAATATCCAGAGGCCTATGCAAAGTATCGCCGTTGTATTGAGTCTCGGCCTTGTCGCCATTGGGTCATCTGAGCTCCACCAAGTGAGCGGGACCTCCTTTGCGGGCTTGAACATAGAAGAGGTGCCCATGTGCTACGAAGTGCGTCTCAGCCTTGAACCCAATCGTAGTATTCTTTCGTAGATTCCACTGGCCACCAAGTTATACAAGGAAGCTCATAGGAATGCTCGGATTTGATTTTAGAAATTAAATCGCCCTTTTTGGATTCTGGTGTCCTAATTTGTACATCCCATTCAGGAACGCTCTGGGTTTCGCCTTTCCATCGAAAAACCGAGGTTGTTCTCTTTATGTCTATGCAGGCAGCTAGATTCGAGTCGATTATTGACTGGCACCACATCCCCACTTCGGCTTCATTCAAGTCGCCTGGTAGGGTGGTTTGAACTATCCATACCGTGTTATCCATGGCAACGGGAAGGGGCAGCCTGCCATCAACTCGATGGCATACCTTGAATGAGTGGTGCGCCTTCCATTGCAACGGCGATAGCATGGAGGCGTGGGAGAAGCCGATCGAAACGGGAGATGTCCCAGAGGATGGTGCGTCCTTCGACGTGGTTGTTGTCGGGGGCGGGCCCGCGGGTTCGGCTGCTGCAGCTTACAATGCTCTGAACGGCTGCAAGGTCCTGCTAATTGAGAAGGGCGTTTGGCCTAGAGACAAGATTTGCGGCGACGCTGTCGGCGGGAAATCGCTCTCACATGTGAAGGAGCTAGGAGTCAAGGGGATGATAGAAGGGACCCCCCACTTCACTGTGGATTCGATAATCTTCGGTAGTGGAAAGGGGAACACCGTCAGAGTCATGCTGCCCCAGGAGGAGTTTGAGAAGAAGGAGGCTGGCTATGCCCTTCCACGTCTACAATTCGACTACATGATGTTCAAGAGGTGCTCGGAAATCGTTCTGGAGAACGGTGGATCGGTTATTCAGGGGTTCACTGTTAAGGAAGTCCATGTGGAGGAAGGGCGTGTTACTGGGGTTAGCGGTGGCTTCGGGAAGAGGGGAGATTCCGACGCGCGTCGCTATTCCTCTTTGCTGACGATTGGGGCGGGCGGATACAGTTGCCCAGTGGCAAAAACGGTGACTGAGGTGATGCATGGAGAGCCCATGAGGGACGATGAGCACTACTGCGGTGGATTCAGGGAGTACTGGGAGGGGGTTAGTGGCTTCACTGGATCACAAGGACCAATCGAGATTCATTTCATTGACGAATTCAATCCTGGCTACTTCTGGCTCTTCCCCGTCAAGGAAGGGGTTGTCAACGTGGGTGTTGGCATGGTCTTCGCCGAGCAGAGGAAACAGGAGGGCGACAAGAAGTCCCTCAAGAAGATGCAAGAATGGGTAATCAACAGCCATCCCAGATTCAAGAAGCGTTTCGAGAAGGCGAAGCTTGTGAAGGGTACGAGCAAGGGGTGGCAGCTTCCATTCGGGTCCCCTAGGAAAGGCGGTCAGGCGTATCAGCCCAGAAGGTCTGCTGCTGCTGGAGCCATGTGTGTGGGGGACTCTGCGAGCCTAGTCGACCCCTTCACGGGAGAGGGGATCGGGAACGCATTGCTCTCAGCGAAGATGACCTCCCGGCACTTCGACAAGGACTCTCACTCCAATGGGTTCCCAGAGGAGGCAGCGGTTGCATACATGAAGGAGCTCTGGGGGACCCTGGGTCCGGAGCTTACAAACTCATACAAACTTCAGCGATGGGCCAAAAAGAAGTGGTTGATGAACTGGGTAGTAGGAAAGGCGGGGCGAAGCGATGAGCTCGCGGACATGATGACAGGCATGATCGCTGACAAGGAGGCTTCAAGCCAACTATGGAGCAAGTGGTTCCTGTTCAAGACGCTGATTCTTTCATGAGGTGAATCGATGAAGGGGCCCCTTGACACTTCATTGGATGGGATTGAGGCCATATTCCTTGATCTGGACGGGACGATATACCTCGGTGGGGACTTGATAGACGGAGCCGTGGATTTCCTCGGAAGGCTGGAGGACAGCGGTATTCGCAGGTTCTTCCTCTCCAACAACTCCAGCAAGTCGGTGGGCCAATACCTGGAGAAGCTCCATTCGTTGGGCATTCCCTCCAAGGAAGACGACATCCTACTCTCCACCCACGATTTGATCTCGTGGCTCGATGGGGAGGGCGTGACGGAGTCTTACCTCGTTGGAACAGAGGGGATGAGGGAGATGTTGGAAGCAGTTGATGTCAACACCGAGTCAGAGACCCCCCAATACGTGGTTCTGGGTTACGACACCGAGATTACCTACGAAAAACTGAGCACTGCGTCAATTCACCTGCACAACGGGGTTCCGATGGTGGCCAGTCACCCGGACATCGTATGCCCCTCTCCTGATGGGGGCCTGCCTGACACCGGGGCTTACATGGACCTGTTCGAAGCTACCACTGGGGTCAGACCTGTGCACATTTGCGGAAAGCCGAACGCGGGAATGATCCTGCACAAGGTCGAGGAGTTGGGGCTGAGGCCCGAGCAGTGCGCTATGGTGGGTGACCGTCTATACACGGACATGGAGATGGCCGACAGGGCGGGTGTTCATGGAATACTAGTCCTCAGTGGAGAGGCTACGATGGGTGATTTGGAGGGAGCCCCTCAGAGCCCTAGTCTAGTGGTAGATTCCGTCGCCTACCTAGCGTGAAGTGTTTGTTGCAACACTGGGTGAGAGCACGCCTACCTAGCCATAGAAATACCATTCTTCTTCCGGCGGGACATGGAAGGCCCGGGCTCACCCTCTGTAATGCAAAATAGGGCCTACTACAAGATGGGGCTCCTGGTGCATGACAATGCGAAGGTCGTTCTCGTACTGACGCTTCTCCTCTGCGCTGGCCTCGGGAGCTTGATGACTCTGGAGCCAAAGTACGCAGAAGGATACGGTGAGGGGGACCTTGAATCTGTACATGGATGGGAGGCAGTCAGAATTGGGTTCAGTTCAGAGAACGAAACCGAGAAGATGGGCTTCTACGTTCTGTTCCACCACCCAGGTTTGGATACAAGCGACGAGTCAGTGAAGGAGGCCATGCTGTCAACGGTTCAGGTCCTAGCTGAGAGAGACGAGGTTTCGCTTGAATACCCCTGGCTTACCAACGAAGCAAACCGATCCAAACTGATCAGCTCTGTGGACTCAGAATGGTCCCGCATAAGGGTTGAAGTGAGTCTGGACCGGGACAACTCGAAGGTGCTTCTAAAGGAGGTCATAGACGACGTAAGGCTCCCCGAGGACGCACCGGAAGGAATGGAAAAATGGGTTACTGACAACCTGGCGATTGACGTTACCTTCGATTTGACGCTCAAGGAGGAGCTGGTCGAGGCGGAGCTGATATCCGCCCCGCTGACCCTGATTATTCTTCTCTTCGTGTTCGGCAGCGTGGTGGCTGCCGGGCTGCCGGTTCTAACCGGAGTGTACACCGTTGTCGCCGCTGTTGGAATTGTGACCGGCCTGACCTTCGTATTCGACGACATCACCGTCTATGCGAACAACATAGTTTCGCTTCTCGGCATTGGGCTGAGCGTCGACTACTCATTATTCATCGTCAACCGGTTCCGGGAGGAGCTGGACAATGGGCACGATAGAAGAACGGCCGTCGCGATGACCAGCGCTACGGCGGGGCGTGCCATTTTCTTCTCGGGGCTTACTGTGATAGCTGGCCTGCTTGGGATGCTTTTCTTCGACAACACGGGCCTTCCCTCTCTTGGCTGGGGAGGAATATGTGCGACCTTTGTCGCCCTGACCTCTTCTATCGTCCTGCTCCCGGCCTTGCTTTCCCTTTTGGGAGAGCGGGTGAACTCTCTGAAGGTGCCATTCTCGGCGGGAACACGGAGTAGCGAGTCCGGATTCTGGTCATGGATAGCGAATGGAGTGATGGAGCGGCCGCTCTCTGTTCTTGTCCCCTCCATGATCGTCCTATTGCTCGCTGGTTCCCCCTTCCTTCAGGCGGAGTGGGGGATAACGTCCTGGAAGTCGCTGAGTCCCGATGACGAGTCCCGCAGGGGGATGGAGCTCACTGACGAATACTGGCCCGAGGACGTCGCGAACACTGCTTTGGTGGTGTTTGAGGTAGACGAGGGAGTGGAGTTGCTATCCGAGGAACACCTCAGATCTCTTCACGCCTTCTCAAAGGAAATCCTGAGCATAGAGAACGCTGGGTACGTGTACACCTACGCTCATTTCGATGAAGGGATGAGCGAGCAGGAGATGGTGGATTTCTGGGACGAGTCGAAAGATGGCGAGATGCCCCCGCAACAGGCACAGATGGTTGCAATCCTAAGGGAGTACCACTTGGAGAATACGGTGGGCGATGGGGTAGTCATGATCGTGGTCGGGATAGACGGGGAGCAAACCAGCGAAGAGTCCAGAGAGGTAGTGAACGCCATACGGGCCCTTGAGGACAAGGAGGAGCAGCTTGGTGGTGTTTCAACCGTGTATGTAGCGGGGATGGCGGCATACAACCAAGACGTCCTAGATGCGGTGATAGAAAGCATGCCTTTGGCCATGGCTTTCATTCTGATTTCCAGCTACATCCTGATATTCCTGCAGGTGAGGTCGGTCATACTGCCCCTGAAGGCCCTCGTGATGAACGTGCTATCGGTGGCTGCGTCTTTCGGCGTATTGGTTTGGATCTTCCAGCAGGGGAACGGCGCCGAGCTGCTGAATTTCACGCCCCAGCCGATAGACCCGACTACGCCAGTGATGATCTTCGCTATACTGTTCGGCCTTAGCATGGACTACGAAGTGCTGATGCTCTCCAGAATCCACGAAGAGTGGGAAAGAGTTGGGGACAACACCAAGGCGGTTGCAGTGGGCCTGCAAAAAAGCGGGCGCATCATCACCTCCGCTGCCCTGGTGATGGTGACGGTCTTCTCGGCCTTCGGTTTGTCCTCCGTCTCGCTGATGAAGCAGTTTGGATTGATGCTGGCTCTTGGTGTAGCAGTCGATGCGACCATTGTGAGGGCGTTGGTTGTACCTTCGACCATGCGCTTGATGGGTTCTTTGAACTGGTGGGCGCCCGATTGGCTCTCGGGGCGTTCTGAAGAGGGCACCGAGTAGAGCGCTAAGTCAAAGCGCGGCGCGCTTTCGGCGGCCCATGGCTGACGGCACTGTCGTGGTTACCGGGGCTAGCGGATACATCGGTAGCCATGTGGTCGCGAACCTCCTGAGCCGTGGCAGGAAAGTCAGGGCCACGGTCAGAGATCCTGGGGATCCAATGAGGGTGGACCACCTGAAGGCGCTACCGATTTCGGAGGGCGGGAGCCTGGAGATCGTGGAAATGGACCTCTTCGATGCTGATTCGGTGAATGCAGCGATTGCTGGTTGTACGGACCTGATACACACGGCCGCTGCGGTTAGAATCAGTGCCAAGGACCCCCAGAGGCAGATCGTCGACCCAAGTGTGATAGGGACCCGAAACGTGATTTCCGCGATAGACGAGGCTGGGACTGTGGAGAGGTTCGTTCACACGTCCTCGACCGCGGCCATCCGCCCGATGGAGTGGGAGGACGGTCAGACGTTGACTACGGACACCTGGGCGGACGACGCCACATTGGAGGGCAATCCGTACGGTTTGGCCAAAGTGATGTCAGAGAGGGCGGTCAGAGAGTGGCACTCTGCCCTGGATGAGGGAGCGAGACCCAGGATGGTAACGATACATCCGAGTGTGGTTTTTGGACCCTCCATGAGCAAGGTGCACCATCGGGGCTCCCTCTCTTTCCTAGATGCGTTGGTGAAGCGGAAAATCCCCATCCTAATCCCCATCCAGATCAACATTGTTGATGTCAGAGACGTTGCTGAGGCCCATGTCAGGGCGCTTACTATGGGCAAGGACGGGGGGAGGTACCTGACAGTGAGTGGAGACATGCAGTTCTCTGGCATCTCGAAGGCAATAAGGGAGGAGTACCCCGAAATCAAAACTCCCCGGCTCACTGTTCCCTATCTTATTGCATTGTATGGAGGGTCGCTTTTCGACAAGCGGATCACTCGTTCCTGGGCGAGGCAGCACCTCAGGAGGAAGATCTACTGGGACGCCACTCCGGCAGAAGAGGAGCTGGGCATGACGTGGAAGACCCCCCGGGAGTCCGTGGTTGATTCGGTGCCCGGGCTGATTGGCGGCGAGTAGCCTCTGGTCATTACACCCCGGAGTGCTCTCGCATCCTTGAGTACCAGCCGGATACTATCGGGTGTCTCTCGACTATGTCGAACCCATTCAACCCCTGCATAGATCGGAGGATTCCGAAGTTGGCGTAGTCCGCCCCATTAGGCTCTACATCTCCAAAGAAGTCCCCATCTATCCCCTTTGACATCTCATCCAGTTGGAACTGGAGGTTCTCACGAGGCGGGAGGTCGAACATCTTCGCTCTGCTCTTGCCTACCATACGCATGATGAAGGCTCCTAGCCACTTGTTGGTTAAGCGGCTGCCAAACGAGAAGTTGTCGACCCTGGTCACGTAATCGAGGGCTCGGAGAGAGGTCCTGTACGAGGTGTAGATTACTGCGACGATTGACTTGCCCAATACTTTGTTGGAAAAATCCATCCACCGGTCCTGCTCGGGGTCCTCGCCTTTTCGGGGGAATGAGTTCGAGTCTTTGGAGTCGATGTAGTGGAGGATGTAGTTCGAGTCGTTCACCTGGGTGCCATCGATGTCGACAAACACTGGCACTTGGCCCCAGTCAGACCACTTCAGCTGCGTCTTGAAAGTAGGGTCCACCTCGACCTTGGAGTACGCAATACCCCTCGATCCCAGGAGTGCCTTGACCTTGAAACAGAAGGGGCAGGTCTCGAAGCAGTACATGGTCGGGAGGTCGTTAACCACCCTTTCGGGTACAAGGGTCTCCTGCACGCCCGAAGGCGGCATCTCAACTGGGGTCTCTTTCACAGCAATGCGTAATAACTAGCACTTGTGAATGCATCGAAGGGGCATTATCACTAGATGGCACACAATAGGCTAGCCTTGGCCAACCATTGGATGGAGTTTTGAAGGGGCTCTTGGAGGGTTCGCCATGAGGGGCGTCGCGGGGCTGCTTGTGGTGGTAATCCTGAGTTCCAGCATGTCTGGGTGCTTATTCTGGGGCGATGAGTCGCTCGAGGAGGTGGTGGAAACCGGGCCCTTCGCGTTCGATGAGCCTGTTCCGTCTACAACTTGGTACCACTACCCAGGGACTGTAGCGGAGCCGTGGGCGGTAGATGCGACAAACCCCTTGATGGTTTCATCGGCCAACATCACGGCAAATCTCACTGGGGCCAACACGCCCTTCTTTGCAAGCGCTACCTACTATGGGACTGGGTGGGACACGTTCGAGCCGACGATAGGGATCACTTCCTCGGGCGCGATATTCTTCACGAACTACAACGGATTGGGCGACGGTACTCATATCATCAGATCGAGGGATCTAGGGCAGACTTGGGAGGATGTGGGGCCCTTTGGGATGTCCGATGACCAAGGGCAGACGCCCAACTCGAACGACCCCTATCTGTATGTGGACAAATTCAACGACCGGCTCGTCAAGTTCGACATGCACGCCTTGACTGCGATGTTCGTAGAGTATTCTGATGACGATGGAGAGACTTGGAGCATCCCCTTCCCAGTAGAGGGATACTATGCCCCTCAGGACCACCAGAGCATCGCCTCCATGCCCCATCAGAACGCGATAGTTGGGGACGTTGTCTATGTCTACTGCATCAATACTGGATCACCCGCACTAGGCGCCCAATGCTCCAGATCATTGGATGGAGGGCACACTTGGGACCCCCAGAGGATTGGGTATCCGACTGAGAGCTTTGGAAACCAGTGCTCAGGCCTACACGGGCATGTCGCTGGGGGCTCCGACGGTTCGATATACAGAGGAAACCCCTCTTGCGAGGGGCCTGCCGTCTACGCATCGCATGATGGTGGGTACACATGGAGTGAGCACACCATTACAACGGAGGTGGGGATGCAACAGGGCTGGCACTCTCACGAAGTGGCCACCGCAGTGGACGAGGGGGGCAACGTCCACGCAACGTGGATTTCGACTGACATGATGCCTTGGTACGCGTATTCCCGGGACCAGGGCATGACATGGAGTCAGCCCATGATGGTCGCCGCCCCTGGGGTGAACGAGTCTGGTTTCCCTACTATCTTCGCAGGGGACGAGGGGCGCGTGGTCATTGGCTACATCGGGGAGGTAAATGACGTAGAGAACGAGAACGCGACCGGGGGCGTGGGATGGGGCGGATATATGGCGATAATGACCAACGCCTTCGAGGAGCGGCCCCTCATCACTAGCGTGGTGGTTAACTCGCCGGACGACCCGTTGGACGTCACATCCGATTGCGGTAACGTCAGATGCGGTGGATTCGGGGACTTCATCGATGTGGAGCTGGACGATGCGGGTCGGCCGTGGATTGCGTTGGCGCACAATGCTGCGGGTTTCGAGGAGGCGATCATCGGAACGCTAACCGAGGGTCCGGCGCTTTACGGGGACATCGTCGCCCTCGACTCTCTGCCTCCCGGGGGAAACTCAACGCTCAAGATGGGGTGATGGTACCGGAGGGCATGCGTTCAGTCGCGGTCGCATTGGTCCTACTGGTGGTTTCAGCACCACTGAGCGGCTGTTTCGGGGAGGAGGATAAGGCCCCGGAGATGGCTGATGGTTTCGATTTCTCAGATTTGTGCCCCGACGGCATCGCAAACAACACTTGGTACCACTACTCCAACGCCACGGACGCCACAAAGGTCTCCAGCGAGCTTAACGGGAGTTCGGTTCTAGTCGGTAACAACGCCCCCGCCTGTGCCAAAGGCACATACTACGGTATCGGTCTGACTACTTTCGAGCCCACGATCGGTGTCACATCCAGCGATAACCTCTACATGACCAGCTGGGGGAATGGGGATTCCGGTTCTACGGCCATAGTACGCTGCTCGGGGTTGATTGGGATGGTGAACCTCAGTGAATACGTCTGCGAGGATGTGTACAATGTGTTCGCCCCAGTCGCCAATAGCAACGACCCGTATGTCTACGTCGACCCGTGGACCGACCGGATAATGAAATTCGACATGCATGCTCTACTTGGCATGACAGTTGAGTGGTCGGACAACGAGGGGGGGAGCTGGACGGGGCCCTCAGTTGCCACTGGGTGGTCGGTTCAGGACCACCAGACCATTGCTTCGGCTCCGTACCCCGCTCTCTTGCACCCGACGACGTGGGTCTTCTGCGTGAACGGGAACTACCCCTACCCCGTTTGCTCAACTAGCAATGACGGTGGGCTCACTTGGGGGCCAGAGGTTCCTGGGGCACCCACCAGCTGCAACAGCGGTGGGCTCACAGGGCACATTATGGGATCGGACAATGGTAACTTCTACCGTGGAAACAGAGGGTGCAACGGTGGTGATGGCTACTCAATTTACCGAAGCACGAATGGAGGACTGACATGGACCGAGCACCCCCTCCCGACAGAGACCACAGGTACTGCTGAGACTTGGAACTTCGAGGAGGCCCAAGTCTATCCCGACTCGGACAACAACGTCCACGCGATGTGGATGGGATCTGACAACATGCCATACTACTCATACTCAATGGACGAAGGGGGCACCTGGAGCCCGCCGATGATGGTCGCACCGCCAATCGGGCTGAATGGCACTGGTTTCCCGGTAATTGCTGCGGGTGGCCCGGGACAGGTGGCACTGGGCTACCTAGGTGACTCGGGCGGCGACACTTGGAACGGATACCTCACAGTGATATCCGATGCTTTCAGCCCCATGCCCCTGATGACCACAGTGCAGGTCAATGCGTGGGGGGACCCTCTCGACACGACTGCGGACTGCGGTTTCAACCGGTGCGGGGGATTCGGGGACTTCAATGACATAGTCATCGATCAGCATGGGAGGGCTTGGTTCGGTCTAGCACACAATGTTGGTGGCGAGATAGGGATTTTCGGTACCATGGCGGTTGGGCCCTCCTTGCGGGGGAACGGAACCCTAACTGAGCTTCCGATGGGCGGACCTAGTACGCTCTAGGCCAGGGGCCATTCCATGTTGTACGCATCCCATGCATACGAGGCCGAAAAGCACAGCATTACAACGCCACAGGCTGCCAGTAGCACCCTATAGGAAACAGGAGAGATGCTGCCTCCCGCACGGTGGACCGCGTATGCGATTGCTGCCTTCGTGAGCATTATGGTAACGAGGAATGTTACCGCGTATGCGATGGGTGCGAGGATTGTCTCATCGATGGCGGAAGCCATCAACGGCCCCCCTATCAGGAACCAGAAAACGTAGACGTTTGGATTGAGCAGGTTGGTTACCACACCTCGAATGAAGGAGCCTGTGGGTGGTGGAGCATCCGCATTGACATCGGGGGGCTCTAGGTAGAAGCACTGTATCCCCATCCAAGCAAGGAAAGCCGCACCTGCCACCGTAACTAGGAACAGTAGTGTCTGGTCCTCCGCGAGCCATGCGGCTGCGAACAGGCTGAATATCACTAACGGACCGTCAGTGAAAATCGGCGCGGCGGCTGTCCAAAGGCCTGCACGAAGCCCTCCTGACAGTGTTTCCCGGATTACCATTGTCAGCAATGGGCCTGGCTTCACCCCCTCGACGACCCCGAGGATCGCCCCGGCGAATGCCAATGAGGCTATGAGGTCGAAATCCATGTTCTCACTTCGAAGCGGCGATTTTTGCGAGGAGTTTCAATATCTCAAAGTACAACCAGCAAAGTGTGACAAGGAGGCCGAATGCCGCCCTCCATTCCATCTCCTTGGGAGCCCCCATTTCGACACCCCTCTCTATGAAGTCAAAATCCGCGACTAAGCATAGGGCGCCAATGCCTATCACGAAAAGTGAGAATGCGATCCCTATTGGGCCCGAACCATGGATGTATGGCACTTCGAACCACCCGGTTATTGCCCCTACAATTGAAAACATGTAGACGAAAATGATGGCGAAAAGGGCCGATGAGACTGCTATTTCCATATTCCTGTTCCACTCGATAAGCCCTGCTCTGTAAATCGCCAGCATACCTCCGAGAATCATGAATGTCAGCAGTGCGGCGATAATTCCAATTCCGGGAAGATCGAGTCCCACTTCGAAAATCCAAGTAAATCCACCCAGGACGAGTCCTTCACTGATGGCATATGCCACCACAAAGACGGGGTTTGCCATCATCTCATGCTTGAACCACATGATTAAGATGGCAAAAACTTGGTAGAGGATTCCGATTAGGATCAGGGGGAGCGAGTAAGGAGCGGTAATGGCTGCTGCCAAAGCTACGGTTGCTGTGATAATCAGCACAATCCCTGTCTTCTCAGTCACGCCTTCCATCGTCATCATATTGGATTCGGGGGAGTCCCACCAGTTCTGGTTAGGATAGTGTTCCTTGACAAAGGTCGAGTCGTTCAATGCTGGATTCCCAGAGCGGTACATGGCCTTGCTCAGAAGGCGCTCCTTCTCAAGGGTTGGCACTTATTTCGACAGTAAGGCGGTCAGATGGGCTCCAGTGTAGCTGGCTGGGACTTTGAGTATCTCTTCGGGTGTCCCTTGGGCGACAATGTGCCCGCCCAGCTCGCCTCCCTCTGGGCCGAGGTCGATGACCCAGTCAGCGCACTTGATGACATCTAGGTGATGCTCGATGATGATCACTGTGTGCCCGTTTCTCCTCAGGCGCAAGAGTACTTGGATGAGTTGGTCGACGTCTGACATGGCGAGGCCCGTCGTTGGCTCGTCGAGCACGTATAGCGTGTGCTTCCTTGGTGGGCGGTGCAGCTCTGTGGCGAGCTTCACCCTCTGGGCCTCGCCGCCGGAGAGGGTGGTGGCTGGCTGGCCCAGCCTGATGTATCCCAGGCCGACGTCGTTCATGGTGGAGACGATTCGGTGTATGCCTCTCTGGTTCTCAAAAAAGGAGCATGCCTCTTCGACGCTCATCTGAAGGACGTCGTGAATTGTTTTCCCCCTCCACTCTACCTCTAGTGTCTCTCTTGTGTACCTCTTGCCCTTGCAAACATCGCAGGTCACCCACACATCGGGTAGGAAGTTCATCTCTAGCTTTGTGGAGCCTGCGCCCTGGCACGCTTCGCATCGGCCCCCTCTGACGTTGAAGGAGAACTGCCCCGGCTCGTAGCCCCTCTCCTTAGCCAGTGGGGTCGAGGCGAACAGGTTCCTGATGGGGCCGAATGCCTTGGTGTAGGTGGCGGGATTTGAGCGGGGGGTCCTCCCTATTGGGGATTGGTCTATCACGATCACCTTGTCCACGTTATCTATCCCCTCCACTGAATCGTGGCTCCCCGGCGTCTCGTCCGTCCCCTGCAGCTCCCTGATGAGGATCGGTGCGATGGTCCCGGTGACGAGGGAGGACTTTCCGGAGCCGGAGACGCCTGTAACCGCAACCATGCAACCCAGTGGAATGCTCACGTCGATGTCCTGGAGGTTGTTCTGCCTCGCACCCCGGACGACGAGCCATTTGTCCTCCTCGGGAGAGGCCCTGTCTTCTGGGAGGGGGATTGCCGATACTCCGGAGAGGTAGGCTCCCGTGACGCTCTCCTTGGCCTTGAGCAGCTCGTCGAGGGAACCGCTGACCACTATCTCCCCGCCTTCCTTGCCGGCGCCGGGGCCTATGTCCACCAGCCAATCGGCCTGTCTAAGCGTGGCCTCGTCGTGTTCCACGACGATGAGGGTGTTCCCCAAGTCGGTCAGCTCCCTGAGTGTCTCGAGGAGTCTTCCATTGTCCCTCGGATGGAGTCCTATGCTGGGCTCGTCGAGCACGTACATCACGCCAGTCAGCCTCGTCCCTATCTGCGTGGCCAGCCTGATTCTCTGAGACTCCCCTCCTGAGAGGGTGTTGGCCCTCCTGTCCAGTGTCAGATAGTCGAGGCCCACCAGAGCTAGGAACCTCAGGCGCGACTCTATCTCTTTGATTATCTCTCGACCGATGAACATCGAGCGTTCGTCCAGCTTGGTTGCCGGGGCCGCGTCCTCATCTGGCTCCTCCCTCTCTATTCTCTCCCATGTGTCGTCAAGGTGGCCTAGTCTCCACCTCTGGACCGTAGCGAGCGCCTCTAGGACGCTGCAGCTAGAAATTCCTGGTAGCGTTACGTCGCCGACCGTTACGCCACTGACTGCCCTGTTCAGTTTCCTCCCCTCACATTCAGAGCATGGCTCGTCCGTCATGAAGGAGGATAGCCTAGAGCGCGTTCTGTCCGAGGAAGTGTCTGTGTACGTCCTCTGCAGGCGGGAAAACACGCCCTCCCAAGGCTTCATCATCCTGTAGCTGGAGCCTTTCTGCGAGGTGAAAACGAAGTTGATCTGCGTGCTGCCTGACCCGTGCATCAGGATGTCTACATCATCTTCCGACATCTCTCCGAACGGTACGTCCGTAGGTATTCCGTAGTGGTTGCAGGTCTGCGTCATCTGGCTTCTGTACCACCCGGACATCATGGATCTGCGGAATGGGCGTATGCACCCCTCCTCCACGGTCGCGGTCCTATCAACTACCAGGTCGTATGAGAAGGATCGTTGGACCCCTAGCCCCTGGCAGGAGGGGCACGCCCCTAGTGGGTTGTTGAAGGAGAACACCCTTGGACTCATTTCGGGGAGGAATGCGCCGTGCTCGGGGCAAGCGAATTCCTCGGAATACGGTATCGTCTCCCCCTCCTTGGTCCTGAATCTCTGTTCGTCGTTGTTGTCCTTTCCTGGTTTGGGCGCGCTTAGGCTCTCGACGGCAATCGTCCCAGCGCCGATCCTCAAGCCGGACTCGACCGCTTCTGTGAGCCTCTGCCTGTTGCTCGGATGGAGCAGCAGCCTGTCCATCCTGACGTCTATGTCGTGCCTCAGGTTCTTCTCCAGAAGGGGCGGGCCCTCGAACGACTCCTCCCTTCCATTGACCTTGCCAATGAGGTATCCCTGTTCGACTAGTGCCTTGAACAGGTCAGCGTGCGTGCCCTTCCTGTTCCTGACTGTCGGCGACCAGATGGCAATGGCGTGGCCTTCGAACCTCCACATCACGTCGTCCACTATCTCCTGAACTGTCCTTCTAGCGACCTCCCTCCCGCAATCTGGGCAGTGGGGGAGGCCCACACGGGCCCAGAGGAGCCTGAGGTAATCCATTATCTCAGTCACAGTGGCTACGGTTGAACGGGGATTATGGCTTCCCTGCTTCTGATCTATGCTGATTGCGGGGGACAGGCCCTCTATGCTATCACAGTCTGGCTTCTTCATCTGCCCCAAGAACTGTCTGGCATAGGAGCTCAGGCTCTCTACGTACCTCCTCTGGCCCTCGGCGTACAATGTGTCGAAGGCTAGACTGGACTTTCCGGAGCCGGAGACGCCGGATATCACCACGAACTTGCCTCTTGGTATGCTCACGTCGATGTTCTTGAGGTTGTGAGTTCTCGCACCCTTGACTTGAATCCATTCGTCAGCAGTGAAGCCGTTCTTACTGCTCTCGCTCATGTTTGGCCCCCGCGCTGCATCTCACCGTGGAAGAGGACGTCCTTGAATTCATGCTCTAGTGAACCCAGAGGGCTTCGATGATTTGGCCAGACTTTCCGTTTGTGTCAGGAGGAAGCAGGGTCAGTCCATTGTGGGCGACCATGCTATGCATGTTCCCGCTTCCCTGGTGAGTGTGGGTCGTTGCGAGTAGTTCGCCGTTCTCCGACCTTATTCTGATTCTCCTAAGACATACTTTCCCGGGCGCGCCGGCTACATCTTCCTGTAGCCTGACGGTTACCTTCCGGCTTAGTCTAGGCCCCGCTTCCTCGTGGTAGCCAAGGGAGTCGGCGATCCATGGCTCGACTAGGAGGTGGAACACAACGAGGCTGCTAACGGGGTTGCCTGGTAGGGCGAACAGGGGCTTACCTTCCCATGTGCCGAACATAGGAGGCCCCCCTGGCCTCATGGCGACCTTCCAAAACAGGGGGTCTCCCTCTTCCTCCATGATCCTCCTGACTAGGTCGAAGTCCCCCATACTCACACCCCCAGACGTGATTATTGCGTCGCATTCACGGAGGGATGAAAGTGCCGCTTTCAGATCCTCAAGGGTGTCTGCGACGGCGTGGTGCCTTACGGGGGTGCAGCCCATCCTCTCTACCAAGGAGGAAAGTGCATAGGAATTGGACTCGTATATCTCAGAAGGAGATAGTTCGGAGCCAGGCGCCACGAGTTCGTCTCCTGTCGAGACGATTGCGATTCGTGGCTTCTTTACCACTGCAACTTGGTGGTGTCCCATTGTCGCCGCCAACCCAATCTCCGCTGGACCGAGGAGGGTGCCTGCCGGGAGTGCCTCCTGGCCCACTGAAAGGTTCTCTGCTCTTCTCCTGATGAAGCCGGGCCGGGCCTTTCCGTTGATTCGCACGTTGGACCCGGACACGTTGGTGTCTTCGACGACCACTATGGAGTCCGCACCAGCTGGGATTCGTGCCCCTGTCATGATCCTGCAGGCCTCGCCGGGTCCTACCATGGGTGGTTCTGGGCCGCCTGCCCTGCTTTCTCCAACGATGCTTAGAGTGACCCCCTCGGTAATGTCCTCTAGTCTGACGGCGAATCCGTCCATGGCCGAATTATCGAATCGCGGGTCGTCTACTAGAGAAGAAAGTGCCGTGGCTAGGACACGGTCTCCGGATTGGTCCAATGCCACATTCTCCACCACACGCGGGATTGGGTAAGAGGAGGCGATTTCGATTGCTCTCTCCGGTGTGACGCGTCTCTCCATGGGCCTTCATGTGCGGTGGGGTTCAAGTGTTCTTCCACTGTGGTATTGGCGTGTACGACATCGGTTTCCTCGTGATACTGTTTGGTCTCATGCTAATGGCCGTGCTTTACTCCAGCATAGGGCACGGGGGCGCATCTGGATATCTCGTGGTGCTTTCGCTCACTTCGTTCGGAATGATGGAGAGCGTCTGGCTGAAGCAGAACGTCTGGTGCCTGAATCTGGTCGTGTCCTCGATCGCATTCTACCACTATCGAAACTCCGGATACCACAATTGGAATCTCACCGTTCCCTTCGTCGTTAGCAGCGTGCCCATGGTGTTGATCGGGAGTTATCTGAGAGTGGATGGTTCGTTGTACGACATCCTCCTCTCTTTCGTCCTACTGTTCGCTGCGTGGAGGTTGTATGAAAGCAAAGAGCATGACGAGGAGAGAGATTACGAGGCCCCTGGTTTTCGTCGTGATTTGTGCATGATCGGAGGGGGGATTGGTCTAGCCAGTGGTGTTGTGGGTCTGGGTGGCGGGATATTCCTCTCACCCGTCATAATTCTGAAGAAGTGGGGCTCGCCCAAGGCTACCGCGGCCACGACAGCTGTCTTCGTTTGGGTGAACTCTGCAACGGGGCTGTTCGGTTCGAGCATGTCAGAGGGGCTAGGGGTTGAGTTGTCCTCCCTCGCACCATTCGCTCTCGCTGTCCTGATAGGTGGCTTCGTGGGGAGTAGGTATGGTGCGTCCATTGCCTCGCAGGGGAACGTGAGGATATTCCTGGTAGCCGTTCTCCTGATAGCCTCCATGAGAAGGGTCCTAGGGGTCCTTGGTCTGTGGGCCTGATCACATGCCTATGGTATCTTCATGGCCACATTCGGGATATGCGCAGATTACTGTATACCTGTCCCTCTTGGGTCTTGGTATTCGCATCATTGAGCCGCACATGGAGCATTGGTGGTCTACAATCTCTGGCTCCTTGTTAACCGGCTCCTCGATGAATTCATCCATCTCATCATGCGTGACCGTCCAGCCGACCTGGTCGGTGTAGGAATCGTCCTCTTCGGAGATGGTTGACTGCTTCAGCCTTAGTTTGATCTTGATCCTTCTTCCCTTCTTCTTGGGCTGCCCCTCCTTTGGCTTCCTCTTGCCCTTCCTACCCTTCTTTGGTGGAGCTGGTCGCTTCTTCCTCTTCCCAGGTGGTGCCTTCTTCGGAGCGGGTGGTGCCTTCTTCGGAGCGGG
>CERB01021239.1_pt1 | contig 25160 bp, 26 predicted proteins | sample 356271 | NCBI WGS metagenome assembly CERB01 (sample SAMEA2621155, study PRJEB7988) | marine metagenome | isolation source: saline water (ENVO:00002010), including
GACCACAGTGATACGTTCGCTGCGATAGCTTGCATGTCGTACTACCTCCTCGATGACCCGAGGCCCGATTATTCGGCAATTCCGATCATGGAGATACATGGATTGGAAGATCAGATTATTCTTTACTCGAACGATGCGATACACCTTCCGAATATGGATGCGCAGAAACATGGGGCGATACAGAACCTACTGCAGTGGGGAGAAATGAACGGATGCGAGGGAAAGTCGCCGGATTCTAATTCGCCGACTGTTTTCTATTCCGTTCAATCGTTCACGAACTGTGCGAACAATACCGAGGTGTCCCTAGTCACGTTGTACGCAGCGGATCACAATCCATACGAGCAAGGCCACGATGTTTTCCCTGGCAACGGAGGCACAGTAGACACCAATGGTATCGCTTGGGAATTCCTATCTCGGTTCTCAAAGGAAGTTGAGGATGACGAATAATGCCTAACGTCGAGGTGGATGGGCACGAATTCCACTACATGGAGGTCGACGGGGAAGGGCCCACGGTCCTGATGCTATGCAGCACTGGGCTGGACTCGAGGCAGTGGAACGATGCGTTGCCCCTGCTGGAGGGCAGGAGGGTCCTGTGCCCGCACTACCTCTGCTACCCCAAGTCCGCGGACTGGTCAGGAGATGGGGAGATTGACTCCACGCTGGACTACCTCGCCGCAGAGAAGCTGCTTATGCGGGAAGATGGTGCTGTGGACATCCTAGGACACTCCTATGGTGGCTTCATCGGCCTCAGACTGGCTAAGAATCACCCAGAAAAGGTGAGGAGGATGTCGTTCCACGAGCCGACCGTGTGGGGCTGCCTGCAGTCAACGGACAGAGACGATCTGAAGAACGACTTCGGGGAGGTTGTGGAGACCTTCTTCACCGAGGGTCTGTCGCCCGAAGACTTCCTTCAGGATTTCGTAGACTACTGGAACGTTCCCGGGGCCTGGAGTTCGATGCCGGAGCACAGGAAGGTGATGTGGAGGTCTCTGCAGCCGAAGATCCTCAGCGAGGTCAGGCTTCTTTGTTACGACAAGACCGCTCCTGAGTACTACGAAAGCATAGGGCACCCAATTCTGATCACTCTAAGCGGGGAGACTCCTCCTCACCAGTTCGAGGCTTGCACCATCCTATCCCGATCTCTTCGTGACGTTAGGGTCGAGAGGGTCCCGGGTGGGCACATGGGAGTCATCACCGAGTCCGGCGCTGTGATGCCTCTACTCGCTGGTTGGTTGATCCGATAGTCGTAGGAACATGCCTCGGGAGTTGGGGATGGTTGGCTTGAAGCCCCATCTCTCATAGAATCCATCGACATCTGCCATGAGGTTGATGTAGGACTTATTGGATGCTTCTCGAGTGATGTATCCCATCAGTGAATCCATTATCATCGTGCCCCCTCCATTACCTTGCCAATACTGATCAACTGCCATGTCACAGATGTGGAAGACCGTGCCTCCGTCTCCAACAACCCTTCCCATTCCTACGATCTCACCTGAATCATCGTGCCTTAGTAAGACCGAGAAAAGCTCTGATCCGAGGCCCTTAGTAGCGCCGCTAGTTGTTCTCGGCCTCATTCCTGCCTTCTCTCGTAGACGCAGGTACGTTTCGACGTCGGGAACTGCGATCTCGATGGAAAACAGCCGATCACTTCCGCCCGAACTTCTTCTTCCTCTGTCCGCCCTGCTTCTTGAACGACTTCCTCTGGGCCCTCTTCCTGCGATCCCCCCTGGCTGGTCCGGCGGATGAGTCGCTTCGGCCCTCCTCCTTGGACTGCTTCATCTCGGAGCGCATCCTGAGACCTATCGCGCGCATGACTCCCTCCTTGCTGTCAGCCCCCGTGGCCTCCATGGCGTCGGCCGTGGACAGGACCAGCCTGCCCTCGACCGTGTGGGGCCTGGAAGGGTGGCTCGCCTCGGGCTGCTTCTTCATCTTCCTGATACCGACCTTGCTCGCGGCCCATGCCAGGGCGTCGAGCGATGGCTGAGGGATGCTAGCCTCCTTGGAGACCCTGCGCCCGGATGACCTAGTCAGCTTGGAGTCGAAGTATCCGGTCCAGAGAGTCATCTTGCTGGGGTCGCCGGCCATGCTATCACCAGTGTCTCACATGCGGGGTGACTTGAGGGCTTCGTGCCCTCAGTCCTCTAGGAGCACGCCGGAGACGACTCCGTGCATGCCCGGACGGCTTGTGACGCGTACGTTTCCGAGATCTGTGTCAACCACGGCGCCCTTGGTGACTATGTTGCGTCGGACGAAGTTGGGGTCTGCCCCGTTCTCAACGACGCTCTTGATGGTGGTGCTTGTTGACTTGCCGCTCTTGGGGTCGTTGACGTTGATTCGGTTGGCGCCTAGGACCCTGACCGTCTGAGAGTTGCCCCTCTTTCGGTAGTTCTTCCTCTGGTCCTCGCTCGATACGTACGCGAACTGGGCCTCGCTGGAAATCTCCGTCCTGCGCTTTCCACGATAGCGGTTTGGCCTCTTCAGGCGTCCGCCCGATGCCTTGCGACGGGAGATGCCGTGCCACTTCGCCATGCGTCCCGCCGACCGACCACCCTTATTTCAATGGATTGGAGCACATCGGGGGCTCTTTCCCGGCGAGCAGCACTACGTTCTTGTCGTAGTCTCTGGCACGCTGGCACATGGGCGAGCCCCGCATGCGCAAGAGGAAGCCAGTCAGGCACAAGCATGTCAGGGAGGTCGAGAGGCAACTCGGGGACGTGTTGGGCATGGATATCGACCTGTCTGATGGCTTCATCGAACTGGCTCACTTCGAGGGCAGGGACATACTGCTGCTGGATCGAACGGTGGTCGGGATCAAGGTGGAGATGGGTGACTCACACAAGTGGGTTCCAACAATCAGAGGAATACTTCACTGGAAGCCAGACAGGTGCTGGGCTGCTGTTGACGACGGTGCCACCCCATTCCTCCTCAACGGTGCGGACTGCATGGGTGCAGGCGTGCACATCGCCGACCCCTCCGTGGATGCAGGTGGATTCGTCTGGGTCAGGGACCAGGACAGGGGCACACCGCTTGCGATAGGCGTGGCTCTTGTCGATGGGAATGAGATGATGGAGATGACGAAGGGGAAGGCGATATCGACCATTCACTGGATAGGTGACGAATTGTGGGAGATAGAGGCATGATGCCTCACCCTTCATGAGTAGTGGTGCGTACGAGCCTGCATGCGCGTGGTCGTCCCTCTGCTCGTATGCCTCATTTTGGCCGTCCCGATCACCTGCGCAGGAGAGAGCGGTGTCAATGAGGAGACCTCCCTCGAGGGCACCGACATCCAAGATATCGTATACCCCAGTGAGGCATCTGCAGGGGAGGATTTCGGGCTGAGCGTTGTGCTGAGCGATGAAGCCAAGGGGAACGGTACCACCGTTAGTTGGATCACTCAAATCTGCATCAACTCCGGTATCTGCTACGCTCCAGAGACCCATTCCATGGATCTTGATGACGAGGGAATGTCTTGGGAGGGGACGATTGTCCCAGATGACACCGTCACGTACGTGAATTGGAGAATCGAGATGAACTGGGAGGACGGCAACAAGACCAGCGTCCCAGACACGGGGTTCGGATGGAAGGTGTGGTCCGACTGCTGGTACGACAACGGGGCCTGGGGGGGTTCGGACCAGGAGTGCATCGATGAGAGCAGCTCCGAGGAAGGAAGTGGAAGTCTGTTGGGACTGCTGCCCGGATTCGGTGCCGCTGCCTCACTTCTCGCAATTTCGACGGCAGGCTTGATGGGCAGACGCGACTGAGCGGTACCATGAGCGAGGGGGAGCAGGGGTTCGTCCGGCTTGTTTTCCGAGAGCTCCCAATAGAAGAGATGCATGAGAGCGCGGAGGCATTCTACGAACTGATGGATGGGAGGCGGACGACACGCCATTTCTCCGACAGGGCAGTCCCCAGGGAGCTTATCGAGGCTGCAGTGAGGACTGCTAGCACCGCTCCATCGGGAGCCCATCTCCAGCCCTGGACCTTCGTGGCGATATCCGATCAGGCCCTCAAGTCGAAGATAAGGGAGGCCGCAGAGGATGAGGAGAGGCGCTTCTACGAGGACAGGATACCGGATGCATGGAAGGAGGTGCTAGACCCCCTTGGGACTGATCACGTCAAGGAGCACATAACAGAGGCTCCATGGGTAGTGGTTCTCTTCAGACACTCTCAGAGGGAGCGCCCTTCGGGTGAGATGGCTCCCACGTACTACTCCCAGGAGTCGTGCGGTATAGCCGCCGGCCTCTTCGTTGCCGCGATACACAACATGGGTCTGGTCACCCTCACTCACACGCCCTCGCCCATGGGCTTCCTGAGGGACATACTGGGGCGGCCGGAGCACGAGCACGCGATGTTGCTCCTCCCGGTGGGCTTCCCAGCCGAGGATGCCATGGTTCCAGACATACAGAGGAAGGCCGTAGAGGACGTGCTGGTCTGGAGGGAGTGACCTACTCCTCCTCGTCAGAGCTCGGCGAGACGAATATGAGGACTATCCCTGACCCCACGATGAGAATTCCGCCGATCCAGTCGGAGGCTCCAAGGGTCTCCCCGAATATCAGCCAGCCGTAGAAGGTTGCCACTATGACCGTGAGGTACGAGAAGGCGCTCACCCAAGCGGCATTCGCCTGGTGATAAGCCATGGTTATGCCCACCTGTCCGCAACCAGCGCCTACCCCTATTCCGACAAGTGCTGCAGCGGCCTCCAGAGATAGGTCTGGGATGTCCGGAGCGGCTTGGAATAGGCTTCCTGCCACGGAGAAGGCTGCGAACCAGAAGACCACGCTCGATGCGGAGTCGGTCTTCCTGAGTTCCCTGACGTAGATGTATGCGAGCGCAGCGAACAGGCCAGAGCCGAGTGCTAGAAGCGCGTCTGGCTCTACCGATCTTAGGTCGGGTGACACGATTAGGACGATTCCCACGAATGCGAACACCACCAGTCCCGCTACAGAGGGGGACACCTTCTCCCGGATCACGGTGCCTGAGAGCAGAGCGACGAAGAGCGGGGCGGTGTACTGTAGGGTGACTGCCTGACCTATGGGTATCCTAGAGAGTGCGGTGAAGTAGAGGATCATCGCGAAAAGCCCCACGGCACACCTCAGGAACATCGTCCAAGGGTCATTAGCCCTGAGGCTCAGGCCCCTTGCTGCGGCGTATCCGGCCACTGCGAAGGCTATGACGGCAGAGCGGATTAGGATGACCATCCATACGTCGGCCTCGACCGAGACCCACTTGACCAGAGCATTCATCGTACCGAAAGAAACGCTCCCGAAAATCATCCAGAGAACGGCGATCCTAGGGGAGTCGCTTGGAGCGACGTGCCCTGTCCCTCTGGAGGCCAGCTCTCCCATCTAACCCAGTCTCCAACGTCTCTCTAGTACGGATGTGATGTCTTGGTAGTCCTGGCCGCCTGCGCTGGTTGGTTTGTGGAGGTGAATGGGTATTCCATGGCTTGGTGCCTCGGCAAGGCGTATGTTGCGGCGTATTGCAGGCTCGATCACCAGCTCCGGGAATGACTCCCTGAGCTCTGTGGCGACCTGCTGGTTGAGTTTTGTCGGTGCGTGCATGGTCATTAGGACGCCATCAACCCCAAGCTCAGGGTTGAGGAAGGCCCTGACCTCCCTGATCGTTCCCGAGAGGAGGGCCAGCCCCTCGAGAGCGAAGTACTCGGTCTGGACTGGGATTACTATTCCGTCGCTGGCGACAAGGGCGTTTATTGTGACCAGGCCCAGAGATGGAGGAGTGTCGATCATTATCAGATCGTAATGGGGCAGCAGTGGGGCGAGAGCCTCGGTCATCCTCCTCTCTCTGCCGAGCTGCCTGAGCATCTCTTGCTCTAGGCCGACGAGGGTCCTGTCCCCCACGATCATGTGCACGTTCTCCACAGCGGTTGCGTGTCTCGCATTGACAGCGGTCTCGGGATTCAGGATGAGGTCTCTGGTGGTGGCTCTGACCTTGCTCTTGTCCACTCCGAGTCCCGTAGCGCAGTTCCCCTGAGAGTCGGCATCCACTACCAGAACCCTGTGGCCCCTGAGGCCCATCTGGGCTGCCACGTTGATCACTGACGTCGTCTTGCCCACTCCCCCCTTCTGGTTGATCACGGTGACGACCCTCGCCCTTCCGGAAGGGGTTGGAAGGGACAGGGGTAGTTCCATTGGGCCACTTGCCCTCGTCGTGCTTACGTGCTCCGCTGCGTTGAGGAGGGGGGCGTCTTGCGACTCCTCTGTCTCGACAAACTCGACATCGACAACGAGGGGGGCCTTCTCGACCTCGGGGAGGCTGCCTCCCTCTTCGTCCGCGTTCATACGAGCGCCTTCGGCGCTCGGAAGGGTGTTCAACGTGCCGATAGATGGAGCGGCAATAATGCCAGAAGCGTCACTCTGCGGATGGGCCGTTGGTGTGGACCCAGCCCGCCATCCTTCCGGTCTCTGCGTCCATGGCTAGTCTGAGGTTGTGTTCCCTCCCCCCATCTTCTGGGCTTCCCCAGTTCCTGTCGATGAGGATGGTGACTTTACCATCAGCGAAAATATCTGGGAGGCCGGAAAGAAGGCCTTCTTCCGGAGAGGTCAGGAGATATCCTATCTGCACATCGACAAGCCAGGACCCTTGGGACCCCTCCAGGTAAGGATTCAACTCCGCATACCTCAGGTCGTCCAGAAGCCTCTGCTCCAACAAGGACATTGTATGCGTGTCCGGGACTGCCTCTCTGTTCCAACTGAAGGTCCCTGATGGATGAGTTCCATAGTCAATAATGTCACATCCAGATCCTATCTGCCTGACGACGGCCCACCCCGATCTATCGTCCTCATTGACCCAAGACATGTTCCACTGGGGGGATCTGGTTGGCTGTGACCAATATGCCTGCCAGATGTATCCGGTGCTGTCCAGAGCAATTGCCAGCTCGGAAGTTGAGTGGTTCACCCGGGTGCACTCTATGGCTTCCTCCAGGTCGAAGTTTCTGCTCACGGACTCGTCTGGCATCGAGGAAACCCATTGCCTCTGTGATGAGCTGCTTGGCTTGTCCTCCCCAGGGCCCGGCCTGCTTTCGTAGATGGAATACCACTCAACATCCTTGGAGCCACTATTGCTGGACTGCTCTGAAATCTTCATCTTGATCTTGATAGTCCCCTCGGGCAGCGACATCGAAGAAAGAGTTCCTGCGATGAATCCACAGTTGCTAGTCTCGAGGCTCTTGTCGATTAGGATATCAATCGTCTGCTCAACTGGCCAGGGGCTGCTGCTCTTGACTTTGAGCTCCATAGTAGCGTGGCCCAAGCAGTCATTGACGTCCTGATTCCACATTGTAATCGGGTAAACGTTGCCATAGGACGACTTTGTCTCGGATCCAACGGTCCACCTCCAGTCCGAGTTCCATTGTGGGTCGTCATTCCAGCTACTCCCTTCCGTCAGGACGGAGTCCCCGAATACATCATGCAGCTCGATAGGGGTCAATGGGAGCATCAGGGGTGATATTCCATTCAGCCCTGATAGCTCCTCTAAGTCGTAGATTATGGCCTGGACATTGGAGGACTCGCCGTTGTTGTCTGTGAAGTCTACCAACAGATCCGAGCGGATTGCCTCCTTCCCGGTTATCTCCACCCACCTCTTGAGTGATATGTCAGCGGTGTTATCTGGAGAGCTTAGTTTGCCGCCACATTCGCCGCTTGAGGTCACGGTCCTGAATGTGAGATCCATGTTGAGATCATAATCGATTGACTGCTCGGCTGTCAGGAAATCTCGGCCATATGCGTCAGGGGAGTTTACGGCACCCACGAAATCTAAGTCAGAAGCGTGCTGAATGTCACTGAGGGTTCCTTCCCTAACCGCTATGTCGCCATCCCCGTGATCTATGGTGATGGCCAATTCGTCACATATCTCATCGAGGGCACTCGGCGAGGCTGCGTCCCTGAGAAGGGAAATCATCTCGTCCCCCACTATGCTGATTTCCCCCTCACTGATCTGGAAGGACATCTCGTCCCCGTACTTTAGCTGCCTAGCTTGGAATGACGGGTCCGCACTGAAGAAATAGAACGCCCCTACGCCGGCAAGCATTACTGCCACTAGGACTGCCGATATCGGCTTCCAGTTCTCGAAGAAGACATCGAAAGATGGCAGAACAATTGTCATCGATGCCTGATCTGCTGGCTCCGTTGTTTCTTGCTCCTCATCATCAACCAGGGCGGAGGCCCAAGGATCAGGCTCAGGTTCTGGCTCTGGTGTAGGCTCCTCCTCAACTGCCTCCTCTTCCTCATCTTCGGCGACTACCTCGGCCTCCATGACCTCTGCCTCGATGGCGTCCTGCTCCGGCTCGGGTTCGACCCCTCCCTCGAAACGGGCCAGTAGTTTGTCTACTGCATCGCTGACATCGGCCTCCGGGGTCGCCTCTTGGGCATCGATTACAGTCTGTTCTTCTGATTCACCGGTATTGCCAGAATCCAAGAGCCTGTCAATCAGATCCTGCTTCTTTCCGGAGACGGTTAATCCGAGTTCCCTGCACCTCTCCCGGAGATCGTCAACCTTCATCGAGGATAGTTCCTCGGGGCTTGGCACCTCCCATTCTGGCATCTGACTCACTTACTAGCCGAATAAGGAGGCTTTCAACCCCTTCGCCTTTCTGAACGCTCTAAAGGGCTCTAGCGGCCCTGATTGAGGATTCCACAGAGCAACAGGCTCAAGAAGGGTTTGTGGTCGGCGGGGGTCATGGAGCCCCGACTAGTGATACTGTCAAGGGGCCCCGAGCTGTACAGCACCAAGAGAATGTTCGAGGAAGCTGAGGCTGCTGGATGGTCGGTTCAGATACTCGATCCGCTGAAGCTGACCACGGTGGTCGACGACGACGGAGTGAGGGTGTTCAACAAGGGATGGCCTGTAGATTGTGATGCTGTAATTCCCAGGATTGGCAACTCCATCACCGAGAGGGGGGTCCCAATAGTCCAGGCGTTCGAGAGGATGGGGGTCATCGTCCTGAACGAGGGCGATGGAATCAGAAGCAGCAGGGACAAACTGCTGGCGTGCCAGATGATGAGCGAAAGGGGGATTCCGGTCCCAATAACAGCTCACGTAGGTACATGGCAGGACACCAGGAGGGCAATCTCCAGAGTCGGTGGGACTCCTTGTGTAGTCAAGGTGACAGAGGGAACCCACGGTTCTGGCGTCTTCCTAGCGCATACGGAGCAGCAAGCTAGACAGTTGGTTTACCAGATGCTGGAGAGAAACATGCGTCCGCTCGTTCAGGAGTACATCAAGGAGTCCCATGGACAGGATGTGAGGGCGTTCGTGGTCGGCGGGAAAGTTGTCGCTGCCATGAGGAGGAAGGCAAGAGGGAGCGAGTTCCGCTCGAATTTCCACCTCGGGGCCAAGGTCGAGAAGCTCGAGATTCCAGACAAGCATTCCGAAATCGCTTGCAGGGCCGCGGAAACGATGGGGCTTGATATCGCGGGAGTGGATCTCCTAGAGTCTTCTAGAGGGGCCCTAGTTCTCGAAGTCAACTCCAGCCCGGGGCTGGAGGGGATAGAAGCGGCCTCGGGTGTCAATGTGGCAAGCAAGATTGTCCAGCATCTGAATCAGGTCAGAGAGAGAATGACGACTCAGGAAAATTCCCCCGAGTCGGCGGTCGAAGAGGAAGCGGGCGACGGGGGAACATCAGAGGCCTACTAGGAATCTGGCGTTTTTCAATCGACCAACAAACGAGCCGCCTAGAATGGTCGGGGAGAGAAGCATTCAATACCTCGGTGGTTGACTTGGACTCGTCCTTAGGGACAGGGATGCACCTCCTCTGGAGGATGAAAGGCGAGGAACATGGTAGAAAGAGAGTTGAATGGCCAGAGGACCAATACCTGGCCCGGCGTTATTGGAAGAGCCGAACAACTAGCACAGGATGACTCGTACCTTAGCCGCCTTCCCTCTAGACTCCAGAGACTATCTAGTCTGCCGTGGTATGAGTGCTGGATTCAACAACTGAGAACGGAGAAAAAGAGCGTTCACACGATCAGGGCTTACACGGTTGCAGCCAAGACGTTCAGCACTACCTGCCTGCCGGGGGAAGAGGAAAGGAGCTGGGACGAGATGCAATCAATCAACGTGGAGGACTTCCACGCTATTGCCAATCCGAATGGAGGGAGGATGGATGCGTGGATGAATGGCCTCGGCGAGCTGAGGCCCTCCTCACTGAATGCTAGGATAGCGGCAATTTCACACCTTCTGGGCTGGTTTGGGCACACTGTTCCTGATTGGATACAGAGGCCCACCCGGAGGAAGACGTTGCCCAGGACACTTGGGCGATCTGAACTCAGTAGGCTCAGAAAGGCGGCAGGTAACTCAGAAGACCCGTTGTCCTCACCGGTGGTGACAATACTTCTGGACACTGGGCTCAGGGTGTCGGAGCTTTGTGGCCTGGATATAGAGGATCTGGATCTGGAGGACCTCTCCGCTCTTGTGATAGGAGGAAAGGGGGAGAAAGATAGAACCGTACTTTTCACCGATGCCACGGTAAGAGCTGTGGAGGCGTGGATGCCAATAAGGAGATCTAGGAATAAGCTGAGCTCGGAGGGCCAGGAGGAAAGGGCGTTGTTGCTATCAAGCCGAGGGAGGAGGATGAATCCGAGATCGGTCCAGAAACTGATTGACAAGCTTGCAGAGGCTTCTGATATTCCAAAATCTAGGCTCAGTCCCCACACCCTTCGCCACACATTCGCTACAGGCCTCCTGGAGCGTGGCGCTGACTTAGTGACCATCCAACGTCTTCTTGGCCACTCCAGCATAGCGACAACAAGGGTGTACCTTGAGATAGGTGACCAGACTCTGAGGGAGATTTACCATCGCGCTCAGAATAGCCCGCCGCTTACTGAGTTGCTAGAGGAGATGAGTGGCGATTCAATCGAGACCGAGCTACCGAGCCAGGAAGTTATCCAGCAAGTGGAGTGACTACTTGCCTGCTGGATTCTTCTTGTTCGACCTCTTATCCACTGTTTCAGGCCCCTTCCACTCCCTACTGGCACCGGACTCGTTTCCAGAGTGCCCGGGTATGGGGCAGTGCTTCCCTGATCTGCATCTGCTGCAGTTGTCTCGAGGGGGATGGTCCACCACCTTCTGAAGACGGCCATACTTCCTTCGAGGCATGAAACGTGTTAGGCTAGGAGGGACTTAGCGGTTACTAGTACGCGCAACGTTCAATCAGAGTGGCTGCAACAGTGGCACGTGGCGGGTGATGGGCCGATTGGCATGGATCCGGTTCGAAGTGTGCTGTATGCGCAAGTAATGAGTGGCGATCCGAGGATGAAGATAGATGAGGAGGGATACCTGCGACAGGCGAATTGGCCGGGGGAAGGAAGGGAGGTCTACCTCGGGGACGTCGCCAAAGCCTCCCTTCGATCCTTGGGCCCTCATGATCCTCCACAGTTCTCAGTTCAGCCTGGCTATGACGAGCAGCGATGGGAGCTGACCTCGACAGCCGGAGAGTTGGGTATCACGATTGTTAGCGACTCTTACTGGGGGTTCGGCCTCTTTGCCAGGTGCTTCCTAAACAGGATTGAGCTTACTGGGCCTCTTGAGCTCAGGGCTAGGTGTGTGCATGACATCATCTCATCCCTGGGCAGGAACCCTTGGGAGGCGGTCAGAGTTAGGAAGTTCGAGAAGTCCACAGGTGGGCTCATCGGAGAGCATGGCTCCTCCTGGTTGGATCTAGAAAGAAGAGCGAAGGAGGACATGAACGAGGAGATAATGGAGCTAGAGGAGACTGTGAAGTCACTCAGGGGCAAAGAGGAGGGGATTGACGGTATCCTAGACTCTGCGTCACAGGCACTGGACGAGGCTAGATCGGCATTGTCCGACAGGAACGCTCCTGCGGTCGAGAGAGCTCTTGGAAGGGCGGCAAGTGCGATAATTGAGGCTGATCCAAGCACCGAAGTTAGGTCGTCTGAATACATCGCTTCAAGGCCCGGGAAGTTGACGAAGAGCCCTGTTCCAGTCTTTGACGAGGTAGGGGCCGAAGAGCTACTCGAGGATGATGTGCCTTTCGTCGACCTCTCCGAGGAAGAGTGAGGCTCTAGAACAACGAGCCAATCCAGGAGAGCACTCCGTGGTTAGCAAGATAGATGGTGACGGAGAAAACTATGCAAGCAGCATAAATCGAGGTCTTGGAAATCTGGATAGCGTCCTCGGACTCCTCATCGAAGTACCTGATCAATCCAGCTGCTTGCTGAATGCCACTGCCCTTCTTCTCCTTCGCCATCGGCCCGCGCACCTGCCCTCACTATTTCAAGCCCGCTAAGGGTGAAATCATGGTTCTAGAGTCTCAATTAGCACGCATCCGCCGTCTAATTCAACGATTCGGGAGGCGGCGCTGACCGCAGTTTCAAGACCGGCAGTCATCAGTATCTCCCTTCTAACTCCCACTTGATTCTGGAATACCAGTCGGTGACTTAGCATCTCTAGCACGTCGTGGTCCACTATCTGCCATATCCAATCATCCCCCTCAATGGTGACTAGCGCTTCCACGGGAACGAGTGGTCCCTGCTCCCTGCCATTCGCCTGTGCTCTTTCTACCAATTCTACCAATTTTCTCGTCGCTCCACTAGCATCCATACAGACAGGTTCGCCTGCATTTTCTGCTATCCTTCTCCTGAGTACCCTCACTTGCATCCCACCTGCGACAACAGCCGCAAAGCCAGAGCGGTTCGTTGGAGGTTTAACCATTTACCAACCTGATCGGTACGAGAAGGGGAAAATCATAGTCTATTCCAGAAGCCGCTCCTCCGAGTGCTTGATGCACTGTGAACGGACCGGTGAATCATGGGCGATGTGGGTGCGACGTGGGAAGAGCTGGCCGCAAACAGCGCTCTACTGCGTGCAGTAAGTTGCTGGAGGGAAGATCCTGACATTTGGCTAGAGGGGTCATTCGAAAGGCTTCCAGAGACCGTGAGGGTAAATCCGCTTAGGACCGACAGGGGCTGGGTCGAGGAGTGGCTAGAGAAAGTCAGTGCCAAAGAAATAGAGTGGTTCAATGGGCCAGGGAGTGCTTGGGAGTTGCCATTCCATAGAGGCAAGGCAGAAGGACAAGTGAGGAGAGTTCTAGCTGCGCTTCACGAGACAGGGCGCATCACTAGGCAAGAGTCGGTGTCTATGATTCCGGTATTGGCTCTGGGAGTGGAAGCGGGAGACATGGTGCTAGACATGTGTGCCTCCCCTGGTTCCAAGACAACTCAAATCTCTGAGCATCTTTCGGAAAGTGGGATGGTGGTGGCTAACGAGGTCGTTAGTTCGAGGGTGAACACCCTAGTCTCGAATGTTCAGAGGCATGGTTCCAGATCTTCCGTGGTAGTGAACCACGATGGTAGGCACATACCAAGGATGCCAGATGATGGCTTCGATGCGGTATTGGTGGATGCTCCCTGTTCCGGCTCAGGAACTACTAGGAAGAATCCTGAGATCTGGGGCAAGTGGTCTCCCTCCGGGGGGAGGTCCCTTCAGAGACTCCAAATCGACTTGCTCGGTAGAGCGCTGAGGGTGGTTAAGGCAGGGGGCCGTGTAGTTTACTCGACATGCTCACTGGACCCGATAGAGAACGAGGCCGTGGTAGCGGAAGTTCTGAGGGGTAGTAGTGGAGTTTCTCTATTGGATAGTTCGAAAATCCTTGAAGGAGTCCCTGGCGAAGGCGGCATGACTTCATGGCCTGTACTGAATGAGGACGGAACAATTTCCGACAGGGAGGAGTTGGAAGAGTCAATGGCCCCTCCCGTAGAAGGTTGGATTTCTGAGTCACTAACTAACTGCATGAGAGTTTGGAACGACAAGGTTGGCGGTGGAGGGTTCTTCGTCGCAATATTTGAGAAATCACCCGAAATGGATGACTCTTGGGGCGACCCCCAATTCCACCAGAGCCCTTCGGATGCAAAGGAGGACCTGCCTAGCTCGCCGCAGCCAATAAGCGAGGAGCTCAGTGAGTCCGTCAGAGGGGCGTGGGGGAAAGTTCCATCCAACCTTTGGTCCAGGGGGAAGAAGATACTGTGGTCCACTCCCGAGGTCACTGATGTTTGGTCTTCAGATAGAAGAATCAGGGGCGGTCGGACGGTTGTTCCCGGTGGGAGATGGAGGCCCCTGAAAGTTATCCATATCGGGCTCGATGCAGCTAGAGTCAGGAAAGGGGAGGTGGATCGAGTTGTCGCCAAAGCCGCTGGCGCCCTAGTACGAGAGATGGAGTGTGGGTTCACGGAAGTTATCCAGGAAGACATAGATAGCGTACTTCTTGGAAATGATCCATCGCCATCTGAAATAGATGGTTTGGGGGATTTACGAGGGGGCCATATTCTGACTTGCGGGGACCTAAGCATTCCTGTTTGGATTGGGGGGAGGGTCAGTTTGATGTTGAGTGACTCAGAGAAAACGGTTATTCGTTCCCAGAGGGGGTTCGTTGAACAATTAGAAGAGGAATAAGCCGAACTGATTGAACGAACGTCCATCTTGGTTCCAAAGGAAATTGCATATGTTCAATAGCCTGACTTCTAAACTATGTTTCCGGGTGAGTGGTTTGATTGATGGTACCGACCGAAAAATAATCTCAGTTCTGGAGAAAGACGCCAGAGCATCCCTCCGTAAGATCTCGGAGGAGGTCGGCGTGTCTTTGGGCACAGTAAGCAACAGAGTGAACAAGATGGAGGAAAGTGGCGTCATACTGGGCTACACAGTGAGGCTGGATCCAGACAAGCTAGGCTGGGGCCTCAATGTGGTAGTTGGACTCAGGATAGAGAAAGGAAGGCTGATCGAGATTCAGGAGAAAATTGCCCGGGACAGGCGAGTTTGCGGGGTATACGACGTTACTGGGGACTACGACTCAATGGTAATAGCAAGAGCCCAGGACAGGGAGGACCTAGATGACCTGACCAAGAATGTGATGTCAATCGATGGCATAGAGAGATCAGTCACTCATCTGGTCCTAAACACTGTCAAGGAGTCTCCCCCGACGCCCCCTGAGAGTGAGTAGCGATCATAGGGAGAAGATTCGGTGCGTGAGGCAAAAGAGACTCAATCGTTCTGCCCTCTGGCTTCATCACCCTCATCAGAGTCGTTCTCATCTCCTCGTCTACTGTGACGTCCAGTGACATTAGTCGGTCCCTGAGGAACTTCTGCAACTGCCCACCAGTCCTGTCCCAGTCCATAGCTACAATGACAGGAGGGCCCTTGTCGATGATGTTCCTAGTCCCATAAGTGTCGAGAAGGTAGGCGATGAGCTTCGATCTTGTCCAGCCCCTGTTTACCTTCTCGATGGTACCGGAGAACCCCAACTCCCTCAGCGCCCTCTCGTCTTTAGGGCCTTCAACTATCACTGGGCAGTGGCATCCACCCTCATCAGGAGGGGCGTTCCTGGAGATTGATTTCGCGATTGATTTAGCAGCCTTATTGAATCTAATTTCGCGGTCCGGGGGGCCTTCTCTGACGGACAAATTAGACTCCCCTCCCACTCAAGAAGTGGGATTATGATTTGTAGTTGTTCAATGTCATAGCTGTATTTCGCAATGGCAACTTTTCCGTATTGCTTATGAGGGGAATTCACACGCGTAAGCACGGGGAGCATCTTGACGATACAGAACGCTCTCTTTGATGGTTTGTGGGACTATTACATCTGGATATCCCTAGCCGTGTCTGTATTCACCTTCTCTTGGCTATATCATCACTCATTCTGGTACCGTTCTGAAGAGGGTGTTGAGCACGAAAATCCTGATGAGATTGCGGTTGGGGTTTTCCCTAAGCACAATGACGATATGAAGTTGGAAGTAGCTTGGACGGTTGCTCCATTTCTGTTGATTGTATGGTTAACCTACATCTCCTGGATGCCGTTGGCTTCAGTATGGGCCCCAATCGACGATGCTGACTACCACGGCTTCGAGTGCGAGGAAGGTCAATCATCCAATAACGAGCTTGTTGGTGAGGGGTACAACGCCATAGTTGAGTCGGAATGCTACCATGTAATGGAAATCACTGGCAAGCAATGGGTTTGGCAGTTTGACTGTCTAGATCTGGCTACTGATTTATGCAGCACAAGTAGCGATACGATAGAGGTATACGGCACTGTACCTGTCCTTCATCTGAAAGAAGGCGAGACCTATCTGGCGATAATGATCTCGGAGGACGTTACTCACGCACCATGGTTCTTGGGTCTGGGGACAAAGGAAGACGTGCAGTACAACGTCGAAACATCTCTTTGGTTGACAATTGTCGAAGGGACGTCGGACCAAGTAATTCTCTGTGCTGAATACTGTGGTGATGCCCACTCAATTATGGCAGCTAAGTTGGAAATTCACTCGTAGGTGGTAAGTTATGAGAACAAAAATCGGCAGGAGCTTGGTCGTTCTTGCCGTACTTTCAGTTGCCATGCTTATCGCTCCAGCGGCGGTTTCATACCCAACCGGGGTCAATGGGGTTGCACAAACTGGTTGCAACTGCCATGGGGCGGTGGCTAACTCGGATGTGGCACCATCAATTAGTGGGCTTCCAGACCAGTACAACTACTCAGAGGAATATGAGATAGTGGTTTCTTTCACAGGAGGACCTGCGAACGCTGCTAACTCCAACCAAGGAGGTTTCAACCTCTGGGTAAGCGATGGGGAGCTCGCTCCGATCGACGCTACGGCTCAAGCATACGGGGCAAACGAGGCCAGTCACACTGAAGCGGGTAATGACCAGACATCATGGACTCTAACTTGGACGGCCCCATCTGGAGATAGGAACGTCGAATTCATCCTGCACGTGAACTCAGTAAATGGGAACGAGGATGGGAACAACGGAGGTAGCTCGGGGGACCTGTGGAACAAACTGTCTGCAAAGGTCTCTCCGCCAATATTGGTCCTCGAGGAGGCCGATCCATTCGTCGTCCTATCTACCCTGATCGTAGTATCTGCTGTCCTACTCATAATCACCCTTACCTATGTCTTCTACAGAACCAATCCCGAGTCTTTCACATGGGAACATTTCGCACCTTGGATTTCCGAGTGGTTGACCAGTACCGATCACAAGAAGATAGGGACGCTGTACTTCGTAGCTGGCATGTTCTTCCTGGGTGTCGGTGGCATCATGGCGATGATGATCAGGATACAACTCGCGGTTCCGGGTAATGACTTCCTCACCCAGGATCAATACAATCAGTTCTTCACCCTCCATGGGACTACGATGATATTCCTTGCAGCGATGCCTCTGATTAACGGATTCGCGAATTGGATGGTGCCACTTCAGATTGGGGCACCAGACCTAGCACTTCCTCGGATAAACGCGATGTCTTTCTGGCTACAACCGGTTGCGGCCCTTCTGATCTTCACTGGCGTATTCTCAGGTTCTGGTGCAGATACGGGGTGGACTGGTTATGCTCCATACGTTGTCAGCGAGACGGCTCACCTTGGAACTACAATGTGGGTAGCTGGGCAGATTATGCTAGTAGCGTCGTCGACTCTCACTGGTATCAACTTCCTTACTACTATCGCAGTCATGCGTGCACCGGGCATGGGATGGCTTCAGATGCCCCTGTTCACTTGGTCCATCCTAATTGCAAACCTGATGCTCTTCTTGTCGATACCGGCCTTCGGTGTTGGACTAATCCAGGTATACCTTGACAGGGTAATTGGAACGGCATTCTACGACGTTTCAGCTGGTGGGGACCCGTTGCTATGGAGTCACTTGTTCTGGTACTTCGGGCATCCGGAGGTCTACGTTGTCATAGTTCCTGCATTCGGAGTAATTTCTGAAGTCATAGCAACAAGTGCCAGGAGATCCATCTTCGGATACCGCTCCATGGTATATGCGATGGCGGGCATTGGCGTTGTTTCCTTCATTGTCTATGGCCACCACATGTTCACCAGCGGAATGAGCCCTACCCTCAGGTTCGTCACTATGCTCACAACTATGCTAGTGGCGGTTCCAACGGGAATCAAGATCTTCAATTGGCTGAAGACCATGCATGGGGGATCTCTGGTGTATAGGACCCACACGCTCTGGACCCTGGGCTTCTTGGTCACATTCACTCTAGGAGGGATATCGGGGATGTTCTTCCCCTCGATAGCCATGGATCTGCATCTTCACGAGTCGTACTTCGTGGTAGCGCACTTCCACTACGTACTAGTTGGAGGCACGGTTTTCGGATTCTACGCGGCGATATACTACTGGTGGCCCAAGATGACTGGCAGGATGATGGACGAACGGCTTGGGGTGATTCACTTCCTGACTGGTTTCATCTCATACAACGCACTGTTCTGGCCAATGCACAGACTAGGAGTTTGGGGCATGGCCAGGAGACACCACACCTACTTCGTGACAACGGAAGAGGCAATGGGCGCTCTACCAATGGAGGCAGCTGGCTGGAACATGTTCGTTTCCGTATCTGCCTTCCTTTTCTTCTTCTCCAACTTCTTCCTCATTGCAAACATGATCAAGACGGTGATACGTGGGGAGAAGGCACCTGCGGACCCATGGGGAGGGTGGTCATTCGAGTGGATGACTGCATCACCGCCACCAACACCTAGCTTTGACCCACACAACCTACCGGAGTTGAAGGATGCAAATGAACACATAGCGAACGAGCCAGGCACACTTGGTAAACTATTCAACAGGCTAATGATGAGCGAAGACGAGGAGGTGGCACATTGAGTTCGTATGATGACCATCATCCCAGTGGATGGGGGCCTCATGACTGGGGGCACGGAGCGCCGCACAACTCATGGTCCCCGCTAATCATGAGCATAGGGATAGGGGTATTCCTGTTCTCTGTTGCAGGCGTGTATGAGTGGGGCGAGTTCATTGATGCCAGTTACATCGGCGTCTCCATAGCGGGACTTGCAATTATCTTCATCGGACTGACTGTTTGGTGGAGGCAGGACTACACCTTCGATGGTGGGTACGAACCTCGTTCTATGGGAACTCCATTCAGGGGAATTGAGGTTAGGAAGGTCGCGGTTTGGGTCTTCCTAATGTCTGAGATGATGGTCTTCACCTCACTTTTCAGCACCTACATGAGGTACAGGTTCGGAATAGAGTCATGTGAGTCTGTTTTCATGTCGGGAGAGTGGGTGGAGGGGTCATCTGTGACATGCTTCGAGCCCGCGGGTCACCTAATCGCTTCGAGCTGGTTCCACCTAGCACCAGGTGCGATTAACACATTCGCACTGATCATCTCTTCATTCACAATCGTCCAAGCCCTTCGCTACGCAGGGATGTTGGACATCGATGAGGACAGGAGGAGGAAGTTGGTAACTCGCTACCTAGGGACCACGTGGTTCCTAGCGGTACTGTTCCTGACCCTGAAGATGATCGAGTGGTTCCTGGGCTTCCCCCTGCCGGAGTTCCTGCACGAGTACAACCACGGAGATTCCACCATCAAGTCCCTGTACGCAGAGGGTTATCTGATCAACGCTGATTCATATCAACACAAATACTACAACACTGACTACGTAGCTTCTCATGGCCATGGGTTGGACCACGAATCTGCCCTCTATCTAATGATGGAGGAAGGGACTCACTCAGGTGGTCAGATGATGGCGAATATTCGCGTCAGCGCCTCGACGTTCTACGTTACCACTGGAACTCACGGTGCTCACGTGCTAGGTGGCATCATAGGGCTGACTTACATGACCTACAAGGCCAGCAGGGGAGGTTACACTCCAGACAACGCCGTCTCCATCGAGTACTTCGGGCTCTACTGGCACTTCGTTGACCTAGTCTGGGTCATCGTCTTCCCGTTCTTCTATCTGTATTGAGGTGAGAAATATGGCGCATTACACAATAATGGGACGCGATCCCTACTGGATGAACTTCTACGGACTGATGATTCTCACACTCATTGAGGTTCTTGCTGTCGGATACGACCTTCCGGAAGAGAAGATATTCATCTTCAGCAATTACACCCTAATGATTCTGACAGTCATTGCGATACCCAAGTTCATCATGATAGGGATGATCTTCATGCACCTTTATGGGAGTCCCGATTCTGGTATTCTGACAGTCACAGCCCTCTTCCCAGCGTTCTTCATAATCATCATGGTTCTCTTCATCGGGTTGACACATCCTGAAGCTACTACCGGGCTTCCGGAATGGTGCAGACCGGGCTACTACAACATCTGAACCCCAAAAGGATTCATGGATAGCATCGCGTCCGCAGAACTACAGCAGACGTCGCATAGCCTGGTATTGCGCCGGATTTGAAATCCGGTGTCCTAGTGACTCGGGAGTTCAAATCTCTCCGTCTGCGCCACTACTCGTTCGGTATCGAAGCGGCCCCTCTAACTGTGAGTTGGTCGTTATGGTAGCTCATCGTAATGGGTGTGGTAAGCACCGCTTCTCCGTCTACGTTGACGAACATGATTGGATTATGGCTCTGATCGCTTGGCTCTCCATGCTCATCGAGGGCTCGAACCTCGAGCTTGGTAGCATCCCTCATGCTAATCTTTCCCCATTTGCCGACATGGGTGCCTTTCTCGAGGGGTCCCATTACCAACAGCATCTGCAATTTGCTAAGTCCGAAAGCCATCAGCAAGGAGCCTTTTCCTTGTGTAGGATGTGCTCCCGGTGTAACCTTGAATCCCCCTCCAAATGTCTGGCACTGAGACATGCAGAAGAGGCCTGAGAAGTTGAAGACCTGCCCGGGCTCATCGTCTATCTTGATCCAGCCCGGTTGGTTCCTCCAGCCGAATATCGCCCTTATTCCAAGAAGTTGGTACTTCAACTGCCCTCGGATCCACTTGAACTTACCCTCATTCTTCATGCGGTTTACAGCCGAGGTGACTCCGCTGTCGATCTCAAGGAAGCTCCATCTGACCATGTTCCCGCTCACCTCGGGCTCCCCATCCACCAGATGATGCTCTGGGTCAGGAATCGACTTGTGTCCCTTTGCGGGCGGTCCTTCGACCCTGAAAGCACCGACTCTCCTATCGACTCCACTGACCAGTATGTCGACTGCTCCCTGCATCTCAGGGAATTTGTTTCCCTTCGGAGTCGGTATGCCATGGGCCCTGGCGTAGTCATTCCCAGTTCCTATCGGCAGTATGCCCAGGGTCATCCCAGATCCCCTCAGACCCGATGCGACCTCGTGAACAGTTCCATCGCCACCCACAGCCACCACCATTTCGTAATCTCCGCTGGAGAGGCCGTGAGCAATCTTTGTTGCATGGCCCGGATACTGGGTATTGTGGAGGTCTACCTCGAACCCTGCTTCGTCTAATGAGAGTTCGAATTTTTCCCATTGTCTGACTGAGAGTCCGTCTCGGGCCTTGGGATTCAGCACGCATGCGATTCGGGTCATGTATTCGCCAGCGGGCGTCTCAGACTTGAATTCTGCCGAAGCAAGCAATCATGAGCAGGGGTCGAGTGGGGCGCAACGATAGAGATGGGTGAGGAGGGGGCTTTCATGCAGCATGCCCTGAGTTTGGGGGCCCGAGGAGGTTCCAAAGTGATGCCAAACCCACAAGTTGGTTGCATACTAGTCAGGGATGGGGAAGTCATAGCCGAAGGGTGGCATGACCACATAGGGGGCCTTCATGCTGAGCAGATGGCGATTGCCGATGCGGAATCAAGAGGGGTTGCCACCCAGGGATGCACCGCGTATGTCACTCTAGAGCCATGCAATCACTTCGGGAGGACGCCTCCATGTACGGAAGCCTTGCTTTGGGCAGGAGTCAGCAGGGTGGTAATAGGGGCAATGGATCCGAATCCAACAGTCAGAGGTGATGGAGCGGAAACTCTGAGGGAGAACGGAGTGGAGGTTGAATGCGGTATTCTAGAGAGTGAGTGCGAAGATCAGATGCGTCCATTCATGCGATGGTGCCGGACTCGTAGACCGCTGGTTCTTCTAAAGGCAGCAATTGACAATAACGGGAGAATTGACTGTTCCCCGGATGAGCCTTCGGCTAGGTTTTCTTCGTCTGAGTCTCTTGAATTGGTCCATGATCTTAGGGCTCAGTCAATGGCAATACTAGTGGGAGTGAACACGATTATTCGTGATGATCCATCACTTACTGTAAGGGGGCCTGACATTGGCCCCAGGGCACAACCGATGAGGGTTGTAATTGACCCCCACCGAAGAACGCCCGATAATAGCAGGATTATTTCTGATGGAGAAGCACACACCCTACTCATACATTGCTCTGAGGGCAATGATTCCAGAGACCCTGACAACGTTGAGAGAGTGGTACTTGCAGATGAAGATGGTGACCTCCCAATTGAGAGGATTCTGGATATGCTCGGTGACCGGGGGGTACAGATGCTCATGGTAGAAGGTGGTGCTGACACATGGAGGAGGTTCTTGGATTCGAAGCAAGTGGATATCGCACATCTATGCAGGTCTCCCGTTGAGCTTTCTGGAGAGGGCACCTCGTTCGATGAGAGTGAGCTCTCTGATGCTGGCCTCACTAAGACCGAATCGTTCGATTCAGGGGGAGACGATGTCTCTCGCTGGAGCAAGTAGTGGTGGACTGTACAGGATTCGAACCCGTGTCCTAGCGTCCGAAGCGCCAAATGATATCCAGACTACACCAACAGTCCAGATGCTGGGCGGAGGCGTTCAGTATTCAATCCGCCGGATGGCATACAATAACCATCCTAGCTAGGCTCCGATGAACTTTGATAGGGGATTTCAGAACAACCTTCCACCCTCTCTGAGCGATTAATTCCTCTAGCTGGGACCATTTCACCCCCATTACGGTGAAATCCTCCCCTAGGCCTTGTGACAGTACCTCTGGACCCGTTGGCAGCATCGTAGATATTGCTCCACTTGGATCCACCCTCCTCGCAGATGAAATTGCGGATAGGAAGAGGTTCAATCCATCTTCGGACTTCCATGAGCTCCTGCCATAAGGCGGGTCGAAGGCAAACAAGCACCCATCGGTGGGCCCCCAAAGGGTGTCGATTTCAGATGCGTTACAAATCTCGGCCCTGTAACCCCCATTTACCCAATCCAGGTTCTCCCTTGTTCCCTCAACCATCCTAGAGTCGAGATCACTCGCGAGAACCCCCATTCCCTGAAGGGCTGCCTCGATTACGATTCCACCAGTCCCACAGAATGGGTCAACTACATGTTTTACCTCGCAATCTGGCCTGTGACCGATTGAAATCAACAGTCTGGCTTGTCTCGGCTCTAGTGACACGGGTTTGAAGAATGGTCTCTCTGTAGGCGATCTTCCCGAGTACTTCTCCCTCTCCCAGTCCGAGTTCCTAACCCCCCAGACAACCACTGAGGGAGAGTCTCCTAATGGGTCCGGGTGGGCTTCTCCCTCCGTTTGACCGGCGATGACGACGGAAATCTCGACCTTTGGATCAGCCAGATCCACTTTGTTTATCTCAGAAGATATTCGATTTCCAACATCCATCTCAATCTCCTTCGTTGAAATCCCTTCTATCCCGATACCAATAGACCTGGACCTTACGGCAAAAGTTCCTGGCTCGAGGAAATTTTCCGCCCAAGCCGAGATAGCCTCCGCAATATCGGCAGAGGTTGTTCCTTCTCCTATGACGTGAGTCTCTGAGTTTTCCAATACATCATCAATCAAAGCGGCTCTTGAGAGCCTAGATAGCGTGTTTTCTGACAACTGAATGGAGACTATCCTAGAGTGGATGGTTTCAATTTCACCCATCAAAGACTTGGCTTCCTCTCTGAAAAGCCATGGATGCCAGCCATTACCAACTAGTGTAACCATCTGCAATCGTACGCCTCCAATTGGTCCGTCGGGGGCTTCAACCCTAAATGCCTCGACCGGTACCCAGTACCGCAGACGCGTGCGGAGGGGAGTTAATGGGTTGTAATTTGAGAGATTTAGCTCCATCTAAGCCAATCGAGTTGAGTGACCTCTCCGGGCAGAGGGTAGCAGTTGATGTGTTCCTCAATGCCTACCAATTCATCACTTCCATGACAGGAGAGGATGGGAAGCCCCTTTCCTACAATGGCAAGCCAGTTTCGCACCTTATGGGTTTCTTGGATAGGGCATCAATCATGGTATCAGAGGGAATTGATCCGGTTTTCGTTTTCGATGGGAGGCCTCACGAATTGAAGAGAGAGACCCTAGAGGGTCGAAAGGAGAGGAAAATTGAGGCTGTCGAGAGATGGGAGGCTGCTGTAAGTGAAGGAGATATGGCAGCCGCGAAGAAATTAGGACCACAGACGGCTGAATTCAATCGAGAGATGGTATCAGAGACAAAACGTCTTTTCGACTGCATGGGGCTTACTTGGGTTGAGGCTCCGATGGAAGCCGAGGGAGCTGGTGCTGTCAGATGCAGGAGAGGAGAGGTTGGGGCCGTGGCGAGTCAAGATTGGGACACACTTCTCTATGGATCTCCGGTAATGGTCAGAAATCTGACTGCTCATGGCACCAGGAAATTTGGCAGAGTAATGCAAGCAGAGATGATCGTTCTGTCGGAGATGCTCGATGAATTGGGAATCTCCCAAGAACAACTGGTCGATCTGGGGATAATGATTGGAACTGACTTCCACCCAGGATTCAAGGGGATAGGTCCTAAGACTGGACTCAAGCTAATCAAGCAGCATGGGAGTCTTGAGTCTGTGGCTGAAGTCAAGGGGCACGAAGTCCCGGGAAACCTGTCTGAAATTCGTTCACTCTTCCTGAACCATCCCGTCGGCCCCGAGCCCCTATCAGAGTCGACAAAGGCTGTGGAGGAGGATATGAGAGGATTCCTCCAAGACGAGATGGGCTTCTCTGAAGCAAGAATGAAGAGGGCGCTGGATAGATTCAGCGGCGTTGGGAAATTGAAATCGAAGAGTAGGCCGACCATCTTCGACTTCTGATTTGTTGCGGCCTCCCCGGGGACTGAGTCGCCCCCGGGGTGCCTGTCACCGCTATGTCATCAAAGACGACTGCGGGCCGAACGAACGAACAGCTGCATCAAAGGATGCCGCTGTTTTCTTGGTCATCGGGTATGCCATCGCCATCGTCGTCATCGTCGAGGTAGTCGTCGATTCCGTCGTTGTCGTGGTCAAACTGACCGGTCATGTCCCAGCCATCGTTCTGCTCGAACCAGTCCGAGAGTCCGTCGTTGTCGTCGTCTGTGTCGAAACTGTCGGTTAGACCATCGTTGTCGTGGTCATACCTCCAGTTGCCGACTACGCCGTCAACTTCGTCGACGTCGAGGATGTTATCATTGTCATCGTCAGGATCGACGCCGTCATTCATTCCGTCATTGTCGTG
>CERB01009519.1_pt1 | contig 23681 bp, 18 predicted proteins | sample 356271 | NCBI WGS metagenome assembly CERB01 (sample SAMEA2621155, study PRJEB7988) | marine metagenome | isolation source: saline water (ENVO:00002010), including
ACTGGTGGTGGTGCTGGTGGTGGAGGAGTAGGAATATATGGTGAAGGTACTAGTGGTTCTAATTCTCCAGTTAATAACTCCAGTGGTCAAACAATGCCTGGTGGTGGAGGAGGATCTGGTGGAAATAGTGGTACAAATGGAACTGTACCAAGTTTTAGTGGTGGATATTATGGTCTAGTTGCTGGTGGTCCTGGTGGTAATTATGGTGGAGGTGCTGGTGGAGGTTCTGGTTCCCAATACGGTACAATTCTTGCTGGTAATGGTGGACAAGGTGCTGTAAGAATTATATGGGGTGTTGTTAATGGTGTCTCTAGAGCATTTCCAAATACATTAACTTCTAATCAAAACTCTTCATCAACCTATGCTCTTAATGCCCCTAATAGTGTAGATGAGGGTAGTAGTTTCACAACAACTCTTACTACTGGAAATGTTGCTGATGGAACAACTTTATATTGGAGATTGACTGGTATAGATTCTTCTGATTTAACTTCTGGGTCTTTAACTGGTTCAGGAACTGTTTCATCTGGTGGATTTAGTTTTTCTCATACTGTTGCTGCTGATATTTCAACTGAAGGTGAAGAAGTTATTTACATTGCATTATATACTGATGCTGGATACACTACATTAGTGGCAGCAGCAAACGTAATTATAAATGATACTTCATTTGATCCTGTTGGTGAATCAATATACACTGAAGAAGGATCCTATAGTTGGGTTTGTCCTGCGAATGTGACAAGTGTATCTGTTGTTTGTGTTGGTTCTGGTTCTACTTCAGTTACAAGTAATAATGGTAATGAGGGATGTTCTGGTGGTGGACTTGGATATATTAATAATTATTCTGTAACACCAGGACAAAGTTATGCTGTTCAAGTAGGAGGACCAAATGCACAAAATAATGCTCCTTGGGTAAGTGGAACAGGAAGTACATATTATGAAGGTCCAGCTGATTCATTCTTTGTCAATAGAACTACTGTAAAAGGTGGTGGTGGTTGGACTAATTCAAATGGTTATGGTGGGTTTAGTGTTCCTGCTGGAGATTTTGTTGGTGATGGTGGTGGTAATGGCGGTGGTGCTGGTAGTAGATATGGTGGCAGTCAATACTCTTCTGGAGATGGTGGAGGCGGTGGAGCTGGTGGATATTCTGGATCAGGTGGTGCTGGTGGAAGAGCAGGATGGGCATATTATCAATATGCTGGACTAGCAGGATCACCTGGTACTGGTGGTGCTGGTGGTGGCGGTGGCGGTGGCGGTAGTGCTGGAGGTGGTGCTCCTGGTGGTGGTGTAGGAATATATGGTGAAGGTGGAAATGGTGAAGGTGGAGTAAGATATGGTGGTGGACCTGGTGGATATGGTCCTGGTAAAGGAGGTGGTGGATCAAAAGATCCTTATGGTGATGGTGGACATGGAAGTAGTATAGGTGGTCAAGCAATACAAAATGGTGGTGATATTTTTAGTTATCCTGGTGATTCTCAACGAAGAGTAGCTGGTAATTATGGTGCTGGTGGAACACCGTGGACAAGATCTGCTAGAGGTGCTGTAAGAATTATGTGGGGAACTGGAAGATCATTCCCAAATAATGCTCTTGCTGAAGCTACTAATAGGGCTGAGACTCAAGTTACTGGTGGACAACAATTTACTACAGCAGGAACATTTACTTGGACATGTCCTGTAGGTGTAACTTCTATATCTGCAGTTGCTATTGGTGGTGGTGGCGGTGGTCAATCATCAGGTAATTATCAAGGCACACCTGGATTTGAGGGACAAGGTGGAGGTGGTGGTGCTTTGGTATATAAAAATTATATTCCAGTAGTAGCAGGACAGGATTATAAAGTTGTTGTTGGTGCTGGAGGTGCTGCTGCTCAAGGTGTTGGTAATTTAAATGCTGGACAAACTGAAGCTCAGAGAGGTGGTGATACTACTTTTGGTATAGATGGTGTAAATACTTTACTTCATGCTGAAGGTGGAGCTGGTGGAGTTAAAAGAACAAATCTTAGTTTAAGGATGGGTGGAAGACCAATGACTGGAATTGGTTATAGTGGTGGTGATGGTGGTCAAGCAACTGGATGTTCTGCTGGTGGAGGTGCTGGTGGATATAGTGGTGAAGGTGGTGAAGGTGGATATGCAAATACTGCTGGAACTGATGGTGCTGGTGGTGGAGCTGGTGGTGGCGGTGCAAGTTATTATGGAGGTAGTGGTGGCGGTGGAGGCACTGGTTTAAATGGTGAAGGTACTAGTGGTGCTGCTGGATCAGGTATAAATGGTGGTGGCGGTGGATCAGGTGGTAATACTGGTTCTAATGGTCAAACCTATGGTGGTAATAATGGTGCTGGTGGTTCTGGTGCATCTCCTGGTGGAGGAGGTGGTGGTGGATATTCCAATCCAGGTGGTGGAAATGGTTCTGGTGCTGTAGGTGGATTAAGAATTATCTGGGGATCTGGTCGAACATTCCCATCAAACGCAACTTAAGGAGAGAGATATGTCAATACAACAAATGTTAATTAGTGGTGATACTGGAACATCAACTGAAAGTTATTGGACGAATACTATTACCCATCCTGATGGTGGTGAGGTAACAGTATATGATCATACTATTGATCCTGAAGGTAATATTTTTGTTTGTGGTGGCATTAATATGGCTACCAATAATCCTGGTAATGGGATTGATGGATTCGTTTATAAGTTATCTAATGATGGTAGTTTATTAAAATCGGTACAACACGATCCTTCATCAGGAGGTACTAGTGCTGAGTTTACTGGTATAGTTTCTGATTCTCTAGGCAATGTTTATGTTCATGGTGGTCAGGGAAGATGTATTAAGTATAATTCCGACCTTGATCTTCAATGGTCAACTAGAACTTATTGGGGTAATGGTTATACTATTAGCAATAATGATACGTTTGCTAATGGATGTATGCAACTTGTTAGTGATAACACTATAAGAATTGCTGGTCCATATGGAAGTTATGGTAATACTGCTAAATTTGATATTTCTACTTCTGATGGTACTTACTCATCAGGATATTATAATAGTGTCAATGGTGGTAATCAGGCATTTACTTTCTGGTATGGTGCTAATGTTACTGGTGGAGACATGTATCTATGTGGTAAAAATTATTCACCAGCTGGAACTGGTAGTGATCACTTTTGGGTAATCAATGGTAGTGCTGGATTTTCTAACACTTATAGATTTTATAATAATGGTACTAATTGTGTGGCAAGATGTATTGCAAAAGATACTGTTAACGGTAGAACATATATTGGTGGAGATATGGGTGGTTATGGCATGATAACCAGAGTGGATAGTTATAATACAAGTACAACTAATCAAGGTACAATCTGGTGGAAGCAATTAGATACTTCAGACGTCATGGATATGGCATTAGATTCTTCGGGAAATCTTTATACTATACAATCAAATGGAAGACTTCTAAAGATAAATCCTAGTGGAAATCTTATTTTCTCAAAAACATTATCTGGATCTCTATCAAAAATAACTATCGATTCTAATGATGATATATGGATAAATGCTGATGGTTCTGGTGGTGTGATAACAATTTACAAACTTCCTTCTGATGGATCTGGTGTGGGATATTGTAATTATAGTAGTACAAGTTATACTCTCAATAGTTATTCTTATCAACATCAAGATTATGGTAGGATTCAATATGCCACTATGGGCGGTGGTTCTGATGCTACTGCTGTGTGGGGTGGTCTTCAATCTCCTAATGAATCTACTCAAACTACTGACATTACTCCTTCTGATAATAAATGTGAAATAGTAGATGTTGTTGGTCAAGCAACTTTTATAGAAACAGGAACACATACTTGGATCTGTCCTCCTGGTGTCTATCAAGTTTCTGTTGTTTGTGTTGGTGGTGGAGGTGCTGGTAATGGTGATAATCAATCTGGATCAGGTGGTGCTGCTGGTGGTGGAGGTCTTGGATGGAAAAATAATATTCCAGTAACACCTGGACAATCTTATACATTAGAAGTCGGTAGTGCTGCTACTGGTGGATCAGGTAATGATGGTGGAGATTCATATTTTATAAATGCGACTACTGTAAAAGGTGGTGGTGGACAAGGATCAACAATTTCTACTGGTCAACCTGGTGGAACTTATGTGGGAGATGGTGGAGGTAACGGTGGAGCTGGTGGATCTGGTGGTTCAACATATGAAGGTGGAGGCGGTGGAGCTGGTGGATATACAGGGTCTGGTGGAGCTGGTGGTTTTGGTAATGGAGTGACACATCCTTCCAGTACTTCTCTCGCTGATAGACAAGGTCAAGATGGATCTGGTGGCGGTGGCGGTGGCGGTGGATATGGTGGTGGATATACTGGAGGTGGTGTAGGAATTTTAGGTGCTGGATCTCCTGGTTTAGGTGGTGCGTATTCTCCACCTACAGGTGTCCCATTTGGAAGTGGAACTGCTGGATCTGGTGGATCTGGAATTTCATATGGTGGTGGTGGATCTGGTGCTGGTGCTCAAGGTGGTAGTGGTGCTGTAAGAATTGTGTGGGGTAGGGATAGATATTATCCAAATACTAATACTGGTAATGTAAATGATAAAGTAGGGCAACAAGATTATACATCAGCAGGAACATATAGTTGGATTTGTCCTGTTGGTGTGCATCATGTTTCAGTAGTTGCTGTTGGTGCTGGTGGAGCAAGTTCTGGATATAATGCTTTCTCTGGATCTTATGAAGAAGGAAATGGTGGAGGTGGTGCTGGATTGGGATATAATAATTATATTCCTGTAACAGAAGGACAATCTTATAGTGTTGTTGTTGGTGCTGCTGGACAAGTACAAACTTTACCTTCAAGTGCTGGTGGAAGTAAAATCAATTCTTCTGGTGATTCTTATTTTATAGACGTTAATACTGTTAAAGGTGGTGCTGGAGAAAATGCTCTACCTGGTTCTAATGGATATGGTAATGGTGGAAATTTTGCAGGAGACGGTGGTGGTTCTGGTGGTGCTGGTGGATCTGGATCTGCTACTTATGGTCCTGGTGGAGGTGGCGGTGCTGCTGGATATACTGGTAATGGTGGATCTGGTGGTGGTGGATCAACGACCAGTAATGCTGTTGGTGGTTCTGGTGGTGGTGCTGGTGGTGGAGCTCATGGATATATTAATTCAACTAATTTTACAAATGCTGCTGGAGGAGGTGGTGTAGGTCTTGAAGCAAAAGGAAGTAATGGTGCTGGTGGATCAATTGATAATGGTGCTTTGCAACAGGAATGGACATCGTCAGGATCTTATAGTTGGACTTGTCCTGATGGTGTAACATCTGTTTGTGCGGTCTGTGTTGGTGCTGGTGCTGATGGTGGTAGTAATAAACATGGAGATGGTGGAGGTGGATTGGGATGGAAGAATGATATACCAGTGACACCAGGTCAATCTTATACTGTAGTTGTTGGTAATAAAAATACAGGTGGTGGAGATTCTTATTTTATAAACTCAACTACTGTTAAAGGTGGTGGCGGTGGTACTGGTAGTGCTAGTGCTGGTGGTTCGGCAGGAACTGGTGGAACTTTTGTAGGAGACGGTGGTGGTAATGGTGGTAATGGTGGATCACAGAATCAAAGTACTGGTGGTTCTGGTGGTGGCGGTGGAGCTGGTGGATACTCAGGTAATGGTGGTAATGGTGGAACAGGAATAAGTTTTGGAGCAAGTTCTGGTAATCAAGGTAATGGTGGTGCTGGTGGTGGAGGTGCTGGTGCTTCTTGGGAAGGTGGTGCTGGTGGTGGTGTAGGACTACAAGGCGAAGGTACTGATGGTGCTGGTGCTGGTACGTATGATGGACAAGGTGCTCAATCTTATGGACACTGTGGAAAAGGTGGATCTGGTGGTGCTCCACAAACTTTTGCAGCATTCCCTGGTTTAGGACCTGGTTCTGGTGGAGGTGGTGGTAATGGTATTGCTGGATCTAATGGGGCAGTAAGACTTATATGGGGAACTGGAAGAGCATTTCCAGCAACAAACACAACAGATCAATTTGAGACAGCTACCATAGGACATGGTGGTGGTGGATCTGGTGGTGCTTCATTTGGTACTGGTGTTGGAATATCTAGTATTATGGGAGGAGGTCTTCATGGTGGTGGATCTGGTGGTGCTAGTAATCAAACTGTTAATGGAGGAGTATCTGATGGAGTAGCTGGATCTGATGGTGGTTTAAGAATTATATGGGGATATAATAGATCATATCCACAGAATAATACTGCTACTGGTCAAAATGGCGAACCAATACAAGGTGCTGAAGAATTTACAACAGCAGGAACATTTACTTGGACTGCTCCTGATAATGTAACATCTGTTTGTGTTGTTGCCATCGGTGGTGGCGGTGGTGGAGCAGGTGCTTATGATGGTACTAATGACAATTCTCGTGGTGCTGGTGGTGGAGGTGGACTCGGATATAAGAATAATATTTCTGTAACGCCAGGACAATCTTATACTGTAGTTGTTGGAGATGGTGGATCTGGTGGACAATCTGGTCCTAATAATGCTCAACTTTCTAAAGGTGGTGATGGTGGAGATTCATATTTTATAGACACATCTACTGTTAAAGGTGGTAGAGGATATGGTGGAGAAGGTCAAGGTCAGGGTGGAGATTTTGTAGGAGAGAATGATGGTGTAGGTAACTCATCAAATTATGGTGGACGTAATGGTGGATATGGACATATGGTTGTTGGTGGTGGTGGTGCTGGTGCTGCTGGATATGGTGGTTGTGGTGCTGGAGATGGTAGGGGTGTAACGGTTGCTAGTGGTGGTGGATCTGGTGAAGGTTGTCAAGCAAATGGAACTGGTGGATTAATTTATAGTTCTAGTGGTGGCGGTGGTACTGGAATATATGGAGAAGGAGCTACTGGAGCTAACGGAACAAATGTAACTCCACCTGGAAGAGGTGGTGGTGGTGGATCTAATGGTGAGAATGGTGAGGAAGGTACTGCAGGAAACTATCAGGGTAAAGATGGTGGTAAATATGGTGGAGGTGGAAGTGTAGGATCAATGCAAGTATATGCTCCAGGAGTATCCTATGGTGGATCTGGTGGTGATGGTGGAGTTGGAGCAGTGAGAATTATGTGGGGTTCAGGAAGAGCTTTCCCTAACTATAACGCTGGAGATATATAAGACATGGCAATACAACAAGCATTTATGGTACTCGGAGTAGTACCACCTGGATACGAAACATATACTAATGTAGGATCATATTCTTTTATTGTTCCTCCTGGATTTACTGAGGTTTCTATAGTCTCAGTTGGTGGAGGTGCTGGTGGAGGTCAATATGGATGTGCTGGTGGAGGATTAGTTTGGTCTGATAATGTCTCTGTAACTCCTGGTGAGGTTTTAGATATAAATGTTGGTGCTGGTGGAACAGGAGCAATTAATTCACCACCAACACTTCCTGTTCAAGGACAAACAAGTTATGTTAAGAGACGAAGTAATGGTGAATACCTTGTAAAATCTTATGGCGGTGGTTCAATGAGCCAAAGTAATTTAGGTGGAGGTGGAGAATTTTTCTCTGGTAATGGAAGAGTTTTAGATGGTGGTGATGGTGAATATACTCTAGCTGGACAATCTACAGTTCCTCCACAACATAGTTCAACAGGATCAGCATTTAAATCCGCAACTTGGGCTGGTTCATCTACTCCTTCTGGTAGAGGTGGTGGTGGAACTGCATTAATATCAGGAACAACTGGTGCTGATGGTGGATTTTATGTTGGCAACACTGGTGCGTCTGGTGGTAAATATGGTGGAGGTGGTGCTGAAGGACCTGCAGGTGTTGGTAATTTTGGTGGTACTGGTGGAGATGGTGGAGTTAGTATTGCTTGGGGTGCTCCATATTTAATAGGAGATGGTTTTCCTAGAATAGATGGTAACTATAGTACTTACTTTAGAGGTAATCAATACGATGATTATTTTGATTACACTCCAGGAACTTCTGGTGTTTTTCAACTTGGATCAGGAAACTTTACTATAGAATTTTGGCACAGGACTGGTGTTGTTGATCCAAATGGCAATACGTCAAGTAGTAATACTGGTAGGCAAAGATCATTTGCTGTTTTCATTGAAGGTTATAAAGCAAGTCCTTTAATTTCTCAAACGTGGGCAATTCAAGCAAATAGTTTAGGTCAGAAGATGGTATGGATTGAGGGTGGTAATCTTGCATTTGAAACTACTACAGATACTATGACTAATGCTGCTTTGAATCAAACTGTTAAATGGAGACACTATGCTTTCGTTAGGAATGGTAATAACTTAGATTTTTATCTTGATGGTGTGAAAGATACTAGTATCAATAGTGGTAATGGTTATACTACATCATTGAATGATACTCAAACTGACTCTATAAGGATTGGAAATTGGACTGCTAATACAGATTATAATATTCATGGATGGATGTCTAATGTTCGTGTAACGAAAGGTGTTGCTGTTTATACTTCAAACTTTGATGTTTGGGATAATTGGAATAACCCTAATCAAGTTGCTTTGTTACCACCTTTAACTGAGATAACTGGAACATCATTACTTGATTTTAATAGTACATCTCTTAACACTGCCTACTGGGGTCCTGGTAACTCAACAGGTACAGTGTCGCAAAATGGAGGACCTACCTCTTCAACTAATAGCCCTTATAGTTAATGTGATAAATAAGTAAAAATAGTCATATAGATGGCAAGAAACAGAGAATTTTCTCAACTTGGGTCCTTTGTAGTTGTTGATGACAACAACGGTAATATTGCTATTACCAGTACATCAACACCTTACGTTGGTATTGGGACCACAAATCCGATTCATAAACTTGACGTAGCTGGAATCGCTACATTCAGAGAAGATGTTTATGTTGGTGGTGGATTAACTGTTGCACAAGATATTGATTTTCTTGGCGGTCTATTTCAGAATGGTGTCCAATTTAATCCTAGTGCTGGAGTTGGTATTGGATCAACAACTTCTGTAGAAGCAGGACAAGCAGCTGGTGGTGCTATAATCAATCCAAGAATTGGTGTAGGATTTACTGATTTAAGTTTTGTTGGTGAAGGTCTTAGTGTTACTGGATATGGTAGTACTATTGTTATTGATTTTACAGACCTTGTTTCTAAATCAGAAGCTACAGTACCAGGTCTTACACTTATAAACACTAATACTAATTTAAGTGCTAATGTAAGTTATTCTGCTGATACAACTTCGGCAGTTTTTACAGCAACTCTTCCTGCAAGTAAGCAGGCTGGCGATTTTGTTGAACTTCATGATACCGAATCTAATTGGGACATAAATAATCTTATGGTTGCAACTCAAAATAATGAGCAGTTTAAAAATTATGAAGGCGTGATTGATTCTCCTTTAGCATGTGATGTCGCTGGTGCTGCTGTAAAATTAGTTTGGACTAATACTTACTGGAGGGTATTTGCATGACAATGTTTTTAAGTGAGAGTATAGACTCTTCCAATGGTGGAGGAGGTCTTTTAGTATCACAACAAAATAGTTTTTATGTTCATGCTCTGAGAAGAGATGCTGATGGTATGTTGCAATATACCAAAGTTAAGAGTACCGAAGCTGGAGTACAGGATTTTCATCGTTTAGATGGAACTGCTTACCCAGATTTTTTAGATGGTGGTGATTATGTTGAAGAAACCACTGAGGTAAAGACACATTTAAATCACCCACAAGATAAATACCAACAGTTCCGATTTGATTTTAGACGCACGTCTTATTACATCGATAGTGATGGATACTTAGTAGCAAAATTTGGTGATTATGATTATTCCGCAGGACCAAAATAGGAGTTTAACAAACAATGGCTGAATTTAGACTTGGGAGGCTAAAATTTTCTTGGAAAGGCAACTGGACTGCCAGTACTGCTTATGTAATTGATGATATAGTAAAGTTTGGTGCGAATACATATGTTTGTACTCAGAACCATACTTCCACAACTAGCGAGAATCTTTATTATAATGATGATTCTTCTAAATGGTCCTTACATACGGAGAGTATAGCAAGTAAAGGTGAATGGGTATCTGGTGGTTATTATAAGATTAATGATATTATTAAGTATGGTAATAGTCAGTATAGAGTAAAGGTAGGTTTCTCTACAACTATACTTGATACTACTAATACAACTCAATTAGAAGAATATATTTCATCATTTAATTATGAAGATAGTTGGGATGCGGCAACAGCATATCAAGTTGGTGACGTTGTAGCATACGGTGGTTATACTTATGTTGCTACTAGTGATCATACAAACAAACCACCAGCATATAATCTAGCTGCTGATTGGGACATCCTAACAACAGGATTTAATGTTGTAGGTACTTGGGGTGCTGGTAATGATTACACTCAAGGTAATGTTGTAATCTATGGTGGATTTACATACGTTGCGATTTCAACTAGTACTAACGTTGCTCCAAGTTCTAGCACTGCTAAGTGGAGTTTAGTATCTAAAGGTTTTGAGTGGAAAGGTAACTGGGATGCTAACACTACCTATCTACCAGGTGAAGTTGTTAAACGATTAAGTAATAGTTATGTTGGTATTGTTACTGCTCTCACCAACTTAAATCAAGACCCTTCAACTGATGGTCCAGGTAATTACTGGAACGTTTTGATTGAAGGTGCTGACACCAATGTGATGACAACATCTGGTGACTTGGTTTACTATACTACTGGTGCTACTAGACTACCAACTGGAACAGATGGTAAAGTATTAACAGTAAACAGTAGTGGATTACCTAATTGGGAAACCAGTAATGTTACACATCCAGTTTATTATGTAACTGAGGAAGGATCTGATAGTAATGATGGTTCAAATATTAGTAGATCATTTGCTAGTCTTAAACATGCTTGTGGTATTGCTACTGGACCAGCAACAATCTATGTAAAGGCTGGTACATATGAGGAGTCATTACCTATTGTAGTTCCAACTGAAGTATCAATTGTTGGTGATAACCTAAGAACATCTAGAATTAAACCTCAATCTGGTGATGCACACTATCAAGTAGTTACTTTAGCAAGTGTACCACAACCAACATTTACAGTAACTAATGCTAACTATAATACTGCTAATGGTAATTTATTATTAACTATAGGTACTCATACACTTAATGTTAATGATAAAGTTAAACTTGCTGAAGAATCAATAGTATTCAGTTGTAATTTCAATGGTGCTACTGGTTCTGCTGCTCAGAAAGCATATCCAAGAGCAACTGGAGCAAACACTCCTAGTGGTGCTGACTATGCTTATGATAAAGCTCTTACTGTTATAGCAGTAACATCTAACACTGTTACTATAAACGTTAATAAGAGTCCTGGTGAAGCAATTAGTATTAGTAATACCCACCAATATGTTTCTGCTACTGGTAGTGGACTTTCTAAGACAACACCTTATATTTCTTATGGTACTACCATTTCTAATGGTGCTGGAACAAAGACTGCTAGTATTTTAGAAGCAAGTTATGATGAGAAGACTGTTCATATAAGACCAATGACTGGTGGATTATGGACAACATCAGATACATGGGAGAACCTTGGTAATGATATTGCTATAACAAATATAGAACAGAGATCAAATGCTGAATCTGTAATGTTCTTCTTGAGTGACAAAACTATGTTGAAAGACCTTCTAATGGAAGGTATGACTGGTTTTGTTAAAGCAGGACAGGTACTACAAAATACAGGTCAAATCGCAGATACTATTGTAACTGGTTCTGGATTCTTCCCTGATTTGGTTGGAACTAGTGTAACTGGTACTGGTGTTGCTGAAGGAACTAAAGTTATTAACTTTATTAGTGATACACAATTAGAAGTTGATAAGAATCAAACAGTTTCTTCTGGAACATTAACATACACTGCATCTCCAGAAGACCTTAATAACGCAACTATTAAAGGTGTCTTTGTTCAGATGAACCCTGAGACTCCGATCACTAAATCTCCATATATTTCTAACTGTTCTTGTCAATCAAAAGGCGGTGTTGGAGCAATTGTAGATGGTCTTGTTCATAGACAGTTTACTGATGATGGTCCTACACCATCTAACAAATCAATTGTTATGGACTCCTTCACACAGATACATGATGATGGTGTAGGATTCTGGATTACTAATAACGCTGCTGCTGAATTAGTTTCATCATTCACTTATTATTGTCACGTTTCTTATTGTGCTACTCGTGGTGGTAGGATAAGATCTCTTGCTGGAAACAGTTCTTGGGGTAACTATGCGATTGTAAGTTCTGGATTTAACCAACAAGAGAAGCATAGAGCAGGTCAAATTGAAGGATTGATGTTGGAGTTTGATAAAGACTCTAAAGTAATAGGTGGTGATGGTACTGATCCTAATGACTTTGCTGTTGGCGAAAGAATCAGAGGTAATACTTCAGAGTCAATAGGATATATTAATTCTATTCAGGGTGGTGATAAAACTCTTATCTATTATTCTTTGATTACTGCTGGACCTGCTGGTGTTGGTACTGGATTTGTTCAGAGTGAAACTATAACAGGTTTGACAAATGGTACAACTGCTACTTTACATCCTAATGGACAAACTGCTAACAGAGGTCAATCAGGATTTACGATTGTTTCTTCTGGATTAAGTACTTCACCAACTCTTACTGCTAATGGTAGTATAGAATTTGTTACTGGATCTGGTAATGGTGGATTTAATAACTCTACAATTACTGGTGCTGATCCGTTTACATTCGTGATTGATGGTGTAAGTCAGACTGGTGCTGATGGACGTGGTTCATTAACTGTTGAGAGAGCACAGTGGTCAACAGCTGGTGCTGCTCATACTGGAGGAACTAAAGCTTTAGTTCATTATCCAGTTGGAACTGGTAGTGCTACATTCTTGACTCCAGTTGCTTCTGGTGATACTACTATTAACGTTAACTCAATCTCTGGATTTAACCCTGGAGAATATGTATTGAGTCCAACCAAAGAGTTGATGAAGATTGTAAGTCTTAACTCAGCAACTCAGATGACTGTATCAAGAAACCAAGATGGTGCTGGTGCTGCAGCAGCATATACTATTGGAGAACAAATAGTTTCTATTGGTAATACTAGTTTGTTAACTAACAGTGTTGAGCTTTGGAAGGATTGTACTTCTACTGATACTGATATCAGAGTTGTAACTCCTACTCCATTTACTCAGAATGATTTCTATAAGATTGATAATGAGTTTGTTAAAGTAGTTGGACTATCAACAGATGCTACTGGTATTACTGTGTTAACTCTTGTTGAAGAGAAACCTAATAAATGTTTTGATGAACAGAACATTAAGATTCGTTATCTCTATAGTCAAGCAAGACTAACAGGACATGACTTCTTACAAGTCGGTACAGGTGGAACAGTTACAACTAACTGGCCTGATGTACCTACGGTAGACCCAATTCAGTCACAAGAAATTACTGAAGGGTTCCCTGGACGTGTATTCTATGTTTCAACTGACCAAGATGGTAACTTCCGTGTTGGTAAGTACTTCCGTGTTAACCAGGCAACTGGTTCCGCAACATTGAATGCTAGTGCGTTCGATCTATCTGGTCTAACTTCACTACAATTGGGTTCAATTGGTGCTCAGTTAGGTGCTCAAATTAATGAGTTCTCAACTGATGGAACACTTTCTCAAAATAGTAATGAGAAGGTTCCAACACAGGCAGCAGTTAGAACATTCGTTGGTGTACAAACATCTGGAGCATTATATGATGCAGTAAGACGTGCTGATGCTGGAATCAAAACAGCATTTGAATCTGTTAGTGCCCCTACTTTCTTTACTGCAACTAGTTAATGATAACTTCTTTATAAATACAAGAAAAGGAACATCTTTTAAAAATGGCATCTGGAATTTTGGGGCAAGCTGCTCCTTCTGCTAGTACTGATACTTCTGTTTACACAGTTCCTGCGTCAACTCTTTCTGTTGTTAATATAAACGTTCTTAATCGTTCAGGTGCTAACCCTGTTGATGTAAGAATTGCTCTAGCGACAGGTAATACTCCATCAAACTCGGAGTATATTGAGTATGATGTTACGGTTCCTGCGAAAGGAGTTGTTGAAAGAACTGGAATAGCATTAAATGCTGGTAAGATAGTTGTAGTATATTGCTCAACTGGAGACACTAGTGTTAGTGTTTATGGTCTTGAACAAGCTGCTTAGAGGAATAAAATGGGTAGGTACATTGGTTTAATTATCAACAAAGGTAAAGGTGGAGGAGGATTAGGTCCTACCGAACCTTTTACACGATCATCTGGTATTACTACAGATAGTAATAATAATGTTACTGATGTAACATTGGGTGATGTAGCATATTCTGATATAAAGTATGATGCTAATGCGTCTACGGTTGGTTTAATCACTGGATTCACTGAAAATATTGGAGGTGTATCTAAAAAGTGGAGGCTTACTTATGAGTCAGGCACTAACTTGGTAACTGTTGTTGAGGAGGATCCAAACTAATGGCAATTGATGTTTTAACCTATAATGCTTTACAAGAAGTAAATCAAGAACTTAGACAAGAACTTGCTGATCTAACCGATCAAGTTACCTCTGCTGGTGGCGGTGGAGGTGGTGGTGGTGCTGGTGTACCACTTCAAACACAGTGTGATGTATTAAGAAAGGTTGCTGAAGCAGGATACATGCTTAACGCCAACCAGTGGTGTTTGATACCTACTACTATGGGTGCATGTCCATTATGTCCTGATGGTGGTACAGCATTTACTAGTGGATTTAAAGTTTGTGATACTACAGGATATTATCGTTGTGGTTCTAACTGTACTTGGACTGTTCCTTCAGGAACAACTTGTGCTAGATTCCAAATTTGGGGTGCTGGTGGAGGTAGTAATGAGTCTAGGTGTTGTGGATTCGCTCCTTCAGGATCTTCAGGTGCTTATGCTTCTGTTATTATTCCAGTTTCTTCTGGTTCTTCCTATACATTATGTGCTGGTTGTGCTTATTGTTGCTATGCTTATGGAGATGGATATAACCAACAAAGAGGAGAATCATCTTATGTTCAGGGATCTAACCTAAGTAACTTCTGTGTTGAAGGTGGATGGTCTGGTTGTATGTTCAAAGAGATTGAGGATAGAGCAGATCAGTATGGAGTTAAGATAGGACAGTTCTGTTATTGTAGATATCTTGGTGGATGTATTTGTAGAAGTGGTGCTTGGGTATGTGCTGAGTATGAAACACAAGGACAAGGATATCCAGAAGGACATTGTTCAGGTGCTCATCCATCTTGGGTTTCTCGTTGTGTATGTTTCTATGGAACTTCTACTGGTGGTAGTGGTGTATATGGACACAGAGGAATGTGGTCATATATAAGTGTTGATAATTACATGCCAGCGTTGGGATGGATTTCTACAATGTATGGTTATCCACAATATTGCTGTGGTAGAGGTGGATGTTGGGTATGTAATAACTGTGGTGGATTCTGCCAGAGTGCTTGGCAAACTGGTATTAGACCGATGCCTGGTGCTGGTGGATGGATGACATCTTCCTGTGGTGGTAACTGTACTTGTGGTGACGCAGGTAGAATGGGCATGGTTTGTGTTTCTTATAATTAATTTGTACACCTTATAAATAACTAAAAGTAGACTGATACAATGGCAACAATTACACAATCATTTACTTACGCTCTGCCAGAGGAAAATTATGTCGCTGGTATTTCGACTACTAAAACTGCTACCTATACTTACATAGGACCAGATGAGTTTGATGTGGAGATAGATGGTGAAGGTTATATCATTAATTTTGATTTGACCGAGTATCCTTCTCCTGATAGAAAGAAAACTATTAAGGCTACTGAATCTTCGCAGTTACCTATAGCATATCTCGCTAGACATCATGTTGATGAAGAAGGTTTTGTTTGGACAGAAAATTATGTTCAAGAAACTATGGATAATGGTGATGTATACAATAGGTTGGATAATCCAGACTTAGAAGATGTGTATATGACCCCAAGATGGGATGAATCACAAGGTAAGTGGATTGTAGAACAAATATTGAAAGAACAACGTAATAATGCACAGGCAGAGGCGAAGAGAAGAAAGTCTTATGTAGAGACTTATTATTCTCAATATGATTTTGGAGCAGATGTTAATGCTAAGATAGATGCCTATCTTGTAGGAATAACTTCTTACATAAATGCTAATCCTAAGTATAAGACTTGGAAGTATACTACTCAACCAACTCCTCCAGATATTCCAAAGATAGATGCTGATATTATGAAAGCATTTAAGAATTTGCCTTTACCACATAGTTATGCTTTAGGTGGTGGACCTGTTTTGACATTTCCTGGCGAAACTGCGGAGGGTTAATTACACATGGATGTATTAGTTTATAGTGCTCTTAATGAGCAGTCATCTCTTAAGAAACAGATTGCTGCCAAGCAAAAAGAATTATTTGATTTGAAGGCAGATGCTGGTGGTGGAGGTGCTGGTACTTATGAAGAAGCACCTGTTGAAGCATGGACTGCTGCTTGTAAGTGGTTATGTATGGATGGTTCTGGATGTAACTTAGAACGTTATATGAACTGCTGTCCAATGGATACCACTAAGTGGACTTGTATCTATGAAGGTGCAGATTGGACTGGTAATATGAAGGTCTGTGATACTACTGAGAGTGGTAATTGTGGTAAAAACTGTACTTGGGTTGTTCCAGGTGGTGTAACTAGAGCTAGATTTCAATTGTGGGGTTCTGGTGGTGGAGCAAACCATGCATCTAGATGTTGTGGATGGACACACTTTGGATCTACTGGTGCTTATCTTTCAGTTATTATTCCAGTAACTGCTGGACATTCTTATACAGTTTGTGCTGGTTGTGCTTATTGTTGTTGGGGTGGTTCTCAATCTGGTTCTAATAGAATTCCAGGATGTCCAACATATGTTCAGGGATGTGGATTATGCTATGTTTGTGCTCAAGGTGGTGATGGATCACAGGGTGAGTATTGGGGAACTAGATTAGGTGGAGAGAATCCTTGCTATCAACCATGTCATAATGGTAGTTACAGAGAAGTTCGTGTTTGTCAGTATGGTGCATCAATATGTAAAAATAGTGGTGGATATAGTGGAAACTTCCCTGCAATGGCTGGTTCAATCTTTGCTGGTACTTTAAATATAGATCCAGCAGCACAAGATTTGACTGGATCGGGTACTCCTACACACACAAAACTAACTCCAGAGAACTTAATTTATGGTATTCGTGGAATATGGGGTGGTTGGTGTCACCATACAAATAATTATGGTTGTAACTGTCATCCTGCAATATATGGATTTGAAAATACTTCACAATGTGTACAGGGATGGTCATCAAACTCATGTTGTGGTGGTGGATGGAGATATACTAGTGGATATCTACAAGTTCCTGGTGCTGGTGGATGGACTTCAAGTTCTTCTAGTGGTTGTCAGAACCATTGTGGAGACATGGGTAGATTTGGAATGGTTTGTGTTCAGTGGAAGTAAACTAAAATCAACTTTTAATTTCAAAAATGGCGGAAAAAAAACTCCGCCATTTTTTTTGTCTGTAGGGTCGATAGGTAGTAATATCATTACATAACATTCTTTTCTTAGTTGACTATATAATGAAACAATGCTACAATATTAAACATTGAGGTTTGAGTTGAATGAAAAAAGCTTTCTTTATTAATGGTGGTAGTGGACGTGTACTTTGTTCCATGCCAGCGTTAGAAAAATATGCTGAGAAGGATGACGATTTTATAATCGTTGCTGAATCTTGGGGTGAATTATACTTTTTAAATGAGAAACTTAGAGATAAGGTATATCAAATGGTTCATAAAGGACTATTTGAAAATATGTTAACTGACAGAAAAATAATTTCACCAGAACCATATAGAGTTAATCAATACTTTAATCAAAAATGTAATCTCATTCAAGCATTTGATATTGAAATCAATGATCTTGATGATGCTAGAGATCTTGGTACTATTAACCTATCTCTTAGTAAAGAAGAGCAGATAACTGGACATAATATAGTAGCAGAAGTTAAGCAAACTTTAGGTAAAGATAAAACAGTAGTTTTTCAACCATTTGGTCAGGGAAGTAAGAAGGAAGGACAATTCATTTTTGATCCTACTGGTAGAAGTTTTGAAGTTTCAAATGTTATTCAAGTAATAGAAGAGTTAAGAAAAAATTATTCTGTTATTTTAATGACTGAGATAGAAATTCCAGGATGGGAAGGACTTGGTGTTGCTTGTCCTACTGGAATGGATCTTAATAAATGGGCAGGAGTAATTAATGCTGCTGATTATTTTCTAGGTTGTGATAGTGTGGGACAACATTTTGCTCATGCTATGGGTAAACCTGCTACTGTTGTGGTAGGGTCAACTTATCCTGAAAACATTTCATATCCAGAAAGTAAGAAATTTACTATTATTGATAATGCTGAAGGGAAGAGAAGATATAGTCCTATAAGATTGACATATGATTTATTTACTGAAAGGAATAATGAAGCTTTAATGTGTTTTGATAGTAGTGTTGTTAAGAAGATTGCAAAATCAATCAAAGATAAGATAGGTGTAAGCACTACAAATAATAAAACAATGGGACTAACTTCTCCCCCAAAAAATACTTTAAATCAAAGTAAAGCATATGCTACACCTAAACCAGGAGCAGGAGGAGGATTTAAATCTAATATTAAAGAACTTAAACCTAGTACTAAAGAACCAGTAAAATTTAAATCAAAATCAACATCATCTAAGACAGAAGTATTAGAACCTTCTAAAACTACTCCTTTAGCAGTGAAACCATTATCTTCTGGTAGTAGTAAGGGTGTTAAATATAATGGTTTCCAACAACCATTAAAGCCATCTTCAAAGAAGAAACCAATTGATCAGTTGTTGGAACTTGAAGTTAATTCTAAATCGTAAGGTATTATGAGTATTATTCTTGGATGTTCTCGTGGTCATAATTCTAGTACCACATTGATGGTTGATGGTGAGATTGTATTTTATCTAGAAGAAGAACGTTTATCTAGATTTAAAAGAGATGGGACACCATTGTTAGGTTTATTAAAAGCTTTTGAATATGTAGATCATATAGATCATTTAGTTGTAACTCATACACATAGGCATGGTCCTAAGTGTGATTGGACTGGTGAGGATTTATATCAGGGTTGGATAAGGAAGCTTACAAAGCAGACTAAGATGGATTCTGGACATAGAATTACTTTTATTGATACAATACATCATGAGGTTCATGCTAGTTGTGCTTTTTTAAACTCTGGATTTGAATCTGCTGCTTGTTTAAGTGTTGATGGTGCAGGAAGTTTCTTGGGATGTGAGTTGACTGATGATACTATCTTTGAATTTGAAACTATTTTTAAAGCAGCTTATGATCCTGATTTAAAATTTGATGTTGTTTATAAGCATCTTGGTACTTCTGATTCTGTTGGTGTTAAGAATGTTGGTGAAAATAAGGAATTATTCATTACAGAATATCCAGGTCTTACAAAAGCATATGAAGCAATAACTGAATATTGTGGATTTGATGCTATTGATGCTGGAAAAACTATGGGTCTATCTCCATATGGAAAGGAGAATCCTGATCTTCCAGATTTGTTTAGAGATGGTTGGGTTAATAGAGAATTTTTTATTCCAAATTATCCCAATAATTCTCATATTAATATTCAAAGATATCCTATTATGACTAAGGATGCTGAAAATATTATTGCATTACATGAAAAAGATAAAACAAAACCACCAGTAGAAAAAGAAAGATATGGAGTATCTTCACCTAGACTTTTTGAAGGTGGGTGTAAGGAATATACGCAAGTGCAAAAAGATTTAGCATATAAGATTCAGAAAGATACTGAAAATGCTATGATAAAGTTGATTCAAAAGGCTCATGATCTAACTGGTGAAAAGAATATAGTTATTTCTGGTGGTTATGGATTGAATTGTGTATCTAATTATCAGTATTTAAAACATTTTCCAGATTTAAATATCTATGTTGAACCAATATCACATGATGGTGGAACTTCTATAGGTGCTGTTAGAAAAGTTTGGGCACAAGAAGAAAAAATAACTAGTCCACCACCAAGAGTAACTTCAATTTATTATGGTCCACAATATGATCCAGATACTTATTTGGATGAATATGATCACTTGGATGTTGTTGATACTTCTTATGATGATGTTGCTAAATTAATTCGTAGTGGTGAGATAGTTACTATCTTCCAAGGAAGGTCTGAAGGTGGTCCTAGAGCACTTGGTAATCGTTCTATATTATTTGATCCTACTATTAAGAATGGTAAGGATCTTGTTAATGAGGTAAAGCATAGAGAGTTCTTTAGACCTTTTGCTTGTTCTATTAAGAAGGAAAAAGTTAATGAATGGTTTGATCTTCAGGGTAGAGAAGATTCACCTCATATGATGTATGCTGTTGAATGTTTACCTGGTGTTCAAGAAAAGATTCCATCAGTCATTCATGTTGATGGTACATGTAGGATTCAAACTCTCACTAAAGATGAGAACAAACATTATTACAATCTTATAGATTCTTTTGAAAATTTAAGTGGTGTTCCAATACTTTTCAATACTTCTTTTAATCTTGGTGGAGAACCATTAGTAGAAACAATTCATGATGCTATTCATACTTTATATAAGAGTAAGATTGAATATATGTATCTTCCTGAGATACAAAAGTTAGTAAAGATTCCTAATGCAGAATGATATTGTTTGGTGTAATGGCACATTCGATATTCTTCATCCAGGTCACATAGAATTATTCAAGGTTGCTAGATTTCTAGGAGAGAAAGTAATAGTTGCTACGGATACTGATGAGAAAATTCGGACTGATAAAGGTGAGCATCGCCCTATAAATGATCTTTATTATAGGGTTACTATGCTTGAAGCAATCAAGTATATTGATGTTGTTCACACGTTTGGTAGTAGGAAAGAATTAGAAGATTTAATTGAACTATATCAACCCGATATATTATTACTTGGTGATGATTGGAGGGATGGTGATGTAGTTGGTTGGGAAAATGCTGGTGAGGTAAGACATCTTCCTAGAGTTGGTGGATATGCCAGCAGTAATGTCATCAAAAAGATTAATGAAAGTATTGTTACTGGGTGATAGTTGTGAGGATGAATATATCTATGGTAGATGTACTAGGATAAGTCCAGAAGCTCCTGTACCTGTTTTAGACTATGCTAAGATACAAACTAAACCTGGTATGGCAGCTAATGTATGCTTAAATCTTCAGTCATTTAATATGGAGATTACATTCTTAACTAATCCTGAGAAGATTGTAAAGACTAGATTTATTGATGAGAAATCAAATCAACATATTCTTAGAGTTGATAATGAAGAGAGAGTAAAACCTTTATTAGTTCCTGTAGCAACAAATAGTTTTGATGCTATTGTGATATCAGATTATAATAAAGGGTATCTATCTACAGAAAAGATATTTGAGATTGTGGAGAGTGCATCTTGTCCTGTGTTTATTGATAGTAAGAAGTCTATACTTCCTAACAAACCCAATTGCTTTATTAAGATAAATGATGTAGAATATGAGAAATTAGATGATTATAAGATAGACAATCTAATAGTAACAAAGGGATCTCAAGGATGTATTTACAATAATACATTATATCCAGCAGAGAAAGTCAATGTTTATGATGTTGTCGGTGCTGGAGATACTTTTCTTGCTGGTTTAGTATATGGTTATCTAACATATAATGATATAGAACAGGCATTAATGTTAGGTAATAGAGCAGCAGCAGTTGCTGTTCAGCAATTAGGAACTTACGTTTTACAACAGGAGGACATTCATGAGATACTGTATAGACATTGATGGTACTATTTGTACACCAACTGTTGGTAGGGATTACCATAAAGCAGAACCGTGGAAAGATAGAATCGAGGTACTAAATAAACTTTATGATGAAGGTCATTATATAATTTACTTTACTGCTAGAGCGATGGGTAGGTTCTCAGAAGAACCACATTCTATTGCTTCTGTAAAAGCAGAAGGAGTTTTATTTGATCTTACAAGAGATCAATTAGATGAGTGGGGAGTTAAATATCATGAATTAATTATGGGTAAACCACATGCAGATTATTTTATAGATGATAAGGGGTGGCAGTGTGATTCATTCTTTGAAAGTCATGGAGTATAATGCCTGATTATTTTTATAAAGATGTTAATAATATATCTGTACCAGAGTTTCATACAACTTGGTTTGCTAATCTTCCAAAATTGATTGGTGATGATATATTAGAACGTGTTGATGAGTATGTTAGTAGAAAAGATTTAGAACAGGCTTCTACAGTTGGTGGTGAAGGTAGTGATATTAGACGTTCAGAAATATGTTGGTTAGTAGATACTGATTACGGAGATTTAATTACTCCAATTTATGATGCGATTTCAAGAATTGTTAGAGATGTTAATGATGATCTTTGGGGATATAATATTCGTGGATGGGAAGGACTTCAATATAGTAGATATGATTCAGAATATAAAGGACATTATGATTGGCATATGGATATTTCTCCTAGACAATTAGAAGGATTGCAGAGAAAGGTTTCATTTTCAATAGGTCTTTCTAAAGATTATTATGAGGGTGGTGAATTTGAATTTATGATAAGTAGAGACACTCAACATAGTTTTAAACTTAGTAGTGGAGATATGTTAGTTTTCCCTTCATTCTTACTACATAGGGTAACACCAGTTACTAGTGGGTGTAGAAAGGCATTAGTTGGATGGGGATTAGGACCTAATTTTGTATGAATGATGAAGATATAAAATTTGTTCCCAAGGGTTGGGGTTACGAGAAGTGGATATGTAATACTTCTGAATATTGTGGCAAGCTTTTATTCTTTGCCAAAGGTATGAGATGTTCTTGGCATTATCATCTATTAAAAGATGAAACCTTTTACCTACAGTCAGGTAAGATACATCTCTTCTATGGTTTTGATAATGACATTTCATTATCTGATAGTATAGTTTTAGAACCAGGTGATAAATTTCATATTGAAAGGAAGATGAGACATCAGATGGTTGCTCTTGAAGATTCTGAATTATTTGAGTTTTCTACACAACATTTTGATTTGGATTCACATAGAGTCTTCAGGGGAGATTGATGTTAGATACTTTAACACATAAAGTTTATTCATTAATAGATCCTCCAAATATAGAAGAGATATTAATGAGTATAGAAAATTCAGAATTAACTGAAGATCAGCAATTTGAATGGACTGAATATTGTTCTGTTAAAACTGAGAGATTGGACTTAATGGATACATTTTTTCCGTTATTTGGACCTTCATTGGAGATATTTTTTAGTGAATTGGAATTGGATATGAGTAATCTCCGTGTGTATTGTCCTGAAATTTGGAGGAATACTTATAGTAGAAATTATCATCAAGAGATTCATGATCATATTCCTTCACATTTATCTGGAGTTCTTTTTTTAACTGATGAGCAAGAAGGTGATGGTAGATTTTTCTTTTATAATGAAGGTTGTACAGAAGTTTCTAGGGAATGGAGAGAGATTGGTTTTGGATGGGATAGAAAATTTATAAAAGCTGAAAGAGGTAAACTTTTATTATTTCCATCGTATATGCTACATGGAGTAGCGGCTCATAAATCAGATAATATTAGAAAGACTGTAGCATTTAATCTAGTATTCAAAACAGATTAAGATACTGTGCTATGTTTATAAATTGATAGTCCCATACCTTCT
>CERB01045031.1_pt1 | contig 22978 bp, 11 predicted proteins | sample 356271 | NCBI WGS metagenome assembly CERB01 (sample SAMEA2621155, study PRJEB7988) | marine metagenome | isolation source: saline water (ENVO:00002010), including
AGGTCATATTAATTGTAAATATATAAATTGTAAATTACAGAGAAATTCGTTTATGAGAAGTATTTTAATTCTTATTCTTTCCTTTTTAATAATCTCTTGTGACAACGGTTATAATCCTACGGTGGTATCTGCTAGAAAAGAAGCATCTGAAATTGGTGTTGAGATTATGAAAAATGGTGGAAATGCATATGATGCAATGATAGCTGTTCATCTAGCACTTGCTGTGGTCCATCCTACTGCTGGGAATATTGGAGGTGGTGGATTCTTTGTCTATTCTAATTCAGATGGTACTAGTGGATCGCTGGATTTTAGAGAAATGGCACCTGGAAAAGCATATAAAGACATGTATTTAGATAAAAATGGCAATGTTATTCCAGACATGAGTACATTAGGAGGAGCTGCTGTTGGAGTTCCTGGCTCGATTTCTGCTATTTTTGAAATACATTCAAAATTTGGATCACTTCCTATAGAAGATTTATTTGAACCTGCTATTAAACTTGCAAAAGAAGGATTTATAGTTACTGAAAAACAATCATCATCATTAACTGGAAAGCTTGATGATTTTATTCTAATTAATGGTAATAATTCTCTCTACTCTAAAAGATATTATAAAGGAGATACAATCAAGAATGAAGAATTCGCTAAAACACTATCTAAAATAGCTAATAATGGACCAAAAGCATTCTATCAAGGAGAAATTGCTGAAATGATTGTTAGTGAAGTTATAGAGTCTGGCGGAATAATGACAATGGAAGATCTTAAGAACTATAGATCAATATGGAGAGATCCTGTAAAATTTAAATATAAAGAACTTGATATAATTTCAATGTCTTTACCTTCAAGTGGAGGGATTTTGCTAGGTCAGATGCTTAAAGCAATTGAGGATTATGATATATCGAGTTTTGGTCACAACTCACTTAAAGCTATTCAGCTAATGACTGAAGTTGAGAGAAGAGCTTATGCAGATAGGAGTCATTTTATGGGAGACCCTGACTTTATGAATTTACCTGTATATGAGCTGATTGACAAGAATTACGTTCAAGAAAGAATGAATAACTTTTCCTGGGAAAAAGCTACCCCATCATCAGAAATTAAACATGGAGATATAGTTTTAAATGAAAGTGATGAAACAACACACTATTCTATAATTGATAAGGATGGTAATGCAGTGTCTGTTACTACAACATTAAATAATAGTTATGGTTCAAAAGTATATGTTGAAGGTGCTGGTTTTTTCTTAAATAATGAAATGGATGATTTTAGCTCTAAACCAGGACATCCAAATTTTTACGGTTTAATTGGTAGTGAGGCAAATTCAATACAACCAAAAAAGAGAATGCTTAGCTCAATGACCCCAACAATTGTTTTAAAGAATAGCAAGCCATCATTAATTGTTGGTACTCCTGGAGGTTCAACTATTATTACATCTGTATTTCAAACTATATTAAATGTTTATGAATTTGATATGAATATTCAAGATGCAGTTAATGCTCCTAGATTTCATCATCAATGGCTTCCAGATGTAATTATAATTGAAAAAAATAGTGCAGATAATACGATTGATTCTTTATTAAGAGAAAAGAATTACAATGTTATTCCACTCCCCTTTGAGTATGATATGTCTGGAATGTCCCCGAGATCTTCTATAGGTGCTGTAGATGCAATTTTCATAGATGACAAAGGAAATGTCTCAGGAGGAGCTGATTCTAGAGGAGATGACTTTGCTGCGACATTAAAATAGATTATTTTTGCAAAAATCTATGATAGTTTGAGTAATTCGATTCAAATAGAGGGTGCAAAAGTCCATAATCTTAAAAACCTTCATTTAAATATTCCAAGAGATGAATTAGTTGTTATAACTGGTTTATCTGGAAGTGGAAAATCATCTTTGGCTTTTGATACTATTTATGCTGAAGGACAAAGAAGATATATGGAGACATTCTCAGCATATATAAGACAGTTTGTAGGGAACTTTGAAAGACCAGAAGTTGATAAAATTGAAGGCTTATCTCCAGTAATTGCAATTGAACAAAAAACGACTACTAAAAACCCAAGATCAACCGTTGGGACTATAACTGATATATATGATTTTATTAGATTATTGTTTGCAAGAATAGGTGTGGCTTACAGTTATAAGTCAAATAAAAAAATGATTAAGAATAGTGATGATCAAATCATAAAATTAATCTGTAAGAATTATATGAAACAAAGGATTATAATCCTCTCTCCTATTATTAGATCAAGAAAAGGTCATTACAGAGACCTTTTTGAAAACTTTACAAAACAAGGATTCTCAAAAGTAATCGTTGATGGTGAAATTTTAGATATTAAACAAGGAATGAAATTAGATCGTTATAAGGTGCATGATATTAGTTTAGTAATAGATAATCTTTTTGTTGACGATGATTTTGAATCAAAAAAAGTTTTAACTGAATCTATTAAAATTGCTATGAAGTATGGAAATGAAACCATTTTTATTCTTGATTCTGAATCTGGCTCTCCAAGATATTTTAGTAGAAACTTAATGTGTCCCGATACTGGTATGTCGTACCCTAAGCCTGAACCAAATACATTCTCCTTTAATTCCCCAAAAGGAATGTGCTCATCTTGTTTAGGCCTTGGAGTAGAATATGAACTTAATATTGATAAATTAATTCCTGATAATAGTGTATCTATTAATGCAGGTGGTATATCTCCTATTGGGGAAAAGGATAAATCCTGGATATTCAGACAAATTGAATTAATATCAAAATATTATAAATTTTCTATGGATGATCCTATTAAAAAAATACCTAAGGAGGGATTGGACTTTATAATAAATGGAGGTAAGAAGAATTTCACTATTAAGTCTAAGGAACTTGGTTTAACAAGAGAGTACAATATAGATTATCAAGGCATCGAAACTTTTATTAAAGAACAGCTAAATAATAATGAATCAAAAAACCTAAGAAGATGGGCGCTTCAATTTCTTGATAAGAATATTTGTAAATCATGTAATGGTAGTAGGCTTAAAAAGGAATCAATGTATTTTAAAATAGATGATATGAACATTAATCATTTATCAAATATGGATCTAATTGAATTAAGTCAATGGTTTGAAAAAATAGAGAGTAAATTATCCGATAAGGATTCTAAGATATCAGAAGAAATTATTAAGGAGATAAGGGTTAGGATTAATTTTTTATTGGATGTAGGTTTAGAGTATTTAAGTTTATCAAGATCATCTAAATCTCTTTCAGGTGGAGAAGCGCAGAGAGTTAGGCTAGCCACTCAAGTTGGATCTCAACTAGTCGGTGTTCTTTATATTCTTGATGAGCCTAGTATAGGCTTACATCAAAAGGATAATATTAAACTAATAAATTCATTAAAAACATTAAGAGATTCTGGTAATTCCATAATTGTTGTTGAGCATGACAAGGAAATGATTTTAAATGCTGATCATATAATAGATCTTGGGCCTAATGCAGGTTTAAGAGGTGGTGAAATTATATATGAAGGCTCACCAGATAAAATTCTTAAGACGAGAACACTTACATCAGACTATTTAACTGATAGGAAACAAATAAAAATTCCAACTAAAATAAGATCAGGGAGTGGTCTTGAAATTAGTTTATCTGGATGTAATGGAAATAATTTAAAAAATATAGATGTTTCTTTTCCATTAGGAAAAATGATAGCAGTTACAGGAGTGTCAGGTAGTGGGAAGTCATCCCTTGTTAATGAAACATTATACCCTATTCTAAATTCAATTATTTATAATGGAGTTAAAAAACCATTAGAGTATAAGGATATTGATGGTGTTGGTAACATAGATAAAGTAGTTGAAGTTAATCAACAGCAAATTGGAAAAACTCCAAGAAGTAATCCTGCAACTTATACAGGTGTATACTCGGAAATCAGAAAATTATTTACAGATACTATAGAATCAAAGATCAGAGGTTATAAACCTGGAAGATTTAGCTTTAATGTTACAGGAGGAAGATGCGAGGAATGTAAAGGTGCAGGAAAAAGAATAATTGAAATGAATTTTCTTCCAGATGTTATAGTAGATTGTGAATTTTGTTTTGGCAAAAGATTTAATAGAGAAACATTAGAGGTTAGATATAAAGGTAAGTCAATTTCAGATGTATTAAATATGAGTGTTTCAGAAGCATCCTCATTTTTCTCTCCTATCCCTAAAATAGCTAATAAATTAAAAACAATTGAAGATGTAGGTTTAGGCTATATAAGATTAGGTCAATCTTCAACTACCCTATCAGGTGGAGAATCTCAGAGAATTAAACTTGCAAGTGAATTATCCAAAAGAGATACAGGTAAAACTTTATATATATTAGATGAACCTACAACAGGACTTCATTTTGAAGATATAAGAGTATTGTTAAATGTTTTGAATAAATTAGTAGATAAAGGAAACACTATTATAATTATTGAGCACAACATGGATGTTATTAAACAAGTTGATTATATAATAGATATAGGACCTGAAGGTGGTAAAAATGGAGGTAGAATAATTGATTCTGGATGCCCAAAGGATATTATAAAAAACAATAAAGGTTATACGGCTAAATATTTATCAAAAGAATTTAAATAATAATGAACAGTATTTCTAACAAATCCCTACCTCATGTTATCTCCTTGCTTAGTTTGTTTATTATTGATGTTTATTCTCAAGAAACGCATTCTTATAACATTGATGCAAAGTTAGATATAGAAAAAAATATTATTGAAGTTGTACAATCAGTAAAGTTTAAAAATATCTCTAATGAAAATATTTCTGAAATATATTTTGAGGATTGGGCAAATTCATATATAAATAATGAATCTAATCTAGCCTCTCGGATAACAGATGAGTATGACAGAAGTTTTTCATTTGCGTCAAAAAATAGACGAGGTTATACTAATCTTAATGAAATTCAGATTAATTCAACTAACCTAGATTGGTCTAGACTAATCAACAGTAATGATATAATTAAAATATCACTTAATAAAGAAATCAAGCCTAATGAATCCGAATTAATTAATTTAAAATATTCAGTTAAAATACCAGACAAAAAATTTACTGGTTATGGTTATGGAAATAATTCAGATTACTATCTGAAAAACTGGATAATATCTATAGCTGGAATTAGTAATGATATTTGGATAAAACAGTCTAATCTTAATCTAGATGATCAATCATTACAAAAATCTAACTATCTAATAAACCTTGAAATACCTCTAACTTATAATTCAGTTTCAAATTTGAATAATATAGATGAGAATGGAGTAAATAATAATTCAAAAATAATAACCTATAGTGGATCAAATATTAGCGATGTAGAATTTATTATTCAAAAGAAAAACACCTTTAAAAATTTTACCAATTCTAATTTCAATATAGTAACAGATATTTTTACTGAATCTGATGAAAAAGATATCGATACCAAAGTAAAAAGAATTTTAGATTTTATTGAACAGTATTTTCCAAAATCTGATATTAATAACCTATTAGTTCCTAAAAGTGATTATGATAAAAACCCATTCTATGGATTAAATGAACTTCCTAATTTCTTAAGTCCATTTTCAAAAGGGTTTCTTGAAGAAATTACTTTTCTTAAATCATTTATTGATAATTACATAAATGAAGAAATTAATATTAATAGAAGAAAGAATCATTTCATATATAATGGATTATCAATATTTCTTGTTAGCAAGTATATAGATAAATATCATAGTAGAGTTAGATACTTAGGAAGATTGTCTGGTTTTAAAATTTTAAAAAATTATGAATTATCTAATATACCTTTCAATGATTTATTTATTCACTATTATGAATCTATACAAAGATTGAATCTTCATCAAAGTGATCTTCAATCAGGAGAAACACTCACAAAAGCAAATTATAATATTTCTTCACCATATCATACAGGAATTGGTTTGTTATACCTAGAAAGTTATATAGGAGAAGACAACTTTAAGAAAGTAATTGATAAATTAAGAGATCTATCATTAAAGTCAGATAATATAGAAAGAGTTTTAAAGACATCTACAGATAAAAATATTGACTGGTTTATAGATGAATATTTATCTAAAAGAGAGTCATTAGATTTAAAAATTGATGTTTTAAATCAGTCTAATGAGATAACATATAAAGTATCTGAGAAAAACAATAAGTCTATACCATATAATATCTCATTAATAAAAAATGATTCTATTGTTTTTTCTAAATGGAATGATAACTACATTTTAGATAAAATACCCAATCTAAATGCTGATTACATTGCAATAAATCCTATTATTGAACTTCCTGAAATAAATAAATCAAATAATTGGTATTATCTGAAAAATAATGGCTCAAAACCTATTAAATTATTGTTTTTAGGGGATATTGGAAACCCTAAGTATAAAAAGATTTTTTTAAGACCTGAGTTTACTTATAATTATTATGATGGTGTTTCTCCTGGTTTAAACATATTCAATACAGGTATAAAGTATAAAGCATTTAATTTTGAGATATTACCTCAATTCTCTACAAAAGAAAATACTTTAGTCGGGTCAAGTAAGATTACATATAATTTGCAAAACGAAAATAAAAACAACTACTCTACAATATTTAACTTATTCTATATAACAAATCATTATAAAGAAGATCTTAGATATCAAGTTTTTTCTCCTTCGATCTCAATGTTTTTCAGAGATAATAATAATCTAAGATCTAATGTAAAAAAACTACTATCATTATCAATGTTTAGTGTGGATAAAGATGTCTATGAGAAAAAAGCTAATCTTTTAGATAATTATACAGTATATGACTTAGGTTACACTTATTCAGATATAGGCATCTCAAAATACTTAAAAACATCAGCCAATACTAGGTTATCAGATAATTTTGGTAAGATTAACATTGTTTTTGATTATAGAAAACTTTTTAAAAATAATAGGCAATTTCAGTTTAGATTTTACTTAGGGAAATTTTTATGGAATAATGAATCGTATGATAATTTCAGAAATGATCTAGGTCGTTCAGATGGATATTTACTACTTACTGATTATTTGGGTAGATCTGAAAGAACAGGACTTCTAAGTCAACAGTTTGTAATGGCAGGTGGGGGTTTTAAATCTATTTTTGAAAATCCAAAATCAGATGACCTTATGATTGCAACTAATATAAATATAGGTATATGGAAATGGTTTGAAGGTTATCTAGATCTTGGTATATTAAAAGATAAAAACCAAAAGAAAAGAGAGTTTTATGGTACAGGAATTAAATTGAACCTACTCCCTGACTTTTTTGAACTATACTTTCCAATAAGCTCTTCAAATGGATTGGAAATTGATGATTATAGGTACTATAACAAAATTAGGTTTGTTCTTTCATATGAAGTTGACTCATTAATTAATTTATTTTCCAGAAAATGGTTTTAAAAAATAAATGCAAATAATATTTGTAATTTTATTAATCCTATGCTTTCAAAAACTCAAGAAGAAATAAATTTAAAAGAATTCAAAGATAAAGTCATTAATGACTATAGAACTGTCTCTTTAAGCCGTGAAATAAGTATTATGGGTAGAAGAGATGTTCTGTCAGGTAAGGGTAAGTTTGGAATTTTTGGAGATGGCAAAGAGCTCCCTCAAGTCGTTCTTAGTCACTTTTTCAAAAATGGTGATTATAGATCTGGGTATTATAGAGATGGGACACTACTTCTAGCTCAAGGATTACTTTCCCCAAGAGAGATATTTTCTACCGTTTATGGTCATGCAGATGTTACATATGAAAGAATGTCAGGAGGTAGACAAATGGCAGGTCATTTCTTATCGGAAATGATTAGCAGTTCTAATGAGTGGGTAAATCAGACTAATGTGAAAAATCATATTTCTGATGTTTCCCCACTTGCAACACAAATGTCAAGATTAGTTGGTCTCGGTCTTGCATCAAAAATTTATAGAAATAATAAAATTATAAATTCAACTAAATTTTCAAATAATGGAAATGAAATAGTCTGGGGTTCAATTGGAAATGCTAGTACAAGTCAAGGAGTCTTTTTTGAAGCAGTTAATGCATGTGGTGTATTGCAAATACCTGCTGTAATTAGCGTATGGGATGATGGATACGGAATATCTGTTGAAAATAAATATCACACAACAAAGGAAAGTATCTCTAAAGCTTTAAGTGGGTTTAAATTAACCAAGAATCAATCTGGTATTGAAATACTTGAAGTAAAAGGATGGGACTATTCTTCTCTTATGAAGACATATTCCTATGCAGAAAATATTGCCAGAAATTATCATGTTCCAGTAATTATTCATGCCACTGAATTAACTCAACCATTAGGTCATTCTACATCTGGGTCTCATGAAAGATATAAATCTAAAGAGAGACTAGATTGGGAAAAATCTAATGATTGTAATATAAAATTTAAAAAGTGGATTATAGATAATAAAATTTGTACGGAAAAAAAATTAGAGAACATTGATAATGAAATTAAGAAATATGTAAGTGAAGAAAAAAGACTTGCCTGGAAGCATTATCAAAGCCCTTTTATAAAATCAAAAAATGAATTAATTGATATTTTTAATTTATTTGAAAATATTGATATTAGAAATGACTTAAAATTAAAAGTCGAATCAATTGATGATTTAAATTTTTCAGAACTCTTAAAAATTGCTAGGAACACTATATATGACCTTAATTCTAATGATCAATTAATTAAAGATAAATTAGAAGATTGGTCTAAACTTAAAATGGAGTCACTGTCAGAGAAATATTCTACACATTTATATTCAATAAGTATTGGTGATCTTTCAAAGAATGAACCTATTCAACCTATTTACAAAGAGTCAAATGAAGTTGATGGGAGAATTATAATAAGAGACAATTTTGATGAGCTTTTAAAAAACCATGATAACTTATTCATATTTGGTGAAGATGTTGGAAAAATAGGTGATGTTAACCAAGGACTGGAAGGATTACAAAAAAAATACGGAAAAAGCAGAGTCTTTGATACAGGAATTAGAGAGTCAACAATAGTGGGTCAAGCTATTGGTATGGCTCTTAGAGGTCTTAAGCCAATAGCCGAAATACAATACTTAGATTATATTCTTTATGCACTACAAATACTTAGTGATGATTTAGCATCAATGAGTTATAGAACACATGGAAGACAAATAGCTCCTATAATTGTTAGAACAAGAGGGCATAGATTAGAAGGAATATGGCATGCTGGATCCCCACTAGGCGGATTGGTTAACTTTTTAAGAGGGATATTTATCCTAACTCCAAGGAATATGACTAAGGCAGCTGGATTTTATAATTCTTTAATGAAGTTAGACCAACCAGCAATTGTAATTGAACCATTAAATGGATATCGTACTAAAGAGAAAATGCCATCGAATCTTGGAAAACTTGAAACCCCTATCGGTGAAGTTGATATTATTAAGGAAGGAAAAGATCTGACAATAATATCTTATGGCTCAACTTTAAATATAGTTGAAAAGGTAGGCCATAAACTACTTGATTATGATATAGATTGTGAAATTATAGATCTACAATCATTGATACCATTTGATATATCTCATCAAATACAAAAAAGTGTTGAAAAAACTAGTAGAATTCTAATTGTAGATGAAGATATGCCTGGAGGAGCTTCAAGCTATATTCTTCAAGAATTATTAAATACTCAAAATATATATGATAAACTTGACAGTAAGCCAAATCTATTAACTGCTAAAGAACATAGACCTCCTTATGGTTCAGATGGCGATTATTCAAGTAAACCATCTTTTGAAGATATTTTTGAAAAGGTTTATGAAATAATGAATGAGGTAGATCCAAACAAGTATAGTAATCTCTAATTATTATTAAATATTTTATAAATCAACTCTGAAGATATTGCATGATAATTGGTATTATCAAAATCAATTCCTTTAGATCTTTTATCAGCTTCCAATAAATGATTAAATATTTTTGATATATCTTTCATAGAATAATTAGGAGAGGCTAATTTGTACTCTTCTATAAAATATGGATTTACTCCCATAATTTTTGATGCCTCCCTCTTGTTTTCAACAGAATGATACAGAAAAAGTTTATTGAAAAAATAAAATATTGATGATATCATTAAGGTTAGTGGATATTTTACAGAATTAGTTGACATATATTCAATAATTTCAATTGTTTTTGAAATATTCTTTTTACCAATGAATTTTGTTAATTCAAAAAAGTTGTAATCCTTACTAAACCCAATAATACTCTCCACTTCATCAGGTCTTATAATATCTTCGGGTTTAGAGTTAATTTTAAGTTTGTCTAGTTCATTTTCAATTTGAGCTAGATCATTTCCTATAAAATCTATAATGATTTGGACTGACTTAGGATGGAGTTTTATTTTTTTATCAATAGAAACTTCATTAATCCAATTAAATATCTGGTTTTCATAAATACTTTTTGACTCAAACGCTAATCCATTTTTTTTTGATAAACTATAAATTCTTTTTCTCTTATCAAGAGATTGATTTATAAATGACAATACTAGAATTGTTTTTATGTTCGGTGACTCTATGTAACTTGTTAGCTTATCAAAGTTTTTAGAAATAGATTTTGCATCTTTTACAACAATAAAATTATAATCTCCGACTAATGGAAATCTTTTAGCAGCATCAATTACCTTATCCTCATTAACTTCATTACCATAAAATTTAAAATAATCAAAATCTTTGGAATCTTCGGTAACAAGCTTAGAAGTTAAGAGTTTAATAATATTATCTGCGAAATAGTTTTCATCACCTACTAGAATATATATTGGAAAGAATTCCTCATTGTTTATCTTAGTAATGATTTTATTGTATTCGCTCATCAAAAAAAATTATGGAAAAATTAAACTTTCCTACTTACGATTTCAAATTAAAAAAAAATAACAATAAATCTTACATTTTTGATGAAATAAGAATGAAGTGGATTTTTCTAACACCTGAAGAATGGGTAAGACAAAATTTTATTATGTATATAAAATCAAAAAAATATCCTAAATCTCTTATGAATGTTGAAAAATCTATTTCTGTTCATGGAGTTACAAAGAGGTATGATATTGTTGTATTTAACCAAATAGGAAAAGTTAATATTCTAGTTGAATGTAAATCATTCAAGCAAAAAATAACAAATAATCATTTTGATCAAATTATGAGATATAATATAGAGTTAAAAAGTCCATATCTTGCTGTTTCTAATGGTTTCAATCATTATTTTTTGAAATTTGACATAGATAATAAAAAACACGAATTCATTGATGACTTACCTTTATACCTAAAATGAAAAAAATTGCAGTAGTTATATTGAATTGGAATGGTGTTGAACTATTAAAAAAATTTATCCCTAATACTATTAATAATTCAACAGAGGCTAATATTTATGTAATTGATAATTTTTCAATAGATGATTCTGTAAACTTTTTAAAAAGTAATTATCCAAATATAAAAGTGATCGAGTTAGATAAGAATTACGGTTTTGCCGAAGGGTATAATATAGGATTAAGGGAAATTAATGAGGAAATATATTGCTTGTTAAATTCTGATGTTGAGGTCACAAAAAACTGGTTAACTCCTATAATTAAGGATTTTAGAGATAACAACACTTCTATTGCACAACCAATCATATTAGATTATAACAATAATGAAAAATTTGAATATGCAGGAGCAGCTGGTGGTTTTATAGATAGATATGGATACCCTTTTTGTAGAGGAAGAATTATAAACTCATTAGAAAAAAACATTAATCAGTACAAAGATTCTAAAATATTTTGGGCTACAGGAGCATGTCTATTTGTTAGAAAGAGTGTATTTAATAACCTAAACGGTTTCGATAAAGATTTCTTTGCTCATCAAGAAGAAATTGATTTCTGCTGGAGAGCATATAATCTAAATTACAATTGTAAAGCTATTACTTCATCACAAGTATTCCATATTGGTGCTCATACAATAAAAGAAAATGCTTTTAAGACTTACTTAAATTACAGAAACTCTTTATACATGTTATTAAAAAACCTTCCATATAATAAATTATGGATTATTCTACCTCAAAGATTAATTATTGATATAATATCTTCAATATATTATCTATTTAATTTCAAGTTTATGAGCTTTATATCTGTATATAGAGCTTATTTAAGTCTATTCCTTAATTTTTTAACAATGATAAATAAACGTGATAGTTCATTAAAAAGAGATGATTATTACTATATAAACAGTATAATCTATAATTACTTTGTCTTAAAAAAAAGGAAATTCTTTGAGCTGAAATACAATAAATTACCATAATTATATTAGATTTGTAGCTGAAAATTTTATTAACCAATTATTTTTGAAATGAAAACAAATATTTTAGTAGTTGGAGTTCTAGGTTTACTTCTTACTTCTTGTGTTTCGCAAAAGAAGTATTCAGATTTAGAAAAACTTCAACAAGACACAAAAGAATTACTAGATAATGCTACAAGTAGATTAGATCGTGCTAGTCAAGGTTTAGCTACTGCAAATGGAAAGAATGCTGCTCTTACAGAGCAAAATAGATTTCTAAGAGCAAACAATCAAGATTTGATTGATAATATGGGTAATTTAACTACACTGACTCAGAAGGGCGCAGAAAACCTAGAGCGTTCGCTTGAAAGTCTTAGAGAAAAAGACCTTATCATAACAAGAATGCAGGATGCGGTAACAAAAAGAGATTCTGTTACTTTAGCATTAGTTCAAAGCTTTAAAAGTTCACTTGGAACACTAAGTGATGATGACATTGAAATTAATGTTGAAAAGGGAGTTGTATATGTTTCAATATCTGACAAACTTTTATTTAACAGTGGTAGCTTTACAGTTACTCAAAAAGCTAAAAAAGTTCTTGAAAAAATTGCTAAGGTAATTAGTGATAAGCCAGATCTAGAATTTATGGTTGAAGGTCACACTGATAACTTACTTATTGATCAAGAAAAAGCTGCTGAAAAAATTCCTGGTATAATTGACAACTGGGATCTTTCTGTAAAGAGAGCTACTTCAGTGGTAAGAATTCTGCAAAATGACTATGGAGTTGATCCAGGAAAGCTAGTAGCTGCCGGAAGAAGCTTCTATATGCCTATAGCAGATAATGACTCAAGAGTTACTAGAGCTAGAAATAGAAGAACTAGAATTGTTGTTCTTCCTAAACTAGATCAATTTTTCAATCTAATAGAAGAAGGAAAAACAATGAATGTTCCATCTACTATTGATAATGACAATACGATAAACTCTAGCAACAAACCTGACTAATAACAGATAGGTTTTAAAGAATAAAAAGCATGCTAATATTAGCGTGCTTTTTTATTATAACACTTTTAGTTTTGCGAATTTCAACAAGAGATTCTTCTCTCCAATTTTATCAAATTTTATTTTTGCTTTAACATTAGCATCACTACCTTCAAGTCCAATCACTTCACCTTTGCCGAATTTTAAATGCTGAACTTTGTCTCCAATATTAACCTTTATCTGAAAATTACCATTTGATTTAACTGATGATAGATTTTTAAAATTCCCGTTTCTTAAAATTTTCTGTTTTATAAATGGAGTGGGTTTAGATTTATTTTGAAGTACTGTAAAATCATTATTGTCAATGTGGTCAATAAAATCATCATCTATTTCATCAATAAATCTGCTCTCTTCACAAGATATTAGTTTCCCCCATCTATATCTAGAATTGGCATAAGATATAAATAGGTTTTTCTTAGCTCTAGTAATACCAACATAAAACAATCTCCTCTCTTCTTCTAAGTCATCTCTTGAGTTATAGCTTAATGCTGATGGAAATAGATCTTCTTCAAGGCCAACAATAAAAACATTTTTGAATTCAAGACCCTTAGATGAATGCAAGCTCATTAATGAAACAAAGTCTTCACTTAATTTCAAATCTATATCAAAGTCAGTTGCTAATGAAACAGTTGATAGAAATTCTGAAAGATTATTTTTTGAATCTGCTATTTCTTTTTGATCTTCTATAAAATCTCTAATTCCATTAAGTAATTCCTGAATATTTTCAACTCTAACTATTGATTCAGGACTTTCATCTTTTCTTAACTCATCTATAATCTTTGTTTCTTTAATAACTAAGTCTGTTATATCAAATGCACTTAGCTTTGTGTTTTGAATTTTAAATACTTCTATTTGATTAATAAAGTTTTCAAGTTTAGTTATAGATGAGCTAGATAATCCTAAATCTATTTTTTTTGCTGATTTAATTGTTTCGTAGATACTTAAGTTATTATTCTTAGATCCAATAATAATTTTATTGATCGTTACCTGACCTATCCCTCTTGGAGGATAGTTAATAATTCTTTTAAGACTTTCTTCATCATTATTATTAACAAGAAGTCTTAAATAAGCTAATACATCCTTAATCTCTTTTCTATTATAGAATGAAACACCTCCATATATTTTATAAGGAATCTTAGAGTTTCTCAATGAGTCTTCTATTACCCTAGATTGGGCATTAGTTCGATATAGAATTACAAAGTCTTTATAATTATTATCTGTTCTAATCAAGTTCAATATTTTTTGTGAAATCAATCTTGCTTCAGCAATATCAGATGGGTTAGATGTTATTTGGATCTTTTCACCAAACTCGTTATCAGTCCAAACCTCCTTATGTATTTTATTTTTATTATTATCAATAACTGAATTGGCAGCGTTAACTATATACTTAGTAGATCTATAGTTTTGCTCTAATCGATAAACTTCAACATCATCATAGTCATTTCTAAAATTGATAATATTGTTAATATTTGCACCTCTAAATGAATAAATACTTTGAGCATCATCTCCTACAACACATATATTTTGATACTTATCAGCTAGAGATTTTACAATTAGATATTGAGAATTATTTGTGTCCTGATACTCATCAACAAGAATATATTTAAACTTTTCTTGATATTTTGCAAGTACCTCTGGAAAATTATTTAGTAGTTCATTCGTTTTTAATAATAAGTCATCAAAATCCATTGAATTTGATTTTATTAACCTATCAGTGTATTCTCTATATACTTCTCCAGTTTTTGGTCTTTTAGATAGGCTATCAGACTCTGTTAAGTCAGAATTTGAAAAATATGCATTAACAGAGATAAAACTATTTTTTAATGATGATATTCTATTTCTAATTGTTTTGGGTCTATATGAGTCCTTATCTAGACTCATTTCTTTAATTATAGATGAAATCAATCTTTCAGAATCTTGAATATCATAAATAGTAAAGTCAGAAGTAAATCCTATTTTATGAGCTTCAAATCTTAGTATTTTAGCAAAAACTGAATGAAAAGTCCCCATCCATATATTTTTTGACTCCCCATCCCCTATCATTGATGAAATTCTATATTTCATCTCTCTAGCAGCTTTATTAGTAAAAGTAAGGGCAAGTATCTCAAATGGATCAATGCCATTCTTAATTAAGTGTACAATTTTATAAGTTAATACTCTTGTTTTTCCTGAACCAGCCCCAGCTATAACCATTGATGGTCCATTTATCTTTAAGACAGCTTTTTTCTGAGCTTCATTAAGATCATCCAGATAAGATTGTTTATCTTCTAACATTATTATAAATTTAAGTAATTAATGAATTTTAATCATTCATCTAGAGGTAATTAAATAAATACTTATGAAAAGAATCACCCTTTTGTTGTTAACTATATCAAATTTTGCATTCTCACAGAATATAAATGACCAAATTATAGATATTGAAGATAAATTAATCTCATGGAGGCATGATATTCATAAACATCCTGAGCTATCTAATAGAGAGTTTAGAACATCAAAAGTTATAGCAAATCACTTAAAAAGATTGAATATTGATGTAACTGAAAATGTAGCTAAAACTGGAGTGGTTGGAATACTTAATGGAAATAGACCTGGTAAAGTCGTTGCGCTTAGAGCTGACATGGATGCTTTACCAATTCATGAAAGAAATAATTTAGAATATAAATCTATTAACGATGGTGTCATGCATGCATGTGGACATGATACTCATATGGCTATTTTAATGGCTACAGCAGAAATTCTATCAAAAAACAGGGATTTCCCTGGTACTGTTAAATTTATCTTTCAACCAGCAGAAGAAGGCCCACCTAAGGGTGAAGAAGGGGGCGCTAGATTAATGATAAAAGAAGGAGTTTTGAATAATCCTGATGTTGATGCAATATTTGGATTGCATATTAGTTCTCTTTTACCTATGAATAAAGTTTATTATAAACCTGAAGGATTTTTTGCTTCTTCATCAAGCTTTACAATAAAAATCAAAGGAGAGCAAACTCATGGAGGAACACCATGGTTTGGAGTTGACCCAATTGTTATATCTGCTGAAATAATTAGTGCTCTTCAAACAATCATTTCAAGACAATCTAATTTAGTTGAAGAGGCAGCAGTTTTATCAATTGGACAGATAAATGGTGGGAACAGATTTAATATCATTCCTGAAGAAGTTACTATGATTGGCACTATAAGGGCCTTAAATTATGAGATGAGGGATAAAATAAAACAAAAAATACATGATCTAGTTACTGGTATTTCAAAATCTTTTGGAGCTAAATCTGAAGTAGAAATAATCGATGGTGCAGATATAACTTATAATGATCCAGATATGATGAATAAAATGCTACCTTCAATTAAAAGATCAGCTGGAGAAAATAATGTAGTTTTAACTAAAGCTAAAACTGTAGCTGAAGACTACGCTTATTATCTAAACAATGTTCCAGGTTTCCTTTTTGAATTAGGTGGATATAATCCAGATTTAAATAAACCTACTACACCTCACCATACTGCAGATTTTACAGTTGATGATAAATCAATGCTTTTGGGAGTTAAAGTAATGACTAATCTTGCTTTAGATTTTCTAAAAAGTGAATAATAAGAATATTCTTGATACTTCCATAGAGTTTATTAAAGGTGTTGGTCCGTCAAGGGCTAAGCTTTTTAAAGAAGAGTTAAATATTACTAATTACGATGATTTAATAAATTTTTTTCCATTTAGGTATATAGATAGACGTAAGTTCTATAAAATTAAAGATCTTCCTGACTTACCAACTGATGTTCAAATTGTTGGAAAAGTAGTAAAAAAAACATCTTTAAATAATAAGTTCAATAAACGTTTGTCATTAATCTTTGAGGATGATACAGGGCAAATTGAATTATTATGGTTTAGAGGATATAGCTGGATTGAAGATTCAATAGATAAGAATAAAGAATATGTTGTTTTCGGGAAATTAAATTGGTATAAAAAGAAAATCACAATAACTCATCCAGAAATTAAATTAAAGTCAACATTTGACAGAAATGTACCAAGAAGATTACATGGGATATATTCTTCAACCGAGAAGTTAACAGCTAGTGGGATTACACAAAGATACTTTATAAAGATAATTTATGAATTAATTCAATCAACTAATGGTAAGATTCAAGAGAATCTCCCCTCATATATTCGAAAAAAATATTCACTTATTGATAGGCAAAATGCTTTTACGAATATTCATCTTCCAGAATCTAATGATAAATTAAAAAAAGCAATAGATAGGCTGAAATTTGAAGAACTATTTTTTAATCAATTAGGTTTTTTATTGTCAAAAACTGAAAGATTAGAAAAGATAAATGGCTTTCAATTTAAGATAGTAGGTGACAATTTTAATAAGTTTTATAATGAATCATTACCATTTGAGTTAACAGGAGATCAAAAAAAGGTTATAAAGGAAATTCGAAAAGATTTTAAAAGTGGTAAGCAAATGAATAGATTACTTCAAGGAGATGTTGGATCGGGAAAAACAATAGTCTCATTAATGTTAATACTTATAGCAATAGATAATGGATACCAATCCTGTATTCTTTCTCCCACAGAAATATTAGCTTATCAACATTTTGATTCTATATCCACATTATTAAAAGATTTTAACATTAATGTTGAAATACTTACTGGCTCAACTCCTATAAAGTCAAGAAAAAAAATTCATCAAAGACTTTTAAATAATGAAATTCATATTTTAATTGGAACCCATGCTATTCTTGAAGATATAGTTAAATTTAAAAACTTAGGTTTAGCTATAATTGATGAGCAGCATAGATTTGGAGTTGCACAAAGAGCTAAACTATGGAAGAAGAATACATCCCCACCGCATATATTAGTTATGACTGCAACCCCAATCCCTCGAACATTAGCTATGAGTGTTTATGGTGATCTTGATATATCTATTATAAAGGAATTACCTCCTGGAAGAAAAAAGACAATCACAGTCCATAGATATGATAAAAATAGATTAAGTGTTTATAAGTTTCTTAAAGATCAGATTAAGCTAGGAAGGCAAGTATATATTGTTTATCCATTGATTAATGAATCTGAAAAACTTGATTATAAGGATCTAGTTGATGGTTATGAAAGTATGTTACGTGATTTTCCAAGACCAGAATATCAAGTAGGGATACTTCATGGTAAGATGAAATCGTCAGACAAGAATATAGAAATGGAAAGATTCGTAAATAACAAAACTCAAATACTTGTATCCACAACAGTTATAGAAGTTGGCGTAAATGTTCCTAACGCATCCGTTATGATGATTGAAAGTTCTGAAAGATTTGGATTATCTCAACTACACCAATTAAGAGGAAGAGTTGGAAGAGGAAATGATGAAAGTTATTGTATACTTATGACTAAAGATAATCTTTCAAATGATGCAAAGACTAGGACAGATACAATGGTTCAAATTGATGATGGATTCAAATTATCTGAAGTTGATTTAAAATTAAGAGGTCCTGGAGATGTTTTAGGCACAAAACAAAGTGGAATTCTTAAGTTTAAAATTGCTGATATTATTAATGACCATGATATTTTGGCAAAAGCTAGAGATTGTGTGTCTGAAATACTTTCTATAGATCCTAAATTAAAACTACCGACAAATTTATCTATAAGAGACTATATATCTCAATCTGGAAAATCAAAAAATTTATGGAGATATATAAGTTGATATAATTATATTTGCTATGTATTACAATATAAACTGTGAAAGTTTCTTATAATTGGCTAAAGGATTACCTAGATATCAACAAACCAGTTGATGAGGTTGCAGAAATATTAACAAATCTTGGTCTAGAAGTAGAGAAAGTCGAAGATTTTGAATCTATAAAAGGTTCTCTTGAAGGTATTGTTGTGGGCGAAGTTTTATCATGTAAAAAACATCCAAATGCTGATAGACTTAAACTTACCAATATTGATTTAGGAAAAGAAGGTCAATATGAAATTGTATGTGGTGCACCTAATATATCTAAAGGTCAAAAAGTACCTGTTGCAACAGTTGGATCAGTTATCTATACTAACTCTGGTGAAAAAATCAAAATATCAAAATCTAAAATAAGAGGTGTTGTAAGCAACGGTATGGTATGTGCTGAAGATGAAATTGGATTGGGTGATTCTCATGATGGAATAATGGTTTTAGATAAAAAGATAAAATCAGGGACTCCACTAAATGAGATATATAAAATTGAAAAAGATAAAATATTAGAAATTGGTTTAACCCCTAATAGATCTGATGCAATGAGTCATTATGGTGTTGCCAGAGATTTAAAAGCATTTTTTGATCTTAATAATGAAAATGTAACACTAAAATTACCGAGTTTAAGTGATTTTACTTATGATGATTTTAAAATTGAAACTAAGATAAATGTTAAAGATTCTAAATTATCACCTCTGTATGCAGGAATAATTATTAAAAATATTGAAGTTAAAGAGTCTCCAAAATGGATTAAAAATAAGATTAAATCGATTGGATATGAACCTATAAATAATATAGTTGATATTACCAATTACGTATTACATGAAATTGGACAACCTCTACATGCTTTTGATTTAGATAAGATTACAAATATTGAAGTCAAAACCTTACCTTCAAAAACAAATTTTAAAACTCTTGATGGCAATCAAATATCACTTAGTGATGAAGATATTATAATCTGTTCAGAAAATGATCCATTATGTTTAGGAGGTATATTTGGAGGTTTAGATTCTGGTGTTACTGATAAAACTAAAAATCTTTTTCTAGAATCTGCAATATTTAATCCTACATCTATAAGAAAATCATCCAAAAGACATTCAATTTTCACTGAAGCTTCATTTAGATTTGAAAGAGGTGTAGATCCAGAAATGGTAATATATGCACTAAAAAGAGCTTCCATATTAATTAAAAACGATTGTCCAGAATCTATTTCATCAAATATAATTCAAGAGAATAATCTTAAGTTAGAAGATAAAAAGATTTATTTAAGATATGAGAGAATAAACTCAATTGCAGGAAAATTATTAGATAAGGATGTTATAGTATCAATTCTAAACTCTCTAGATATAACAATTGAAGCATCAACAGACGATGGTTTAAATGTAATTTCTCCTCATTATAGAGCTGATGTAAATAGAGAAATTGATATTATTGAAGAGATTCTTAGGGTATATGGTTATAACAATATTGAATCAAGTTCAAGACTAGTTCTTTCATCAAAAGACTACATTTTAAATAATGACAAGATTATTAATGATATAGTGTATAAAAGCCTTATTGGAAGTGGTTTCAATGAAATAATGACTAATTCTATCTGCTCACCTCAAGAAAATCAAATAAACAAAGACATTAAACCTCTTGAGATAATAAATCCACAAGGAATAGAATTATCAAATCTTAGAGTTTCTTTATTACCAGGAATGCTTGATATTGTAGCTTTTAATACAAACAGACAAAATAAAAATCTTAAACTATTTGAATTAGGAAATACTTATCAAAAAATTAATAAAGATAATATTGAAACAAGAATACTTTCAATTTCAATCTCTGGAGAAGTATTTGATGAATCATGGGCAATTAATGATAAAACTGATAGTTTCTTTTATCTAAAAGGTGTTATAAGTAAATTATGTAATGATCTATCATTAAAAGCTAAGTTTACTTCAAAAAATGATTCTAATTATTCTAAGAAGCTTATAATTTCAAACGGAAAAGATGAAGTTGGTTTTATTGGAGAATTAAATAAAAAACTACTTCATGATTATTCTATAAGCACTAAAGTTTGTTATGCTGAGATTAATATATCAAAGATTGAAATATTTAAAAGTGTTGTTAAATATAAAGAGATATCTAAGTTCCCATCTTCAAGAAGAGATATATCTATGATCGTTGACTCTGAAGTTAGTTTTGATATTATTAAAAAATTATCATTTGATATTGAAAAAAATATTTTAAAAGAAGTTAATCTGTTTGATGTCTATAAAGATAAGTCTATGAGTAAAGATAAAAAGTCATACGCTGTTAGCTTTATTTTTAATGACTCTAAAAAAACACTTACTGATAAGCATATAGATCAAGTAATGAAAAAAATAATGAACAAATTCAATAAAGATCTAAATGCTCAAATTAGAGATAAATAATTAGCTGTATAAAATTTCTCTTTGATTAATTATTTTCTCATCCTTAACATACTCATCAAAAGGAAGGTAACTGTCAATAAATCCATTAGGAGTAATCTCAATTATTCTATTTGAAACAGATTTTGCAAAAGCAATATCATTTGTACTCATTAAAACAGTACCCTTAAAATTGATCAATGAATTATTGAATGTTGTAATTGATTCAAGATCTAAGTGATTAGTTGGTTCATCTATTAGTAAAACATTTGGATTACCCATCATGATTTTAGAAAGCATGCATCTAACCTTTTCTCCACCAGAGAGAACATCACAGGATTTTAAAGCTTCATCTCCACTAAATAACATTTTACCTAAAAATCCTCTTATATATAATTCTTCCTTTTCTTCATCATTATTGGTCCATTGTCTTAACCAATCAACTAACGAAAGTTTATTTTTAAAAAAATCAGAATTATCTATTGGTAAGTAACCAAATGAAGTAGTAATACCCCAATTATAAGAACCTGAAGTACTTTTTAAATTACCAGAAAGACATTCATAAAAATAATTACAAGCTCTTGAGTTTTTAGATAATATCAAAACCTTATCCCCTCTTTTAAGATTAAAGCTAATGTCTTTAAAAAATGTTTCATTTTCATTAGAGAACGATAATGAATTTACATCTAGAATTTGATCTCCGGCTTTTCTTTCTTGTTCAAAAATAATAGCTGGATATCTTCTACTCGAAGGTTTTATCTCTTCTATATTTAATTTTTCTATCATTTTCTTTCTAGCTGTTGCTTGTTTTGATTTAGCAACATTTGCAGAAAATCTAGAAATAAATTCTTGTAGTTCTTTTTTCTTTTCTTCTGCTTTTTTATTTTGTTGAAGTTTTTGTCTTGTTGCTAACTCACTTGATGCTTGCCAAAAACTATAATTTCCCGAGAAGTGATTAATCTTACCGAAATCTATATCTGATATGTGGGTGCAAACTGAATCAAGAAAAAACCTATCATGAGAAACAACAATAATTGTATTTTCAAATTCTTGAATAAAATTCACTAACCATTCAACAGAATTATAATCTAAATCATTTGTAGGCTCATCCATTACAAGAACATCTGGATTTCCAAATATACATTGGGCTAAAAGAACTTTAACTTTAATTTTTTGATCAATGCTCTCCATATTATGTTGATGAAAATCTTCTTTAATTCCTAAACTTGATAACAAAAAAGCAGCATCAGCCTCAGCATTCCAGCCATCCATTTCTTCAAATTTAATTTGTAGCTCACCTACCCTTTCAGCATCTTCATCAGAAAAATTTTCATTTGCATATAAATCATCTATTTGTTTTTTTATTTCATAAAGCTCCTTGTTTCCAAGAATTACAGTCTCTAAGACATTATTAGTATCATATCTATTATGATCTTGCTCTAATACAGATAATCTTTTTCCTGGCTCTAGTGATACAGATCCAGAGTTCCCTTCCATCTTTTTAGATAGTATATTTAAAAAAGTTGACTTCCCTGCACCATTAGCTCCAATTATTCCATAGCAATTTCCTGGAGA
>CERB01079863.1_pt1 | contig 22739 bp, 23 predicted proteins | sample 356271 | NCBI WGS metagenome assembly CERB01 (sample SAMEA2621155, study PRJEB7988) | marine metagenome | isolation source: saline water (ENVO:00002010), including
TGCGACTACGGAAGGTTCTTGTATAATAACACCATCATTTTGAGCAAAGACTAAGGTGTTGGCGGTTCCTAAATCAATCCCCAAATCACATCGAAATTGTGTAAAAAGTTTTTCAAGTAAATTCATTGTTAAAATCCTAATTTTTAGTGAACACTATATAAATAGCTTTGTTATTATAACATTCTTATTGAAAGGTTCAATAAGCATTGTTTTTATAATTTATTTTTAATGAAATGTATTACGTGTTTTAAATCGTTGTAATAATGTTTTGGGTGTTGATGAGAAAAAATCAATAAGGCCAGTATTTTTTCTTAAAATAAATAAAATTATAAGCATAGTATTAATAATGATAAAAGCTTCGCTAATATTAAATAATATTAATCCAGCGTAACAAGTCAGTAATGACAAAAATATACCCATGGTTACATGGTTGATTAAAAGTATTATGCATATGCTTATTAATGGGAAAAACCATAAGTAGTGACTACTAAAAAAGGTAAGGATACCTAGAATAAATGGTACTATGTTTCCAGCAGGATTTAGCTTTTTAAAAAAGGACCAAAAATATCCTAGGGCTAGAATACCTATCGCTAGATAATTGAGTGTAGGATCTTCGTAGTAAAATAGTCTTTGTGCTAATATACATCCACCATAACCTATTAAAAAATGTAATAAGTGGATACAAATAAATGTAGTCATGCTGCTGCCCGCTTTTATAGTGGATGAGGTTTTAATTTTTTTGATGGGAAATAGCCAATTTATAATGGTTTTTATTGGCAAAGAGGCAATAAGAATTATTAGTAAATAGCTAACAATTATCATTAAGCTAACTCAAACTCGTTATGTAATATTTCTAATGCTTTTTGAGCATCTTGTTGTTTGATGGCACAAGAAATTTTTATTTCTGAGGTTGTAATTCTTAAAATGTTAATATTATTTTGACCTAATGCTGTAAACATTTTTGAGGCAGTACCTGGTTTTGATATCATGCCAATTCCGACACAAGAAATTTTTGCAATAGATGTATCCGTTAATAGCTTGCAGTTTAATTTATTGGCAATGGATTCTGTTATTTTTTTTGTTTGATCTAAGTCATCTTCAGCGATAGAAAATGAAATATTATTGCTATCCGTTTTTTCTAAAACATTTTGGATAATCATATCAACATTAATACCATTATTAGCTAATTCACTAAAAATTTCTCCAGCTATTCCTGGGGTATCAGGAACGCCAATCATAGAAATGATGGCTTCGTTTTCTTTTACAGCGACACCTGTTACAGGTTTATTAACTTCCAATTCATTTGCCTCCTTAACTCTTGTTCCTTCTGTTAATTCAAAGGATGATCGTACATGTAAGATAATATTATTTTCTTTGGCACATTCTACGGCGCGAGGATGTAATACTTTAGCTCCTAAGGATGCCATCTCTAGCATTTCTTCATACGATACTTCTGTTAATTTTTGAGCATCTTTTACTTTTCTAGGATCTGTTGTGTAAACACCATCAACATCTGTATAAATTTCACACTCTTCACACTCTAAAGCGGCGGCTAATGCCACGGCCGATGTGTCAGACCCTCCTCTTCCTATTGTAGTAATATCTGAGTTTGGATTAATACCTTGAAAGCCTGTAATAATGACAACTTTATTATTATCTAATTCTTTTTGAATTCTTTCTGTTTTAATTGTTAAAATTTTTGCTTTTGCATGAAGATCTTGAGTTAAGATACCGGCTTGAGCCCCTGTTAATGAAATAGCATTAATGCCTAATGATTGAAATGACATCGCTAATAAAGATGCTGATACATTTTCTCCTGTAGATACTAGAGCATCATATTCTCGAGGATTGGGTTCTGTGGTAATTTCTTTAGCTAATTTTACTAATTGGTTGGTTGTATTTCCCATAGCGGATACGACAATTACAATAGATTTATTATTATCTAAAAGTTTGGATGTTCGATTTGCAACGGCTTTTATTTTTTCTGGAGATCCAACTGATGTTCCTCCAAATTTTTGGACAATAATTTTTTTTGACATATTTTATTCCTTATCTATAGTTTATTCTAAATAGACTTTTTCCTAGTTTCAAGATTGTAACGAATTTATTGCATACCGTAAATTATTCTTTTTATTGTTTAAGTCTGTATTTTTATTGTTATATCATGATAAGTATTTCATTCTATGTCATAATAGATAAAAATAGAAATACTATGGATACATTCATTATGCAATTTATAGGGGTGCCTGTTTCAGGACATATGTTAGGGGCAATTTTTGCTTTTTTTGTTGTTATATTTGGTGTTGTTGTTGCTCAAGTTATAACTTATATGCTTATTCATGCTGTTCGATTGATTTATGTGCGTAACCAATTAGATTTTTCTTTGATGCAATCATCGCATGGATTGCCTCAATTACGTAGTCCTGTTCAATTTATTATTTTGATTTGGAGTTTATCGGCATCACTTACTTTTTTTGAATTATCAGAACCTGTTTTAAATCTTTGTTTAAAAACAGCAAAAGTGTTGACTTATATTGGGTTTGTTTGGTTGGGATTGCGTTTAACATCTTATTTTCAGGTGTTTTTTGTCGAAAAATCTAAGAAAACAGCTCTTAAATTTGATGATTTATTAGCACCTTTATTAGGAAAGGTTATTAAAGTGTTATTGATTATTGTGGGGTTAATTTCTGTTGCTGAAATTTTAAATTTGCCATTAGCTAGTTTATTAGCAGGATTAGGCATTGGTGGTATTGCTATTGCTATGGCCGCAAAAGATACGATTGCTAATATTTTTGGGTCATTAACGGTTGTTGCTGATCGTCCTTTTTCAATTGGTGATTGGGTGAAAATTAAGGATGTTGAAGGGACGGTTGAACATTTAGGGTTTCGAAGTACACGTGTTAGAACGTTTTATAATTCATTAGTTAGTGTGCCTAATTCAATTTTATTAACGGCTTCGGTTGATAATATGGGAGAGAGACGTTATCGTCGGTTTAATACTATGCTTTCAATTACTTATGATACCCCTGTTGAAAAAATTGAAGCTTTTTGTGCTGGGATTAGAGAATTAATTGATTTGCATGCTGACACACGGAAAGATTATTATCTGGTACATCTTAATGAGTTTTCTGCTAGTAGTTTGGATATACTTTTGTATGTGTTTTTTCAAACGCCAACATGGGAAGCTGAATTGGCTGCACGAGAATGTTTGATGTTAGATTGTATTCGTTTGGCGCAAAAGTTGGGTATTGAGTTCGCTTTTCCCACACAGACCTTGCATCTTAATCAAGAAACAGTGTCTAATTCAAAAATGGCTTCTTTTGATTCGGTTCAAAAACAGATTGCTAATGGACAAAAGTTAGCGAGTAATATTGTTAAGGCGTATCGGTCTTAACTTTGGATTATTATGTAAATTCTATTATACTGTGTTACTTATGAGTAAGCTGAAGCAAAGTCATTTTATTGGTTTTATTGGTCCAATTGGATCTGGTAAATCTACAGCATGCGACTTTTTTAAACAGAAAGGATATCAGATTATATCATTATCTGACATTATTCGGTCGTATGTTAAGGAACATAATTTATCAGATGATCGTGATACATTAACGCATTATTCGAATTTGCTTAAAGAAAAGAATGGTATAGCTTATTTTGCTGAACAATCTTACTCTCATGTAGTTAATAACCATTATACTGATGTAGTTTTTGATAGTATTCGACATCCTGATGAAGCTTCTTTTTTGAAAGAGAAGGGAGTGTTTTTAGTTGGTATTCAAGCTAATCAACAGGAGCGTTATGATCGAATTTCTAAACGTAAACATGGAACCGATTTTGTTGATTTATCTACCTTTGTTCATCAGGATACCAATGAGCTAAAGGGAACAAATAAAGGACAGGATATTGAAGCGTGTTATCAATTTTGTGATTTAGTTATTACTAATGATCGCTCTTTAGATCATTTTATATCTGAGCTTAATACTATTTTAGTTTCTTTGGTTTCTTAAACGATGGAAAAGATAAGTGCACGCATTACAGGGGGAAAAACATTAAAAGGAAAAATTGGGGTTTCTGGGGCTAAAAATGCCGTATTACCAGTTTTAGCATCAACGATTATGCTAGGTGGTGAAACAACTTTATTAAATATTCCACCTATTGGAGATATTAATTCTATGGTTAGAATGTTAAATTCTCTTAATATTAGAACAGAATATCGGTCTGATGAATCTATTCATATATTAAATGAAAAAAAAGTTAGACATATTGCTCCTTATGAATTGGTGACGGCTATGAGAGCTTCTTTTTTTGTTGCGGGCCCTTTATTAGCTAAAACTGGGTTTGCTAAAGTGCCTCTTCCTGGAGGTTGTTCGATTGGGTTACGTCCTGTTGATATTCATATTCAAGGATTTGAGAAATTGGGTGTCGAAATTAATTTTGAGCATGGGTTCGTTGAATTTTCGGCATTAAATTTAAAAGGAAATCAAATAGATCTTCCATTTCCTTCTGTTGGTGCTACTGAAAATATTATGATGGCTGCATGTTTGGCTAAAGGAGAAACGGTTATTCGCAATTCAGCAAGAGAACCAGAAATTGTTGATTTAGCTAATTTTTTGATTCAGGCAGGAGCTCTTATTGAGGGGGCGGGTTCATCTACTATTCATGTTCAAGGCGTTCAATCCTTATCTGGTGTTAAAGATTATTTCGTTATTCCTGATAGGATAGAAATTGGGACATTGTTAATTGCAGGTGGGATTACAGGAGGGGATATTGAGATAGAAAATGTAAACTCAAGTTATTTATCATCTATTACAGATATGTTAACGGAGGCGGGCTTAATTATTTCTTATCAAGATAATAATGTTAGATGTTCAGCTAATGGGGATATTCATCCTGTTAATATTATCACAGAACCACACCCTGGGTTTCCAACGGATATGCAAGCGCAAATGATGACATTGTTGACAGCAGCTTCTGGTCAAAGTGTTATTAAAGAAACTATTTTTGAAAATCGTTTTATGCATGTTCATGAACTAATTCGTATGGGGGCATCGATTACAATTGATGGACAATCGGCTACTATTCAAGGAGGGAAATTATCGGCTGCTGATGTTAAAATTACAGATTTAAGAGCAGGAGCTGCGCTTGTTTTAGCAGGACTTATTGCGGAGGGTAAGACAACGGTTCATGGGCTTCATCATCTTAATAGAGGGTATTATAATCTAATAGGGAAATTACGAAAATTGGGAGCTGAGATTGACTTATGAAACAAACATATCATTTTTCGAAATATCATGGATTGGGTAATGACTTTATTGTTTTTGATGGAATTAATCAGCGGATAGATATAGCACATATACAGTCTATTAGTAGTCAGTTATGTGATAGACATTTTGGTATTGGTGCTGATGGGATTGTTATTGCTATAGATTCAGAAGAATGTGATATTGCTATGAAAATTTTTAATAGTGATGGATCTTGTCCTGAAATGTGTGGCAATGGGTTAAGATGTTTTGCGTCTTTTTGTTTTCAACATAAACTTTTAGAAACTGATGTTTTTTCTGTTCAAACTGACGCGGGAAAAATGGTGCCGGCTCTTATTGTTAAAGAAGGTAATGTTGTTGCTGTAGAGATTGATATGGGGGTTCCTCAGACGGATAGAGATTTAATGCCAGATGATACTATTGTTCATGAAGTTCCTATTGTTGTTCATGATGTTTCTTATGATGGTTATATTGTATCTATGGGGAATCCTCATTTAGTTATTTTTTTGGATTCTAATAATCATCAATCTTTGGATTTGATTGCTGATACGGTTTACTCTAATCCGATATTTAAGGATGGGATTAATATTGAACTTGTTGATAGTGTTAGCCGAGATCGAGGTAAAATGGTTGTTTGGGAGCGTGGTGTTGGAAAAACGTTATCTTGTGGAACGGGAGCGTGTGCTGCTACGATTGCGGGAATTTATTCAGGTCAATTTGATCGTAAAGTAACCATTGAGCAACCTGGTGGGAATTTGCTTATTGAATGGCAAGAATCAGATAATCATGTTATTAAAACGGGGCCAGCCAAGCATATTTATGATGGACAAGTTATGCTTTAATAATGCAGATACTTGTAGTTGGATATTATGGTTTTGGAAATGTAGGGGATGATATTTGTTTAGCAAAAACGAAGGATATTCTTGATAGTCTTTTTGTTTCTCCTATAGTATGGATTTTATCTGCTGATAAAAATTGTTATCCTAATGCTGTTAATCGTTGGAATTTTTTTTCTATTATTAAAACTATTGCAAAGGTTGATATGCTTGTGTTTGGTGGAGGAGGAATTTTACAAAATAAAACATCTCATTTTAGTTTATGGTATTATTTAGGATTTATTTTTTTTGCCAAATGTTTTAACAAAAAAGTTTTTTTTCTTTCACAGGGGATTGGTCCTATTCGAGGGGGTATTTCTAAGTTTATACTTTCTTGGATTTTAATGTTAGTTACAAAGACAACGTTACGTTCTCAAGAATCTTCATTACTATTTAAATCGACTAGGGATTTAAAGATAACCAGTGATTTAGCCTTTTATAAGGCTCCTTTATATTTATCAGATTCAAAATTGATGTCAGATAGTGTTGGACTTAATCTTTGTGATGTAGGGAGTAAGTGTTACTATTCATCATTAGTACGGGAAACTCTAGATTTAGGTTTATCTGTAGTTGGATTAAGTTTTTGTTCGTCGATTGATACACCTCTTCTTGCAGATAGTGGTATTTTAAAATCTGATATTAAGGAATTTTGTGTTGATAGTTATTATCAACCGTCAACTATCCAATATTATTTTATTGTTGCTATGCGGTATCATAGTTGTGTTTGGTCAATTTTACAGGGTATTCCATTTATTGCACTTGCTTATGATGACAAGGTTTTACATTTAGCAAATTATTTAAATCAGCCTGTTGTAAGTATGGATGCTATTCAATCCAAAGGTGTTATTAAGGATGCTATTACAACTCTAACTGGTAATTTTGGTTTTTATCAGGGTAATATAGTTCAAGGGCGTAAATCATTATTATGTTCTTCTAAATTAAATGAATGGGTGTTTCATGACAGTTAATATTTTTGGTTACAATGTGGTATCAGACTCTTTTTCAGATGTTGTTAAACAATTAATTAGCATAAAAAAATCTAAAGCATTTCATCGTGTTGTTACATTAAATCCAGAAATGATTGTTTTAGCAGAGCGTAATCTTATTGCAAAAACATGGTTGATGAAAGCGAATACTATCGTTGCAGATGGGTATGGTGTTAAGTGGGCTTTAAATTTTCTTGGTAAAGGATCTGTGCATGTTATCAGTGGTGTTGATTTAGTTATTGAGTTGTTACAGCAGAAAGGACTTTCATTTTATTTTGTTGGTTCTTCAGAAGATGTGATTAAAAAAACTGTTGATAATACGAAAAGGAATTATCCAAATGCAACTATTGTAGGTAGTTCACATGGTTTTTTTTCGGAGTTTGATTCTCCTGATGTTATTAAATCTATTATTGATGCAAAACCAGATATTATTTTAGTAGGAATGGGGTTTCCTAAGCAAGAATATTTTATTCAAACCTTAGCTCAGTATTGTCATTCTGGGGTTGCTATTGGTGTTGGAGGAACATTTGAAGTGTTATCTGGTATGAAATCGTTGGCACCTAGCTGGGTTAAAGTACGAGGATTAGAGTGGGTTTATCGTGCTTTTCAAGATCCTAGACGCATGTTTCGTTGGAAATATTTGTTATATTATATTATTTTTACCTTTCAACATTTGTTCTCTTCAAAAGAAGATCTATCAACAAATTAAGACGTTTTAATAAAATTTTTAGTTAGTTTTTTACCTAGCTGAACACCTATTTGATCAAATGAGTTTATATTCCATATCAGCCCTTCAAAGATAGTTTTATTTTCATAAAATGCAATTAGTTGTCCTATGCTATAAGGAGTAATAGTATCTAGGAGTAACAAAGTTGATGGCTTTTTTCCTTCGCAGATATATCGTTTGTCTGTGGACTGTTCTCCTTGTTGTAAGGCTTGCATTTGTGCATATATATTGGCATTTAATAAGCTGTGAGATTGTTTTTCAAAGTACGTATATTGTTTATGTTGATTTTTAACTCCAATAAAATCGACAGGTATGATATCACTTCCTTGGTGAAGCAATTGAAAAAATGAATGTTGGGAATTAGTTCCTATACCTGGAATAATCATAGGTGCTGTTTTATAGGGTATTTTATTTCCATTGTTATCAACAGATTTACCATTACTTTCACATGTTAGTTGTTGAAAAAAGATGGGGAATGATTGTAAAGAATAGCTATAAGCAATAATAGCTCTTTGGTTATAGTGTTTGATGTTGCGCTGCCAAATATGTTCCCATGCAGCTGCTAAGGATAGATTTTGAGTGTAGGTAGGTAATTGAGCATTTTCATCCATGAATTTTGCGCCTGATAATAATTCTGTTATTGCTTTGTTTCCAAAACATAAACCAATAATACACATTCCAATAATACTTGTTGTTGCAAATCGTCCGCCAATGGAACTGTCAATGTAAAATCGATTGGCGCTTGTTAAGCTTGAATCTAATGGAGATCCTTGCATTGTTAAGCTAATGCAATGGTTTTTTAGCATATCTTCGGTTAAGTTATGTGATTTCCACCATTCTTTTAGTAGATTTATATTGGCTGCTATTTCCATGGTGTCTCCGCTTTTAGATGCTAATATAAATAATGTTTTTTTTGGGTTTAATTTATGGATACATGATTTAAATTCTATGGGATCTATATTGGCTACAAAATGCCCATTTATAATTGGGGTGTTGGGCTGTAAGAGAAGTGCTTCGTATACGGCTTTAGGGCCTAGATAGGACCCTCCTATCCCTATTTGCACAACATCTGTTATGTTGTTACTGGTATGAATTGTATTGATAAATTCGATAAGTTGATTTATTTCTTTTGAGTAGAGAGTGTTTGTATTGGATCGTAATTGATGGTGATTGACGGACTTATTTTCACTTTTATTATGATTATTGTGTTTGAAGAATGTTTTAAATGTTTCTATTAGGTTGAGTTCTTTTGTTAGTTTGTTAAACATATCTCCTGTTTTTTTAGGGATATTTGATTGTGTTAAATTTAGAGAGAGGTTATTAGTTTCTATGGTTGCTTCGATGAAGTTTTCATCGGATGTGATAAGTTTTTTAAATAATGTGTCATGTTTCACTATTTTGTGTAATTTTTATGTAATAAGGCATATAACTGTTTATAGTTATCACTTAGTTCAATTTCACGTCTTTTCATTACACGTTCAATGGATTCAAAAAATTTCTCTAGTTGGTGATATTGTTTTTTTTCACCATTTCCCCATGAAAATGGAGGGTAATATTTGGTTAAAAATTTGTGGTTATAAATAATGGATCCTAAACTTATAATAGAGCCGCTATTTAACTGGGTTCCTATAGCTGTTTTCACATGATCTCCAAAAATTGTTCCTAAAAATTGCTTTTTTGTGTCTATTTTTTTGTTTTCTTTGATTATTGAGATAGAGGAATAATCGTTTTTTAAATTAGATGTTGTTGTCTCTGCTCCTAAATTAACCCATCTTCCTACATAACTATCCCCTAAAAAGCCAGAGTGAGCTTTGTTTGAAAATGATTCTATTATGGAATTTACTATTTCTCCTGTTATTTTGCATGATTTCCCTATGGATGAATTAGATATGCGTCCGCCAAATATTGTCGAATTTTTTCCTATAAACAAGGGCCCTTCAAGTCTGGTATGGCCATGAATATTTACATTGCTTTCTATATAGACAGGCCCTTTTTTTGCATCAATAATTACAAAATCTTCTATATAAGAGCCTTTATCAATAAAGACATTGCCTTCATTATATATAGCTGTAAATGGACTTATATGGCCTTTTATAATACCTAGTTTTTTTGAATTTTTAACATCAGTTTTAAGATACGTTTTGTTGTATTCTATTAAATCCCAGCAATTTGAAATTATATTGCATTGGTCTAATTCTTCAACGATACACTTAGATCGTATTTGTTTTATAATTGTTTTATTATTGGGAGGGTCGGCTAATAAATGTATGGCGATATCTAGGAGTTCTCCTTTTAGATAAGCTACGATTACATTTTCTTTATAGGTAAATAATGTGTTTTCTTGAGGATGGATTTTGTTTATTTTGTTTATTAATGATTGTGTGACAATAACTCTGCCATTAAGTAGTAAACAGGGGCTTCCTGAATTAATATTATTGATCGTATATTGTTTGTAGGTTTCTTGCAAAGTTGGTTTTAAGTAATCTCTGACATGGAGTGTTATATTGCTATTTTTAAAGGCGTTATAAAACTTTTCAAATATTGTAGACATTCCAACAAGGCAATCGTATATAGGTCTTGTTTCTGTTATTGGGAATAATTGAGAAACAGTATCATCTTCGAATATGCAACAATTAATCATTGTATATAGTATACCAGTATGGATGGAGAAAAATAAGTTGTTTCAAAAGCATTTTCTTTGTTTTTTGTTAAAGTTTAAAATCGGCTATTTAGTCCAATGATGATCCCTTTGTAATCAGAGCCATGTTGGTAATCGTCCATTATAGCATCGGCTCTTGCTATAGTATTTTTGTTTATTTCATATCCTATACCAAGTTGCCAACGTGTAATGCTTGTATCTGTTATGCTAGCTACTGATAGTCCTGGGGTTATAGCATCAGCGGATATTCCTGTTGAATTTCCATTAGAATCTAGAGGTTGCCAGTGTGAGTATCGTCCAGAGATAAATAGGGGGGAAATTGTATATTTTATTTCACTTTTTGCAATGCTAACATCATCTTTTGTAGTGTTGTTATTGTCATTGTATGTTAATTGGCCGATATGGTTTTTAAAGCTTAGCTGGGGTGTTAATTCGATATTAAGATCAACTAACCAGCCTGAAAAATTAGTTTGATAGCTACTGTTACTGGTATCTTGAGAGTCCTCACTTGTAGTATAGGTTGCTCCAACATATAGTTTATCTGATAGTTGACTTGTTCCTAACGAAGCCAGATAAAGAAAGTTTTTTTGGCTGTTATTAGCATCTTCTCCTGTTCCATTACTTATAGCTAGGGTTGTTTCAAAAGCAGATATTGTGTTTTCTAGTTTTATACCTAAGGTGTTTAATGTTCCGATAGGTCCAGCTAAAGCACTGTAAGTAAGAGAATTTAAAATAAATGGGCTTTGAAATGTATTGCCATTATTGCTGAGGTAGTTTACGCCTTTTCCAAATGGAAGATCAAAGGATCCTATTGTAACCGCTGATTTAGATTGTGGGTGCGTGTATTGAATATTAATATCCGTTAATTGAGCTGAGGGGCCTACAAATCCTAAGCTACCGTTTCCTGCACCGCTTTGTAATTGAATGATTCCGGTCATGTTTTTAGCTAAGTTTAATTCCATATTAATATTGGTTGCAAAATCAAATTGGGTTCGTTGATCGGTCGGTGATAGGCTGTTGAAAATTCCTAAATAACTTCCGCTAATGTTAACGTTTTCATTATTAATAGCTATTAGTTGAGATGTTATCAGGCTTAGTAAGATACTTAGGCTAATGATTAATTGTTTCATGTGAAACTCCTTTTTAAACTTTATTATATGAGAAAGGCTATTGATAGGATTATAGCATAACTTATGATTAATATTCCTGTTTGGGCTAGGACTTTATTTAGTATTTCACCTGTTTTTGTTATTAGCTTGTAGCTGTTATGTATGATTAATAAACTGTATGGTATTAGTACAAATAATAGTGTATTTGAATAAGGGATGTGTGTAAAAAGAATGTAAGATGATAATAATAAACAACTTATATACTCTATTTTTCCAAAGGTTGTACCAAAGCGAACAATTAAGGTGTTTTTGTTGTTTTGTTTGTCTTCTTCAATGTCACGAATATTATTAACGGTTATAAGTCCTGTTGCTAATAGTCCTATACCAATGCCTAGTATAATCACATTTGAGTGTAGGGTTAAGGTTTGGATATAGTAGGTGCCGCCAACAGCGATGGGTCCAAAAAATAAGAGAGCAAATAGATCGCCTAAGCCAATATAAGCTAATGCGACTGGCCCTGCTGTGTACCAAAATCCGCAGATAATACTGATGATGCCAATGAGTAGAATGGGAAGACCTCCTTGATAAACTAATATTAAGCCAAAGATAAAGGCGAGTGCGAATACTGTTATTGCTACTTTTTTTAATTGCATTGGTTTTATATGTCCAGCTTGTGCCATACGTGTAGGTCCCTTTCGTTGTTTCGTATCGGTTCCTTTTTTAAAATCATAGTAATCATTAGCTAAGTTAGTTCCAATTTGAATGAGCATGGCACATATTAGAGTAATGTATGCATAGCTATTGATAATAGATACATAAGGGGATGCTAAGACAAGTCCGATGATGACGGGAGCTAAACTTGCCGCTAATGTTTTGGGTCGTGTTGCTAATAACCAATATTTAAGGGCCATAGGCATTTTGAATATCCTGATTGATTTGATTGATTAATGCTTCTTTATTAGGAAATGTTTTTTCCGGTCTTAGATACTGTTCGATATATAAATAAATGGTTTGATCATATAAGTTTCCTTTAAAATCTAAGATAAAGGCTTCAACTGTACTTGTTTTTGTATTAAAGGTTGGTCTGTTTCCTATGTAGATCATGGTTTTATAGGATTTGTTTTCTATTGTTATATTTCCTTTGTAGACACCTTTTTTTGGAATTAATTTTTCAGTTGGAAATTTTAAATTAGCTGTGGGAAAGCCGAGTTCTTTACCACGACTGTCTCCTTTTATTACAGTTCCTATCATTAAGTAAGGGTGGCCTAAGTCATCAAGAGCTTGGTTGACATCTCCTTCTTTTAATTGGGTACGAATGGCTTTGCTTTTTATGATTTGATCGGTGTTGGAAATGGGGTCGACTATGGTTATAGGGATATTGTGATTGTTACACCATTGTTTAAATATTTCAGGAGTTCCTTCCTTGTTTTTACCAAAGTGATAATCATAGCCAATAACGATATGAGAAGGGTTAATTTTTTCTAAGACGATTTTATTTAGAAAGTCTTGGGCAGATAAGTTGGCTATTATTTTATTAAATTCTAAAACAAATAGTTGGGGGATATAATGTGTCATTTCTTTAATTGTGGTTAATCGATCGAGTATTATGGTGTTATGGAGGACGGTTACAGGATGAGGGTTAAAGGTTAATAAGGCATCACATTGTGATAGGATGGCCTGGTGGCCTTTATGAATGCCATCAAAGACACCTAGTCCTAGTGATTTAGTTTTTTTTTTGTGGCCGTAAGTGATTAGTTTTATAGCCATTTTAGTTTTTTGTTAAATGATTTTCTAATTGATCAATGGTTAGGGCTGTATCTAATGTGTGATTACCTACGGCTTCTCTTACTAAGGTTTTTGTGTAGCCGACGGTATTTAGTTGCAAGGCAATATCACGACTTAAGGATCTTACATAAGTACCTTTTTCACAGTTTATACGGCATTCGATTTGCTGTGTTTTTGGATCATAGTTTAGTAAATTGATCTCGTGGATGGTAATGGTGGTTGGCTCCAGTTTAACTTCTTTTCCTTTTCTAGCAAGTTTATAAGCACGTTGACCTTGTATTTTTTTTGCACTATATGCAGGAGGTGTTTGTTTGGTTTCTCCTTTAAAGGTGTTTAATGTGTTTTCGATAGATTGTATTGTATAAGGGGTTGATATGGGGGATTCTGATATTATCTCCCCATCGGGATCTAACGTTGATGTTTCGGTTCCTAATTGGATAGTAAATCGGTATGTTTTTGGCATCGCTTGGTAGGAGGCTAATTGTTTGGTAAATTTTCTGCCGATTGCGATGATTAAAATACCTGTTGCGAATGGGTCTAATGTACCGGCATGCCCAATTTTGTCTTTGCCGATTATTTTTTTTATTGTGCGAATGACATCATATGACGTCATTGCTGCAGGTTTGTTTACGGTTAAGATACCTTCAAAAGCCATGAGGGTAATGATAGCATACTTTAAGGATAAATATGGAATTAGATTTTGAAGCTATATTAACTACGTTAAGACAGTCATCATTGTATCGGAAATTACCGAATAGTGATGACTCTAGTTTGTATCAGTTTCACTCAAATGATTATTTAAATTTAGCAAGGCATGATGATTTGGCTAAAATGGCAATGTTGGCTATTGGTGAACATGGTTTTGGTTCCACTGGATCACGTTTGTTGAGTGGGAATTATGCTTTGCTTGAGTCTTTAGAGCACTCTTTGGCTGATTTTTTGGGTATGGAGCAAGTTTTGGTCTTTAATTCAGGATTTCAATTAAATGCGGGTGTTATTCCAACGTTATATGGTGAAGGCGATTTAATTCTTGCTGATAAATATTGTCATGCGAGTTTGTTGGATGGGATGCAGTTATCGCAAGCAACCATGAAGCGATTTAAGCATAATGATATGAAACATCTTAAACTATTGTTAGAAAATCATCGTTGTCATTTTAAGCGGTGTTTGTTGGTGACAGAATCTCTTTTTAGTATGGATGGTGATATAGCTCCCTTAGATGTTTTACAGCAGTTTGCGGATGATTATGATGTTGATTTTATGGTTGATGAAGCGCATGCCATTGGGGTTTTAGGTGATCAAGGACGAGGTTTGTGTTCACAATTTGGAATTAGGCCGACATATCTTGTGGGTACATTTGGGAAAGCGTTTGGAACCTTTGGCGCCTTTATAGCAACGTCACGTGAGATTTGTGATTATTTAGTTAATCGATGTCGGGCTTTTATCTATACCACAGCTTTACCTGTTCCTGTTATTGCTGCAACGAAGCAGGCCTTAGTATTAATTCAATCTATGGATAGTCAACGAAAGCAGTTGCGAGATTTGTCAGCTTATTTTATGCAAATGATGAGCGAGAAAGGTTACGGCTTATTAGGTGAGTATCATGTTTTGTCGTTATTATGGCCTGGAAATGAATCGTTATTGGATCGTTATAGAGCTTTACAAGAGGTTGGGGTTAATGTGTCTGCTGTTCGGTATCCTACTGTTTCTAAGGGAAAAGAGAGATTTCGTTTTTCTTTAAAATCATCTCATACAAAAGCTGATATTGATTATGTTGTTAACCAATTCTAAACCATATTATCAGTTTGTTGATAATCAATCTAATCATACTTGGATTGTTATTTCAGGTTGGTCTTTGCTTGGTTCTTTTGTTATAAAACCAGTAAAAAAATCAAATGTTTTGTTTGTTTCTGATTATGATCCTTATACATTGTTAGAGGATATCGATTTTTGGTTTAAGGAGTATGCTATTCAGGATTATTCGATTATGGGATTTTCTTTGGGAGGCTTATGGCTTTCTCAGTATGTCTCATATTTTATGATGGCGAAAAAAGTTGTTTTTTCTGGTATTAGATCACGTTATATGGAACAGAATATTTCTTCTTTAAGAGTGGGTTTAGAATCTAATTTTTGTGAGGTTCTTACTTTGTTTTGGCGAAATTGTATTTCAGCTAGTTTTAATAGTGATACTTATTTTCAAAATCAGCAGGATTACTCATGGCAATGTTCTCGATTGTTACGTGGTTTAGATTATTTGAATGAATTTGATTTTCAATGGCCTTTGGAAGATAAAAAAGTTCATTTTTTTCATGGACAGTTAGATCGAATAGCTCCATTAAAAGAAATTACTCGGCAAGATGCTTATGATTTTCAGGTAATAAAGCGGCAAGGACATATTTGTTGCCCTGATTTAGATATATTAGATGGTTGATATTATAATTTATCTTTTTTTTCTTTGTTACGATTAAGTATATTGCTTAGTGTTTGTGTTTCAGATGTTTGAATAAGTGATTTTAATTGTTTTAATGTTTCTATCATGCTATCTAATGCAGCTGTAATAGATTCTTTATTATGTGTACAAATATCAGTTCCCCATTGTGGTGATGATGCGGCTAAACGGGTACTATCTTTAAAGCCTGGTCCGTAAATGGATTGAATGGTTTCATGTGAATTGTTTTTTGATGCTACTTGTATTAAGGCTGTAGCGGTTAGGTAAGGTAGGTGAGATACTATTGCTATTAATTCGTCATGTTTTTTTGCTGATTGGGTGATTACTCGGCATGACATTTCTGTTAAAAATTCTGTTAATATTTCTTCTTGTTCTTTATGGTTATTTTCGATAATTATATAAGGGGCTTCATTAAAAAGTGTTTCGGAGGCTGCTTCAAAGCCGGTAGTTTCCTTGCCTGCCATTGGATGACCAGAGATATAAGGCCTTTTTAATGATAATTCTTCAATGGTGTTTATAAGGGTTTCTTTGGTACTGGTTACGTCTGTTAATACGGTTGATTTTTGAGTATGATTGCTAAGAATTTTGATTGTTTTTAGTGTGTCGTTGATTGGTGTTGCAATAAAGATTATATCTAAGTCTGTAGGGAGGTCTGTTATTGAGTCTGATATGAGTTTAAAGCAGGTTGCTTGGGGATGATTTCTTATAGAATTAGCTTTTGGATCAATACCATATAGCGTAATGTTTGGAAATTGCTTATGTATGCTTAAGGCTAACGAGCCTCCTATTAAACCACACCCTACAATGCCAATTGATTGGTACACTATCGCGCAAATTCAGGTCTAAGTGATACAGCTTCATTCAAGTATACGTGTTTAATTTCTTTTTGTTTTAGCTTGGTATTAATGTGCATTAATATACGAATACATTTTTCTATGCTACCAGGGATATTAATTTCATTTAAACATAATAGGGGAGTATAGGTTAAATTTAATTCACGTGCTGCAGTTGCTGGAAAGGTTGAGTCTAAATCTCGTGTTACTGAGAAAAAAATAGACGCGATATCATCTTGTTCAACATTATTAATCGAAATCATTCTATTAATAAGAATCATTGTTTCTTCGATAATATTATCTTTTGTATTTGAATTTACGGTTGTGGCACCGCGAATGCCTCTTACTGTCATAATTGAAATCCTTTCTTGAATAATAGTCAAAGTCTGAGTTCTACGCAAGTTCTATTGTTTTTTATTACATCAATTTTTTTTTTTTTTTTAATGATTGTTTCTGGGGGTAATATTTATTATGGTGGAGGCACGATCTTATTTTTTGTGTTTGTTTTCTGTTTACCTTAACGAGCTTTTAGATACTTGATATAATGATTTAATGAAAGAAAAAAAGCAACGTGATAGGCATCCTTCAAATTCTTTTAATAGAAATAAAAATAGAAATCAGAATAGGCATAATAATAGAATGAATTCTAACTCAAATTATCATTCTAAATCACGACCTAAAAAAAAGAAATTTACGAATAAAATTTCAGATCATTTTTCAAAAAATGACTTCGCTTGTAAAGAGTCGGGGAAGTTTCGTATTTCTTTAGGTTTAGTTGGGGTGTTGGAAGAGCTTCGTGGTGTTACTCAAAAGCGAATTAATATTGTTAAGGGGTATGAATGCCCGGAGGTTGCTGAGGCTAAGGGACAATTAAAACGTAACTTTCATACTCAGGGATTAGCTGCTGATATACAAATTTTAAATATGTCTCCGCTTGATGTTTTTAAGGAAGCTGAAAAGTTAGCTGGTGTTGTGGGGATTGGTTTAAATCTTAAAGAAGAATATGTACATATAGATACGCGAAAAGCTGAGCGTTTACTTTGGGTTGAGGAAAATAATGAAGAAATTCCTATAACGGACGATAATCGAAAGCAATATCTTAGTGAATAATCAGGTATTGATTCAATCTTTTTTAGATTATTGTCAGTTAAAAAAACACTTTGCTACTCATACTTTGGTTAATTATGAAAGGGATTTAATGCGATTGGAATCTTATGTTGAAAACCAAAAAATTGATTTGTTTTCAGTAGATAAGCAGGTGTGTCGTGATTTTGTTGTTTTTGAATCGGATGATAATCAGGCAAATAAAACATTATGTCGACGTATTTCTGCTTATCGTACATTTTGGGATTTTTTACAACTTCAAAAGTGTGTTTCTAATAATCCTTGGCGTCAAATTAGGTTACCTAAAGTTAGCTATGTATTACCTAAAATTATTCCAACTAAAAGGATGATTTCTTTTTTAGATAATATTTCAATCGATTCACCTATTGGGTTACGAAATAGAACGATTTGTGAATGCTTGTATGGGATTGGTTTGAGGGTTTCTGAATTGGTATCGCTTAGATTGGATCAGATTAATTTTTTGTCAGGAGAATGTAGGGTTATTGGTAAGCGTAATAAAGAGCGTGTTGCGATTATTGGAGATGTTACAAAGCAAATTTTAAATTCTTATGTTGATACGGTTAGAGTTTTATGGAAAAAAAGTGACAGTAAAACTCTCATTCTTAATAAGAATGGGCAGCCTGTTTCAGTTCGTACTATTCAGCGAATTGTAAAACAATGTTCGATCCAGCAAGGTATTAACCCTCCTTTGACACCCCACATTTTACGACATTGTTATGCTTCAGATTTGTATAAAGGAGGTGCTGATATTAGTATCATTAAAGAATTATTAGGGCATGAACATGTTGCTACAACTGAAATCTATACGCATGTTGCTATGGATGAGTTAAAAGAGACTATTACGTTAGCACATCCTCTTGGGTAGGTTTTCATTTTTACCTAGGTTAGTTAGATCATGAATTTTTTATATCAGGGTATCTATAGCATCCTTACTTAAAAAGCGTTAAACTAACGTGTATGTTAAAACAGCGTGCGGATAAGGTTTTGTGTTCGGTATTAAGTAGGTTTCATGAACTTGATGTTAAATCAGGTCGAGGATGTTATTTGTATGATCATGATGGTGTTGCTTTTCTTGATTTTGGTTCTGGTATTGCGGTTACATCGACGGGTCATTGTCATCCTGACGTTGTGCGGGCTGTTCAAGAACAAGTTAGTACATTGATTCATCCATGTATTGCAGTTGGTAATACGGAAGTTGTTGTTGATTGTGCTGAAAAACTTGTTTCCTTGATGCAGTCGGATGATTATTCTGTTTTTTTTGAACAAAGTGGAGCAGGTGCTGTTGAGGCTGCTTTGAAGTTAGCAAAATTTGTGACAAAGCGTCATCAGGTTTTGGCTTTTGAGGGAGGGTTTCATGGTCGTTCAATGGGAGCTTTATCTGTTACAACTTCGAAAAAGGCCTATCGAGATAATATAGGACCTATGTTGGATGGTGTATCTTTTTTTCCGTATCCAAATACCTATCGATCAAGTCATGAGTCTATAACGGATATTAGTGTTACTGCTTATATAGAACAGCTTAAGCAAAGTGGTGCCATTCATTCTGATTTGGCGGCTGTTATTATTGAACCTATTTTGGGAGAAGGTGGTTATGTTGCTGCTCCAATAGAGTTTTTACAATGTGTTGCTGATTTATGTAAGCAACATAATGTTTTGTTGATTGTAGATGAAGTACAATCGGGTATTGGTAGAACGGGATCTTGGTTTCAGTTTCAGAAAGCGGGTATTTCTCCTGATATTGTGGTCATGGCGAAAGGCTTAGGTTCTGGTATGCCTATCGCTGCTTGTGTTGGCAAAACAGAGATTATGAATCAATGGAGTAAGGGAAGCCATGGAGGGACGTATGGTGCTAACCCTGTAACCTGTGCGGCAGCTTCTGCAACAATTGATATTATTTCTAAACAGTTATCAGCTATTTCTGATTTGTCAGATTATGCTAATGATTTGTTAGAGCCCTTACGATCACATCCTTATATTGGAGATATTCGTATTGAAGGTCTTATGATAGGGATTGAATGTGTGAAAGATCACTCTACGAAAGAGCCTTATTCTACTATGGTTGCTGATATTTTACAGAAGTGTTTAGATAATCAACTTATTGTTTTGTCATGTGGTGTTTATAGTAATGTGATTCGGTTGGCACCTCCTCTTATTGTTACTAAGGAAGAATTAACGACTGGATTAAAAACGTTAATGGAGATTATTAATGATTACGATTAAAGGAAAACATTCAGTTTTAGAGGCATTATTAAGTGATGTTAAAATTTCTGATATTACAGTGTTTGATCAAAACCCGACTGGTGATTTAAAAAAAATTTTTCAATTAGCTTCTCAAAAAGGGATTCCAATTCGAAAACAACCAAAAAATAGTGTACAGAGTCGTCGGTTGTCAGGTCATCAAAATGTTGTTGCAACGATTACCCAATTGCATTTTGATTCATTATCATCGTTAAATCCCCAGAATAATCCTATAGTGGTTGCGTTAGATCATCTTGAGGATCCTTTTAATGTGGGAGCTATTATGAGGACATGTCATTGTTTAGGGATTAACAGCATTATTATGCCTAAGGATCGTCAAGCACCTATTAATGATACGTTAATTAAGGCTTCTTCAGGGGCTGCTTATTATATGTCACTTATACAGGTTAGTAATATTGCTAACTCTTTGATTAATTGTCAAAAGAATGGGTATTGGCTTTATGCTACGGATTCTCTTCAGGGATCAGACTTGCATACGATTGATGCCGCATTTCCGGCTATACTTGTTGTTGGTAATGAACATTCAGGTATATCAAAAAGAGTTTCCAAAATTGTGGATAATCATATTAAAATAAGTATGAAAGGGCAGATTGATTCGTTTAATGTCTCGGTTGCAACTGGGATTATTTTATATGAGCTAAATAAACAATTATCATAAAAAAGGAGGTCTATTGAAACAAAATATTCAAAAAAGCATTTTATTGCCTTTTATAATTTTTACTGTGATTTTAACAGGGTTATTAGTAACGTGGTCTGGTTTTTTTATTAAAACGTTTTTATATCATAATGAAGTTACATCGTTATATTCTCAGTTAACAAATTTTAAAACAGCTAGTGAGCAATTATTAGCTAGTAATACACTGATTAATCAATTGGCAAAGAATTCTAAAGATATTAAGTATATTATTGAGTCTTATGATAATAATTACCCTGAACAGTCTTTATATAATCTTTATAAAAAACGAGAATCTCCATTTCAAATTAATGCAAAGGATAAGCATGCTATTGTTAAGCATAATGATGATAATATTTATTTATTACAAACGATTATAAAAAAGAATAAAGAGTCTTTGATTAGTATTAATTTAAGTCGGTTTGTTTCAAATTTTAAAACCGATTCTAGTGCTATTGGTATTCTTATTTTAGATGATAATTTAAATGTTAAGGAACATTTGTTTAATGATTCTTTAACATTTCAACAACTTACTACTATAGAGCGTAATTACAATGATTTTATGGATCATACGTTTCCTTTGCAGTCTTCTCAGCATGATTTAGATAGTATTTTTATGCGTTCTTCTGAAAATCCGGCTATTATTTATGTTGCTACTAAAACAAAGTCTGTTATTTTTTCGGTTATTGTCCAAATTACTATTGGTATTATATTGGTTATTTTATTATCAACATCATGGGTTTTTATTATGGACCTATTAATTATTAAAAAAATGACAACATCTATTGATATTTTAAGATCGGTTTCTAAAAAAGTGGCTAAAGGTGATTTTACAGAAAAAGTTTATATTCAATCTTCAGATGAAATTGGTGAATTATCGATTGCGTTTAATCAAATGATTACTCAGTTAAAGGAATCAACGGATACGATTATAAAACAAAAAGAGCAGGCGGATGCGATTATTAAATGTATTCCAGATGGGATTATTGTGACTGATTTTAAAAATAATTTAATTCTTGCTAATAAAAAAGCTGAGGATATTTTTGAATTTAAAACACAGGATAATTATTCTAAAAATATATCTCAGTTTATTCATCATTCATCCTTACAAGAACATTCAAGTCATTTAAAAAAGGTTGAAACGTATGCTTCTGAGATTTCTTATACTAAGGAATCATCTGAGTTTATTTTGTTGATGAATTCTACGGTTGTTCATAATCGTAAAAATAAACCGATTGGTATTATTTATTTAATTAGGGATATAACTTATGAAAAAGAGATAGAACAATTACGAGAAGGATTTTTAAGAACCGTATCACATGAATTAAGAACACCGCTTACATCTGTGATTGGATTTATTGAACTTGTTACACATTCGGGTAAAGGGCAATTTAGTGATGAACAAGAGTCTTGGCTTAATACTTCTTTAAATGAAGCAAGAACATTAAAAGAGTTAATTAACGACTTATTAGAATTGTCGCAGATTCAGGCTAAAAAAACTAATTTACAGCCAACTTCTGTGAATGTGTTTTCTTTTATTGATACAATTACAACTAGTTTGTCTCCTTTAACTAAAGGAAAAGACTTAAAGCTTCTTAATGATGTTTCTGATAAGGATTTAATGATAACGGTAGATAAAGCAAAGTTGCGTCGTATTATGGTTAATTTAATATCCAATGGGATTAAGTTTACCAAAGAAGGGTATGTTAAAATCTCTTGTATAGAAAAAGATGATTTTGTTGAATTTTGTATTGCAGATACAGGCATTGGACTAAAAGAAAATCAACAAGATGTTATTTTTGAGAAATTTCGTCAGGTAGATTATTCTTCAACTAGAGAGTTTGAAGGAATTGGATTAGGTTTATCTATTGTGAAAGAGTTGGTTCAGTTACATGAAGGGGATGTGCGAGTAGAGAGTTATTTTGGGCAAGGATCTTCCTTTTATTTTACGATAAAGAAAAAAAGAAATTTGACAGCAACCATGGTGACTTAGTATGCTAT